>Ga0123353_10004579_pt1 | contig 17836 bp, 13 predicted proteins | sample TergutLab28metaG_3_FD_92763 | JGI IMG/M metagenome (GOLD analysis project Ga0123353, IMG submission 92763) | Labiotermes labralis P3 segment gut microbial communities from Petit-Saut dam, French Guiana - Lab288 P3 | ecosystem: Host-associated > Arthropoda: Insects > Digestive system > Gut ... | reverse complement strand
TGTATACCTCAAACTTGGCTCCGACATCGATTCCCTGGGTGGGATTGTCCAGGATGTAGAGATCCGCATCAATTTCCAGCCAGCGGGACAGCATCACCTTCTGCTGGTTTCCGCCGGAGAGGGAAGTGATGCCGTTGTCCGGGCTGCCATACTTGATATTTGTAATCTGAACCATTTCGTGAAAACGGCTCAGCTCTTCTTTCTTTTTGATAAAGAGCTTCTTGTGGGTTTTTACGAAGAAGGCGATGGAGGTATTGTTGAGGATGGAAAGGTCGGGCAATATCGACCGCTCCTTGCGGCTGCGCGGCACCATGCCCACGCCCGCCTTCATCACCGCGCCGATGCTCTTTAATTGCAGCGGTTTTCCGTGCAGCGCAATGGCGCCGCCGGTAAGCTTGCGCGCGCCGAACAAGCTCTCAGACAATTCTCCGTGGCCGGCGCCGAACAAGCCGGTGATGGCGACCACTTCCCCGCGCCTCACCGAAAAAGAAATGTCGCGAAAAAAGGGTTCGCAGCAAAGGTTCTCCACCTCCATGACCACTTCATCGGTGGATACGATGCCGCCGTGTTCCACGTCCACCACGCTGCGGCCCACGAGCAGGTCGGTCATTTGCTGCTCGTTGATGTCCTTAAATTCACCGCTCTGGATGAAGCGGCCGTCCCGCAACACGGTGTACCGGTCGCAGATGGCGAACAGCTCGGGCATTTTGTGGGAAATGTAGATCATGCTGACCCCTTCCGACTTCAGCTTGCGCATCAGGCCGAAAAGCACCTCGATTTCTTTGTTGGTGAGCGAGGTGGTGGGCTCGTCCATGATGATGAGCCGGGTATCGAACATGATGGATTTGGCAATTTCAACCAACTGACGCCGGGACGTATCCAAATTGCGAATGTAGGCGCAGGGGTCGATGTCCAGGTTCATCCGGGCCATCAGCTCGCCGCACTCCTTGATCATCTGCTTTTTGTTCAAAAGGCCGATCTTTTTGGTGAGTTCCCCGGCCAAAAAGATGTTTTCGTACACCCGCAAATCCTCGATTACACTCAGTTCCTGGTGGATAAAGCGAATGCCATGCAGCATCGCCTTGTGCATGGTCATATCGCGCACGTCCTGTCCGTCGATAAAGATTTTGCCGGCGGCGGGCTTAAGTATCCCGGCCAGTATGTTCATCAGCGTGGATTTGCCCGCGCCGTTTTCGCCCAGCAGGCCGTGGATCTCCCCGGTCGCCACCTCAAAATGGACATCGATGAGCGCTTGGAACTCCCCAAAGAACATGGAGATGTTTTCCATCCTAAGGTCCATGCTGTCACTCCCGTGCTATTGCTGTCGCAATCGAAATGCGGCATTCCGGCGGCCCAGCCGCCGGAATGCCGTTGGGGTAGGCCGCGTCTTAGTACTTTACATCCTGCTCGGTCAGCCTCTCCGGGTTGTCCAGGAACTCCTGGTAGTTGTCCACGGTGATCTCGATGTAGCCGATCTTGACCTGCGCGGGCACTTCCTTGCCATTGACCACGTCGAAGCCCACGGCCACGCCCCAGGCGGTGACGGCCGGAGACACGAACACGATCCGGTGGGTGATGCCGAAGGTCTCCATCAGGGCCGGGGTGAGGGCCACGGAATCCACATCCGAGCCCATGCCGGCGATGGCCTTGAGGTTGTCCAAGCTGGCGGGGCCGTTGTAGTCCTGCATCGCGTCGTAGATGCCCAGCGTGATCTCGCCGTCGTGGGTGAAGATGGCGTCGATGGACTCCACCACATCCTGCGGGCTGTCGATCAGGAAGCTCTGCATGAAGTCCATGCTGGCGGCGCGCTGCCAATTGGTGGAGAAGGCCTGCACGATTTCGATGTTCTCATGCTTGTCGGCCATGAATCCATCGGTGCGCACGGAGGAGGCGGTGGACAGGTCGCCCTTGAATTCCAGGATCCGGATCGTCTCGCCGGCGGCCAGCCTGTCCGCGAAGAATTCGTTCAGGAAGCGGGCCGAGGAAGCGCCGTATTCCCAGTTGTCCATGTCCACTTCGGATACGGGCTCGATGTCGGGGATCAGGCGGTCGAAGACCACCAGGTTGATGCCCGCGTCGATCACCTTCTGCGCGCCGGAGCGCAGGTCGTCGCCATTGTGGGGCCAGAGCACGATGGTGTGTATGCCCTCTTCGGTAATGAGCTCGTCCAGTTGGTTGTTCTGCTGCACGGCGTCCGCTCCGGTAATCAGCAGGACGTCGACGCCCGGGTTGTCGGCCAGGCCGGCTTGCAGGTTCTCCTGGGCAGCCTGGATGGCGCCCGCCATGAAGCCGTGGGTGGCATTGGGCATGAGGAAGCGGAGCTTCTTCTCGCCCTCGGCGCCGGCAACGCTCACCATTGCCAACACCATCACGAGTACCAGGAAGATCGCGAGAAACTTTTTCATGGGTTCTCCTCCTTTTTGTTTTGCCCTCTTTGGGCTTGGATGAGGTTCCTATTTCAACAGGGACCCGCTTCAATTTGAACCGGTCGCCCCATCGAAGTCATTCGGGGAAGTCATTCGGGGAAGTCGTTTCGGAAGTACCCCTGGCCGTGGCTTTGCGCCGCGTTGAATATGTGATCGAGCACCTGCACCGCGCCGGCATAGCGCAGATGCTCCTTCACCCCCAGGAAGAGCACTTGCAGCTCGTCGTGCTGCAACCAACTGTTGCGGGCAAAGAAATTATCGATGATGCGGTAGCGCAAGTCGCGGAAGGGGAGGAGCCAGTCGCAGTGGATCACGATGTGCTCCGGAGCGTACAGCTTGTAGATATGATCCAGCACGATGGACACATATTCCACAAATTCATCCATGATGGCCACGATGGCCGCGTCTTTTTGCTCCATGAGCGTGGTCACCTTTAGGTGGTCCAGCTCGTCTATTTCCAGGCCGGTATACTGTTCCACCTTGTCCAGCAGGGTCCTTTCCGTGGCGCGCACATAGGCGTCCAGGCAGCCGCGGTTGCCGCAAGTGCAGGGAATGCCGTTGAAACAGATGGTGGTGTGGCCGATTTCGCCGGCAATGGACTTGGCCCCGCGAAATACGGCATTGCGGGTGATGATGCCGGCGCCTACGCCCCGGGCGATGGAAACGGCCACCAAGCCGTTGCCGGGCAGGTCGTACACCCACTTGTCCGCCAGGGCCAGGGCGTTGGCGTTGTTGTCCACCAGCGTCAGCAGCCCCAATCGCTCCTGCAGGTAGCCCTTTATCGGCACCTTGTTCCAATTGTTCAAGATCGGGATGCTGTGGACGACGCCGCTCTCGTAATCCACCAAACCGGGCACCGAGATGCCGATGCCGAAGCAACGGTCTTTGGGGATTGCGGTCTCGGACAGCGCCTTTGCCAGTTCGCAGCGCATGGTATCCAACGCCTTGAGGTTGTATTCGGACTGCATCACGGTTTTCGCTTCATACAGCAGGTTTAGCTTGATATCGTACAGATAGGTGCTTAGCTGGGTATGGGCGAGATCCTGCCCCAACAGATATCCGTAGCGGGCGTTGATGTTGTACAGCGCGGCGCGGCGCCCCCCTTGGGACTGGGCGGTACCCTCTTCCACGACCACCCCTTGCTCCACCAACTCGTTGATAAACTTGTGTACCGACGCACTGGTAAGGCCTAACTCGAGCGCGATGGCAGGCTTTGAGACGGGGCCCTTGCGGTACAGCGTCTTTACCACGTCTTGAATGTTGCGCGCCTTTACCTCGTTCATTGCGGCCATGTCGTTGCATCGCTCCAGTCATCCGGCCGGTTCATGCCCAGCGTATCGCGGGCAACATCGTGCAGCAGCGAGCGGCAAAAGCCCAGGGCCTGCTCGCGGGTATAGCGGCCGGCGTTCACGCGCCGGGTCATCACCTCCGCCATCACGCCGCGCAGGAACATCGATTTGCCGTACGCCCAGTCCAGGCAGTACGCGTCGGTAAAGAAACCCACCTGCTTGGTAATGGGAATCATGTCCAGCCGCTCCTCCATCACCTGCGCGATGAAGCCGGGATAGAAATTGTGCCACCAGTAGCCGAAGGCGTAGAGGTTGGGCAACTCCCGCACCAGGGTGCACAGCGCCTGATTCTGGTGGGCGCTTGCCAGGAACACCTGGAAGTTCAAATCCTTGTGGCGGCTTACGATGGCGGCCAGATCGAACAGGGTGTCGCCGCGCAGTTTGCTGCCGCTCTCGAAGGGCAACGGTTCTGCTCCCACGGCAAATTGCACCACGCCGCCTCTGTTGCGCCGCTCCACCTCGGCAAGGAACAGCTCCAGCAGAAAGGAGGAGTACGTGTCCCGCTCCTGCACGCCCGCGCTGCCGCGCCGGTCCAGCGCGGCCTGCATCTGTTCATCGGTGACAATCCGGTACCGGATGTCGGTAGAAAGGCTCTGGGGAACCGCCAGGATCTCGCCAAAGGGGATCAGCTCGACATAGTGGCGCATCGCATTGACAGCGTCCTGAACGGTGCGGATGCGGCGGGATACTTTCGGCGCCTCGGTGATGGTCACCGGCAGCGGCGCGCCGGTCTCGTTTTTGTCCCAGGTCACTTCCAGCTCCAGCAAGGCGGTGTCGAACTGGCCCCACTGGCAGCGGGCAAAGAAAGCCCACTCCAGCGCATATTGCAAAACATCGTCGGCGCCCCCGTCGCCCCGCCGCCACAGCTCGGTGGAAAGCCGGCGGATGTTGGCCCGGCGCAGGATCTCCCGGGGCCACCGCGCGTCCTTCGCTCTGCCTTGAATGATGCCGTGCAGCGCGCGCCAGTTCTCGAAGGTCACGGGCGCTTCCCAGCCGTACAGATCCTTTAAGATGGTTTTGCAAATGTGAAAACAGCTGGTGTTCTGGATGTGGGGCAGGTAGGGGAGGGCGCGCTCCATGCGCAGGGCAACCTCCTCCTCGTCCGGCTCCTCGGACAGCCGCTCCCCGTCGGGGCAACCGGCGCTGTACAATTCCGAAACCACCATGTGGTACAGCAGCACGTCGTGCAGGCCGCGGGCAGCCAAATGCCTGGCATCCACGTGGGTATGCGCGTCCAATGCCGGAAGCGCCCGAATATCCGCCAGCATGTCTTCCCGCCGCACTTGCGCCACTAACTCCACCTCTTTATTCAACCTTTTAGTAAAGCATATCCCGGAAGGCGGCCCCCTGTCAACCCTTTTAACAAAATTGTGATCATTTTTTATCCTGTGTTGCACAAGATAAGATCAGTCGTGCCGGAGCACGGCCTGGTTTAAATCCGGGCTGGATCGCATGCCGATGTCCGGGAAGCGGCGCTCAAAGGCCGCGTTCGATATTTCCACAACCTCGCGCACCTCGCCGGGGGTGTGGCAGCCGGCCACGATCATGTCCCGGTCCCGGATGGTGCTCCAGGTAAAATTGAGCCCCACATAGGGGGTACACCGGCCGGCCGCCATGGATTTGAAGGTCATCACCGGTTTTTTTGCATGGTGGATGATGCTGGCGATGTACTCCACCTCCACCTGCATCATAAAGCCCAGGCAATTGTACATCGTGGCGTAGGTTTGGATGTCGTAGCCGTTCTGGTCTGCGAAGAGGATGAGCTCCGGCATGTGGGCGGTGAGGCCGGGAATCAGGCCCGCCTCGCGAATCATGCCGGTATAATCGCCGATGCGCTCAATGGTTTGGGTGCGCTTGTTGACCAGTTGCTCGGCGCAGGAGTGCTGGAGCAAGCAGAAGGAAGCGCCCAGCTTTGCGCTTTGCGCGATCACCGCCCTCGCCTCCGCGCGCCCGGCGGAGGTATCTTCGATGTTGAGGATGGGGGTATCGACGATCACGATGCTCTGGCCGCTCTTTTGCCGCGCATGGTCGATGGCGCCCGCAAGGCGCCGGTTCTGGCTCACCGCGCCCATGATGGTATCGATGCCGCAAGAGAGGTACGCCTCAAGAACCGGGTACAGGCTCTCGCTGTCCGGGTAGCGGGCGCGGATCATCTCGTCGGCGGCGCCGCCGGTGTGGCTGTAGCCCAGCAGCCAGTTGGTGCCGATGATGATGCGGGAGGCGGACACGCCGGCGACGTCCACGCGCGGGAAGGGTTTGGACATGGTGTAAATCGCTCCTTTCTGTAACGTAGGGGATCTACGCCCACCACATCTCGCCCGGCCTTTCGGCGATCATCAGGCGGCGCAGAAAGTGATAGGCCTTTTCGATGCCCTCTTTCTTGCTCATCAGCGCGTCCTCATGCTCGATGCTGATCACGTAATCATAGCCGACGACGGCCAGCGCGTCGATGATCTTTTTCCAGGTGGCTTCGGGCTGTCCGTACCCCACGGTGGCGAAGATCCAGGCGCGGTCGGTGAGCCGGCCGTAGTGCTTCGGGTCCAGCACGCCGTTGGAGGCGACGTTGTCCGTAAAGATGCGGGTGTCCTTGGCATGGAAGTGGTAGATGGCCTCGCCCAACTGCAAAATGGCCTTGTCCGCCTGGATGCCCTGCCAGAAAAGGTGGCTTGGGTCAAAATTTGCGCCGATAATGGAGCCCACCGCGGCCCGCAGTTTGAGGAGGGATTCGGGATTGTACACACAGAACCCGGGGTGCATTTCAAAGGCCAATTGGGTGACGCCATGGTCGGCGGCGAAGCGGGCGGCCTTTTGCCAATAGGGGATGAGCACGTCGTTCCACTGGTATTCCAACACCGACAGATATTCCTCCGGCCAGGGGCAGGTGACCCAGTTGGGGGTCCTGTCTCCGGGGCTGCCGCCGGGACAGCCGGAAAAGACGATGACCCCGGCGACGCCGATCTTCTCCGCCAAGCGCACCGCGTTTTCAAAGGCCCCATGATGGCGCTTGGCCAGATCCCGATCGGGGCTGATGGGGTTGCCGCTCGCGTTGAGCATGCTCAGCGTCATCCGGTGGCGTTCGAGGCTGTCTTTGAATTTGGACAGCTCCGCTTTGCTGTGCAGCAGGATGGCCGGATCACAGTGGACGGGGGGCGCCAACGCCCCGGCATAGAGCTCCACCGCCTCAAAGCCTACCTCCTGCAGGTAATCCAGCGCGACATCCAGGGGTTGATCCCCGAAAAGAGCGGTGAACGCGCCCAATTTCATGATGCTTCCTCCTTGGCAACAGGGCCTAGTGATAGAGCAGTTTGTCCATCAGCAGCAGGTTGGCTTCCGGGGTCTCGGCGGGCACCTCGCAGCCCGCCGCGATGAGGGTGTTGCCACCCCCGGCGGCAACGCAACGGCCCACCGCGCGGCGCACCGTTTCCTCGTTGCCCTGCAGCAGCACCGTTACCGGATCCACATTGCCGTTTATCGCGGCGCCGTGCCCGGCAAAGGTGTCCACGGCGGTTTTGAAATCCACCATCCAGTCGATGTCCAGAATATCGGGGGCGACCTGCTTCAGCAATTCGAGGAGCGGCCCGATGTTGCCGCAGATGTGCAGCTTTACCTTCGCGCCCAGCCCGTGGATGTACGCCACGGTGCGCCGATCATAGGCAAGCGCGTAGCGCTGGTAAAGCGCCGGCCCCACCAGCGAGGCCACCGCGTTGCCCACGCCGATAAAGTCCGCGCCGGCCTCTACCTGCGCCTTGGCGAAGCGGCACTGAAAGTCAAAAATGATTTCCATCGCCTCCGCCAGGTATCCCTCCTCGTCGGCCAGGTCCATCATCAGGTCGTTGACGCCCCGCAAATCCGCTAACTCCGCCAGCACGCCCTCCACCCAACCGATGATCGGGTATTGGCCGCCCACCCTTTCGCGGAACCGCTCCACGGCCCGGATGCGATCCAGGGTGCGCGGGCTGTCCAGCGGATCCGCCCGCCGCAACACGGAGAGATTCACCGGGTCGGAGAGTTGCGGGCTCGGGCTATAAGGCACGCCGTTTTCCGGAAACGATACCGCCGCGCCAAAGGCGGACGCTTCCCGCATGGGGTCAGAAATGGCGCTCACGGCGTCGATGCCGTAGCGCTCCGCGCAGATCAAGTTGCCCTCCACCAGCTTGCGGTAGTCCTGTGCGTATTCGCGATAGCTGGCGCCCGCCGCCTTTGCCGCAAGGCCCATCACGATGTTCAGATTGGGGATTTTGTCCACCGGTTTGCCTTGCAGGCGGGCATAAAGCCTCTCTTTGGATGTCATCATGAACCCAGGCCCCCTTACTATGTCGATTGTCATCGTATCATAGCAAAAAACAAAAAACAATACTTTCTGTAAGTCTTTTGCTAAGATTAGAAATATGGCATATTGACGCAATCCGCCCAAACATGATACGATGCACGCGAAGTGAGTGGGCGGATGAATGAGCGGATGAATGAGAGGAAGCGAAAAGGCAATGAGAGAGCGGGCGGAGGCGATTCTGCGGGTATTGGGCGACGTATCCAGCCGAAAGATCACCGTATTCGGCGACTTTTGCCTGGACAAGTACCTCTACATCGATCCGGATAAAGACGAGCTTTCGGTGGAGACAGGGCTGACCGCTTACCAGGTGGTAGAAACCAGGTGCTTCCCCGGCGCGGGCGGCACGGTTACCAACAACCTGCGTGCGCTGGGCGCGCAGGTGCGTTGCGTGGGCCTGCTGGGGGACGACGGCGAGGGATACGATCTGCTGCAGGCGCTCGAGCGCGTCGGCGCGGACACGGCCGGCATGGTGAAGACGGCGGAGCGGCCCACCAACACCTACACAAAGCCGATGCGCAGGCAGCCGGACGGCGCCTGGCGAGAGATGAACCGGCTGGACATGCGCAGCTTTGCGGCCCTTCCCCCGCCGCTGGAAAAAAAGCTGATCGACAACCTTTCGCAGGCGGTTGCCCAAACCATGGGCGTGGTGATCGTCGACCAATACATAGAGCGCAATTACGCGGCGGTGACCGACGGGGTAAGGCAGGCGCTGTCCCGCCTGGCGCGGGAGAATCCGGATCGGTTTTTCTACGTGGATTCCCGGCGCTTTGTGGCGGAGTTTCGGGATATCATCACAAAGTGCAACGAAGCCGAGCTGCTGAGCGCCATGGAACCGGGCGCCGACGCCGACGACAGGAGCGCGATTCTGCGCAACGGCAGAATGCTGCGCGAAAAAGGCGGAAACGCCGCCGTGGTAACGCTGGGCGCACAGGGAGCCTGCGTGTTTGAAGCCGGGGGCGAAACATGGCTGCCGGCGTTCCGGGCGGAGGGGCCGCTGGATATCGTGGGCGCGGGGGACGCCACCAGCGCGGGCACCCTGCTGGGCCTGACGTTGGGGCTGCCCCTGCCCACCGCCGCATTGTTGGGGGGCTGTACCTCTTCCATTACCATCCAGCAGGTGGGGGTAACGGGAACGGCCACGGTTTCACAGGTGGCGGAGCGGCTCCATACGCTGTTGTAAAGCGAGGGTGATTGCATGGAGAGCGCAACACAAACCGGCAAGGCGTACGACGTACTTTGCATGGGGCTGGCGGTGGCGGATGTGCTGCTGCAGCCGGTGGGCCCCGGCATATTCGACGTGGATACGACCCGCCTGGATCACATTGACCTGATGCCGGGCGGAGACGCGATGAATCAGGCCGTCGCGCTGGCCGGGCTGGGCGTCAAGGTGGCGTTGGCCGCGCAGGTGGGAGACGATCCCTTCGGGCACATCCTGCGGCGGCAGGCGGCGGAGCGGGGCGTGGACGTATCCCCCGTGCTTTGCAATCCCCATACCGTTACCAGCACCAGCATCGTGCTGATCCAGCAGAGCGGGCGGCGCAACTTTGTGTACTGCGCCGGAAACAACGACTGCTTTCGGTACGAGGACGTGCCCGGCGAGCTTTGGGGGCAGGCGAAGCTGGTATCCATAGGCAGCCTGATGGGCCTGCGGGGATTCCCGGGGGAGAAGGCGGCCGAGGCCTTTCGCCTGGCAAGGGAAGCCGGGGCCGTTACCGTGGCCGATACCACCTACGATATCAACGGATACGGCCTTTCCTGCATCGAGCCGGTGCTGCCCTATACCGATTACTTTATCCCCAGCCTGGACGAGGCGGACAGTCTCCTGGGCCCGGGCACGCCGCAAGAGCAGGCCCGCGCCTTCTTGGAGATGGGCGCAAAGCATGTGGTGCTCAAGCTGGGCGAAAAAGGCTGCCTGGCGATGGACGGGAGGGGACATCGATTCCTGCCCGCGTATCAGGTAGCCGTGGTGGATACCACCGGCTGCGGGGACAATTTTGTGGCGGGGGTGATACTGGGCATCCTGCGCGGGGAGAACCTGGAGCGATGCGGCATGTTGGGCAACGCGATGGGCGCGCTGAACGCGATGCAAAAGGGCGCCTGCGCCCAGCGGCGTACCGTGGAAGAGGTACTGGCGTTTATGGGCGCCGCGCAGCGCAAGGACGTTTAGTTCAAAAGGCAGAACAGCTTGATTTTTTCTAAAGCAACCTTGTGGGCCGCCGCTTCGCCCGCGCCCCATAGCGCCGGGGTGCTGTATGTAAAACCGGGCCGCGCCTGGGCTTCGGTGTAGGCCTTGCCCATCGCGATTTGCACGTCGGTGCAAATGTTGATTTTGCGCACGCCGTGGCGGATGGATTCCTGTACCTGGGCCGCCGGGGTGCCGGAACCGCCGTGCAGCACGATGGGGACTTGCACCTTGGCGGTGATCGCATCCAGCCTGGCGATGTTGAGGGTGGGCTCAAAGGTGTACGCGCCGTGCGCGGTGCCGATGCTTACCGCCAGCGCGTCGATGCCGGTGCGGGCCACGTAGTCCAGCGCCTCGTCCGGGTCGGTTTGGGCGGCTTCGGGGCCCTTGGTGAGGATGTCGCCTTCCTCGCCCACCAGGCGGCCCAGTTCTCCTTCGCAGCTCACGCCCACCGAATGCGCCCGCTGGCAAACCCGGCGCGTGAGGGACACGTTGGCCTCATAGGGCAGTGCGGAAGCGTCGATCATCACCGAGGAGAATCCGGCCAGGATGGCGGCGTTGCAGGCCTCGTACGTGGTGGCGTGATCCAGGTGCAGCACCACGGGCACGCTGCTGCGGCGCGATGCGAAATAGGCGGCCTGCACCGTCTCTTCTTCGCCGCCCATTTGGGCGATCTCGTACTTGCCGCACTGCAGGATGACCGGCACATCCAGTTTTTCCGCGGCGCCTACGACGGCCCGCGCCACATCGAAAGACCAGAATTCAAAGGCACCCAGCGCGATGCCCTTCGAATTGGCGATGGAAAAGGCTTCGTTCAGGGTGGAAAAATGTCTCATAATTTCCGCTCCTTTCAAATAAAAACAGCAGGATTTTTTGCTCGCGCCGCAACACATGCTACACACAATCCCATGCATTGTCAAGCCGGTTTGAAAGGGGAATGCGCATGACACCCAGAGAAGCGGTGATCCGGGCAATCGATCGGAAGGCTCCGCCCTACGTGCCCTGGCAGGTGGACGTAACCGCCGGGGTGGACGCGGCGCTGCGGGCGCACTTTGGCCGGGACGACTATCTGTATGCCTGCGTGGGCAATCACCTGGTGCGGGAAAAGAACAAAAACCACGTTGAGCTGGGAAACGGCGCGCACCGGGATATCTTTGGCGTGGTATGGCAAAAGCAACCGGGAGCGGCGGGAGATATCGGCGACATCGCGGCCTATCAACTGCGGACGCCACAGATGGGCGGATACACATTGCCTGCGCCGCAGGCGGGCTTGCCGGCGGAAAAATGCGAGCGCATGGCGCGGGAGCACCCGGACCGTTTCCGCATTTTTGAACTGAGCGCCACGCTGTTTGAGCGGGCCTGGTCGCTGCGCGGCATGGAAGATTTGCTGGCGGATTTTATTCTTTCTCCGGCTTTCGTTTCCCGGTTGCTGGGCGCCATCACCGATTACGCCGTCGAGGTCATTCGCATCGCCTGCCGGTACGATATCGACGCGATCATGTTTGGCGACGACTACGGCCAGCAGCACGGGCTTCTCATGGGCCCGGCGCACTGGCGCGCTTTTCTCAAGCCGATGCTGGCCCGCCTCTTTGAGGAGGTCAAGCATCACGGGAAATACGTTGTTCTGCACTCTTGCGGGGACTTGCGGGACATTATGGGCGACCTGGTGGACATGGGGCTGGACGTGTACAATACCTTTCAGCCGGAGATATACGACATGGCGGCGTTCCGGCGGGCATACGGGGATCATTTAACCATTTACGGCGGGGTGAGCACCCAAGGCGTGCTGGCCTGGGGCACCGCCGCGCAGGTTCGGGAAGAGACGCTGCGGGCAATGGACATCCTGGGCACGGGCGGGGGGTACATCGCAGCGCCCACGCATCAGTTTCCCTACGGCACGCCGCTGCCCAACATCCTCAGCTTTATTGAGACCGTGCAGCAAAATCGCGCATAGGTTCCATTCGTTGGGCAGGGCCAACAAAAAGCAAAGCTGCCGCTTCGTTCTGCCAAGGACGGGGCGGCGCCCTGCGATATATGGGGCGCGATGCGGCGCATCCTGCCCCTTTTTGCCATAAAAAGCATCATGATGACAGCTTTGATCGAATTTCACACGCCGCTTCGCCCTTGTGGTAAAATGGGCGTGCTTATAGCCGTCTGTACATCGACACCACTTTGCCCAGCACCGTTACCTCATCGGCATAAATCGGCTCCATCGTATCGTTCTCCGGTTGCAGGCGGAAGTGCCCGTCTTCTTTGTAGAAGCGCTTGACCGTGGCGTCGTCTTCCACCATCGCCACCACGATCTCCCCGTTGTGGGCGTCGGGCTGGCTGCGGATCACCAGGTAGTCCCCGTGCAGTATGCCGGCGTTGATCATGCTTTCGCCGCGGACTTCCAGTATAAAGTGCTCGCCTTCGCCCAGCAGTTCGGCGGGAAGCAGCATGTGATCCTCGATGTTCTCCTGCGCCAGGATGGGGGCGCCGGCGGCCACCCGCCCCACCACGGGAATCGGCAGCACCTCGCCGCGCAGGTAGTTGGGCGAACCGAGCACCTCCATGGCCCGGGGCTTCATGGGGTCGCGGTTGAGCAATCCCCGCTTTTGCAGGCGCGTTAGATGCCCGTGGACGGTGGAAGTGGATTTGAGCCCCACCGCGTCGCAAATCTCACGCACCGACGGCGGATATCCCTTGGTGAGGATCTCGCTCTTGATGAATTCCAGTATCCTGGCCTGGTTGTCGCCGCGCGGTCTCTTCATCGCTTTGCACCTCACGCATGGTCGTTCGTTCACGCCATAATCTACGCATAGTATAGCACAATGCAGGGGCGGAAACAAGACAAATCAAACATTCGTTCGCAAAATTTCACAAAACGCTTGACAAAGAACAAACGTTCGCATATACTGCATGCATCGGACGGCGGGCTGTCCGACACAAAAGGAGGCGAAAGCGATGATGTATACCCAGCGCCGCTTGAGCGGCGTAGGATTTGCCGGGTCCGGGAGCAGGCGCCTGCCCCGCGGGAGCGCAACAAAAAGGAGGGGCGGCTTCCCTTGGATCGCCGTGGGGGCGGCGGCCTTGGTTTGTGCGCTGCTAATTTGGATTACCGTACAGATTCACGGCACGGGGCGCGCCGCCTACCCGGCGGAGCACCGGTTTCCCCGCAACACGGTGGAGATGCACGGAACCTATGCCGCGGACACGTGCGCGCTGCCCTGGCTCCGCTGCTAGGATATGCGGCGGGCGGCGGAGCCGAAAAAGGCAGGGCGATTGAATAGAGCGCCGGGACGCGCAAACGTTCCGGCGCTCAGCTTTTGCCTCTATTTTGTCTTTCGCCTGCGCGCCGCCCGTTGCAGGGCGAGGAACAGCAGCAGGGAACCCGCGCCCAGCCCGGCCAGCCAGAGCCCGGCCGCGAAGCCGGGAGGCGAGTAGGTGAGCGTAACGTGGTTGCGGCCCGGGGAAAGGGGCACCGCGCAAAATAGATCCAGGCCGCGTTGCACCGGCGTATCGGCGCCGTTCACCACGGCGCGCCAGCCCCCGTCGTAGGGCACGGTGATCAGCAGCGTATTTCGCTCGCCCTGCGCGTCCACCGTGCCGGAGATGTGGCCGCCCCGCCACCGGATATCGGCCATTTGCGCGTCCCAGGCGTCGCCGTACAGCCCGTCCAGCGCGCCGATGTCCAGTTGGGCAATGGCCTGGCATGCCAATGCCACGCTCTCCCCATCCAGCTGCAGCGCCAGTTCGATCTCCTCGTCGGGCCCGTAATCGCCCAGGCACACGGCGTAAGAGGAGCGGTATTGCGACAGCGTGAAAACGGGGAAGGGATCGCCGCCCAGATGCAGGGAGCCGGAGCCGCCCTCGTGGTAATTGCCGAAGTACAGGTACACGGGCCCGTCCCACTCGGTGAGCGCGAGGATGCGCTTGGCGGGGATATCGCCGGAAGTGGCGGGGGCGGTATCCTCGCCGTCCTCGCCGGCGGGGAATTCGGTTTGGAGCAGCTCGCCGCCGTCGGGCAGCGGGGTGGCGGTCAAGGCGATATATTCGGTTTCCTCTATGGCCAGCGGGTGGAAGACCTCCGCGCCCAGCGCGGCAAACAGGCTGTTTTGCAGCGCGAACGGATCCTCCTGCCGGATCACCAGGCCGTAGGGGGTCTCTTCGAAGGGCTGCTCGGGCAGGCGGTACGCCAGTACGGAAGCGGGCGCGGCAAAGGCGAGGGGGAACGCAAAGTCGTTTTCGAAGGCGTAGAGCCCGGCTTGCTCGGCCACGGGAAGGTAGAAATCGTTGGGCGCTTCCGGCTCCAGCAGGTAGCGGATGCCCAGCAGGCTGTCCAGCGCGATGGTGGAGCCGGTGTGCTCGTAGATCAGCCCGACCCCCTGCAGCCCCAGCCGGTTGAGCGCGTTGCCGAACTGGCGGTTGGCGGTGGTGCTATAAAACCGCATGCCGCTGTAGTTGAGCGCGAGGGCGTCGTTGTTGCTGTAGGAGGTATCGCTCTCCACGCGGTAAGGTTCCTGCGGCTCTTGCGGCAATTGCGCCAGCAGGGCGGCGCGCTGCTCGTAGTGGGGCGCGAACGCGCCTTGGTGCGCGTATTGATTTTCCCAGTCGATGCTTTGCAGGGTGGCGAAGGCGTTTGCCCCAACCTCGGCGGTAGCCAGCGCCACGCACAGCAGCAGCACGGCGCCGCGCATCTTAGGTGCGAGGCGCATCCACAGCAACAGGGCCGTCCACAGCCCGATGAGCCAGGGCGTCGCGGCCCGCGCAAAGGCGGGCGTGTGTTGAAAGGTGTTGGGGTAGAGCGCCAGCGCGTAAACCATCGCCAGCGCGCCGCTCAGCGCCACGATCCAGAGGCGGACCCCGTCCAATTGCTTAAAGCAGCGATGGGCCATCCACACCCAAAGGAAGGAGAGCAAAAAGGCGTAGCGGAACTGGAACCAGGTGGCGTCCTTAAACGCGTGCCAGAAATGGGTGAGCGGAGGCAGCCAGAAGCTCAGCAGCAGCAGCGCGCAGAGCGCTCCGGACAGGGCCCGTTCCCGCCACGGTATCTTTCCGTTGAAGAAGTACACGGGGAACAGCAGCAGCACCGCGGTGCCCGCGTACAGTGGCGGAAGGCCGGCGGCGCTTCCGGTTCCCGTTTGGATGGTGTCGTACGCGCCAAAGAAGGCCCGGGAGAATACGCTGAAGAACGGGAAGGAGGGGGCCCAGGAGCGGGCGATGGTATGGGTCCGCGCGCCCAGATTGGCAAACAGGGTGGGCGCGGTGGGCAGCAATATCGGCGCGGCGCACAGCGCGGCGGCTGCGGTAACGGCCGCGAATCCTATGGCGATGCGCAGCGGCTTGGCGGGCTTGTGCACCCACACCATGCCCAGGAAGCACAGGAAGGTAAAGATGCCGGCCATGTAGGCCAGGTAGAACTGCGTAAAGAACATCAGCAGCAGCGCCCAGAACAGGCCGCCCCAGCGCCGCCGGGTCACCAGCGTGTAGGCGCCGCGGATGGCCAGGGGCAGCAGGATCAGCGTGTCCAGCCACATGATGTTGCTGGCGTAGCACATCGCGAACCCGCACAGCGCGTAGCACGGCGCGAAGAACAGGCTCGAGCGGCCCGCGCCCAGCACGCGGCGGGCAAAGAGCGCGTACGCCGCGCCGATGAGCCCCACCTTCAGCACGGTGATCAGCAGGAGCGCCTCGGGCAGGGCGGAGACGGGGAAGAGCAGGGTGAGCAGCGCCAGCGGGCTGGCCAGGTAATAGGCAAACAGGGGGAGCATGTTGGCGCCCAGGCCGCCGGCGGTGCTGTACAGCAGGTTTTGATCGCCGGACACCACGTGGCGCAAATAGGCGTGGAATTGTGCGTACTGCCCCCGCATGTCGGCGGTGATGAGCGTCAGATCGCCGAAGGGGGACATGCCAAAGAAGGCCAGGGCGGCCAGGAACGCGCCGGCCGAAAGAAAGAAGGCCGGTATGGGAATCCAAACGGAACCGCGCGCGCGGCCATTGGGCAACGGGCTGTCGGACATGATCGAACCTCCAAGCTCCTTTTGTGCAAAAGCATGGTAAGCATACCATTTTTCGCGAAGAAATGCCATGCTTTTTGCCGCTATCTCAGGGTGAAATCATTTGCTATGCAAAACGAAATGTAGGGGCCGATGCCCACATCGGCCCGCGACACCTGGTCGCATCGAGAAGAGCGCGGGGCGATGAGGGCATCGCCCCCTACAAAAAAACGCATATGAACATGCAAATGATCTTCCCCTGCCGCTATCCCCCCGGTATGCTCACCGTAACCCGCGTGCCCACGCCCGGCTCGCTGTCGATGCGCAGGCCGTACTCGGGGCCGTAGTAGAGCATGAGCCGCAGGTGGATGTTCTTGAGCCCGAAGCCCACGCCGGGCGCGGCCTCCTCCCCGCCGCCAAACAGGGCGGCCTGGCGCTCCCGGGTCATGCCCATGCCGTTGTCGGCGATCACGATGTGCACCGCCTCTCCCGCGCGGCCCACCACCAGGCTCACCGCGCCGGATTTGACGGGCTTGGTTAGTATCCCGTGAAGCACCGCGTTTTCCACCAGGGGCTGCAGGGTGATCTTTAGGATGCGGATGGACAGCAGCTCCTCGGGGCATTCCGCGGTGTAGGCGATCCGGTCGCCAAAGCGCAGGTTTTGGATCTTCATATACTGGGCCACATGCTCCAGTTCCTCCCGAAGGGACACCACGCTCTTGCCCTGGCTCAGGCTCAGCTTGTAGAAGGCCGACAGGGCGTGCACCGCCTGGCGGATGTCGGGCGCGCGGTCGTCGTAGCTCATCCAGTTGATCATGTCCAGGGTGTTGTACAAAAAGTGCGGATTGATCTGGGCCTGCAGCGCCCTCAGCTCGGCGTCCCGCAGCTCCAGCGCGTCCCGCGTCTTCTCGTCCGTGAGCAGCGAGATGCGCTCCATCATGTAGTGAAAGCTGCGCGTCAGGTGGCCGATCTCGTCGCGGCTCTCCTCCTCGGCGGAGTGCAGGGGCGCGGTCACGTCGCTCACGTCGGTCATGCGCTGGGACAGCCTGCGCAGGCGGTGGGCAAAGTTGGCCACGATCACCGCCGATACCAGGAAGGACAGCAGGCCTCCCAGCAGCATGGTGAGCATCATGCGGTTGCGCACCGCCGCGATCTCTTCAAAGATGCGCTCGGAGGGGATCAGGGTCACCATCGTCCAATCGGTGTCCGGGATCTGGCTGACGCGCATATACACCGCCTGGCCGCGGACCGTGTCTTCCAGCCAGCCCGACGTGGTACGCAGCCCCTCGATCTGCGCGAGGTTGAGCCGCAGGGTGGACAGGGCGTCGCCGTCGGTGGCGCTGATGATGCGGTCGTCGGAGTCGCGGATGTAGGTAAGGCTGCCCGACACGCTGTTGGCGCCGGTGAGCATCGCGCGGATGTCGGACTCCCAGAAATCGATGCGCACGTAGCCGATGGGGGTGAGGTAGTCCTGCGTGCTGGTGATGCGGCGCACCACCGAGAGCATCTCGCGCTGGTTGGGCGAGAAGCCGTCGAAGGCCACGGGCGGGCACATCAGGGCGCGGGAGCTG
>Ga0123353_10004576_pt1 | contig 17842 bp, 10 predicted proteins | sample TergutLab28metaG_3_FD_92763 | JGI IMG/M metagenome (GOLD analysis project Ga0123353, IMG submission 92763) | Labiotermes labralis P3 segment gut microbial communities from Petit-Saut dam, French Guiana - Lab288 P3 | ecosystem: Host-associated > Arthropoda: Insects > Digestive system > Gut ... | reverse complement strand
TCAGCATTGCAAAAAAGGGGAAAAAACAGGGCTTGAAAGAGGATACCGATTTCTGTATAATGCCGCAATACTGATCTGTTGCTCTGTCCAACGCAGGTTAGAGAACAGGTCTAATGACTCTCTTGTCATAGAGGAGCCTGAAAAGATAATTTTTAATACGTGGCTTGACAAAAAGATGACAAAACAGCATATCATTGCGGCATCGAGCTTTCAACCTGTTTTAGGAGTCGTAATGTACTATGAGGGCAGTGATTGTTCGATTCTTGTAATGCTTCCAGATTTTATTCAGAATGCCAATATTTCGTTTGAAGAAAATGATGAAGATTCGTTTGGGAGGGAGTTGATCAAAGCAACTGCTAATGTGGGCAAATACCGAATTGACATGTGGTTTGATCCTGCCTTAAATTTTGCATTAAGAAGAGTACGGAAAGAAACGTCTCAGATTACAGGTGGAGCACAGCTCGTTTGGAGTGAAACAAGAGTCACGTCTCACGAAAAGGTATTGGGACTATACCTTCCCAAAGAGTATTATACGGAAGAAAACTTTTCTGCTGGCAAGATCGAAGTCAGAAAGGGTGACATAGTAGATACACCGGCTTCTCAAGACAAAACAGAGTATATTCTTACAAATTTTCTTACTGACAACAGAAAGGATGATTTCAAAATAGTGGGTATTCCCGATGGTACTCATGTTTTTGCTGAAGACGTACCTCAAATCAGATATATATGGGCAGAAGGAAAAATCCAACCAGCAACTGATGAGCTGATGTTGCGAATCGCCCGTGGCGGACACAAGTTTATGCCGGGCACAGAAGAGCCACGATTCTGGTTGATGGCAATCGGTATTATCCTAATTTTGATAGGTGGTGGGCGGCTAGCGTACAAGCATTTCATCAAGAAGGATGATGTTTTATGAAAATCGTTTCGGTAATGTTGTGTATTCTGCTTTGCTCGCCTGCCTTGGCGGAGGAATCCATCCATTCCGATGCAAAGCCACTTCTTTCCAATTTGAAGATGATTGAAGTTTCCGGTCCCTATTGCGGTATCTATTCGTTGATAGCCATACTCGACACTCTTGGCATTCATCCCAACCCCCAAGAACTACTCACCAAAGAATTCGTTGGTTCATTGAAAGGGAGTAGCAATCTTGAATTGGAAAAAGCCGCAGAAAAGTTCGGGTTGTATGCTAAAACGTACTCCGGTCTCACTTGGCGGGAACTCAAAACATCGGAGTCGTCGATGATTCTGCACTTTCGCAGTACCTACGCCGATAGCCAATTCGACCACTGGGTTGCCTGTCTTGGTGTCGATGGTGGAAAAGCACGAATCATTGACTTACCGCATCGTTTGACAACGATTCCCTTTGCCGAACTCCTCGCAAAGTGGGATGGTACTGCCCGCCTTGCGCATCGCATGGACATTTGCCTTTTCGTTGAGTTGCTCTGGTGTTGCCCCTCGGGACGCAATCCTGGCGATTCTGCCCTTTTCATACAGGCGCAGAATTGGTATCCTTCCCCATCATGCGTTCGCTCTTTTTGCTACTTGTCCTTGCTTATTCGTCGGACTCTGTATCTGCCGGTTCCGATTGGCAAGTGTTGCATTCCGAACAGGGAGCAAGGGTAACATCGCAACAGTCTCCAAATGAGATTACCACGCTCAATATACAGCTGCCTGAAGACAAATCATGTATCGCACTGGGTTGTTCCGTCAATTTTCCTCTCGTCATTGATGACCTAATTCCCCGGCTGTCGGTTCAATCAGATCATGTAGGTGTCGCTATTGGCGCACAAGTTGTTCTTCCCCGAACGATTCATCCCGGCTCAAAATGTCCCATCACCTACATCGTTCCCGGCACGAAATACACCGGTTCCGGCAACTGGGAGACACTCACGATCCCGAATCTCCGAAGAGAATCGGACAGAATAGCCGCCCTCCTTCAAGCGGAACTCAGAATGTCCTTCGATACGAGGGGACAGTATGTCCGGCAGGTCGTTCTCTTTGCCGAACGTTTGCCGGAAGATAACGAAACGAAACAAATCAACGCGGCTTTCCCAGACCTTGCCGGACACTCCGCCGCCGATGTTGATGAGTCCGAAAGGGCACTCACGTTCGATCCGCTCAATTACGTGGGTTTCAAAATTTCGGTCAGTACCAATCCCGTCTTTTTGCATGGCAATACCGGCAACACCGAGTGGACATCGCCGTTGCGGTCACATACCGCCGCTCCGCTCGTTGCCACACCGGTCAGTGCTACCCGTCCCACAACGCGAACCGTCTATTCCGGTAGCGATCCCTCGACCTATACACTTACCAGTCTCAGCGACTCTCCTACTTCTCTGCTACACATTCAATTTAACAATGGTGTTTTGATTCTCAATGATACGCCCATCGGTGTCCGTGCCATCGAACATCAAGGGGAACCGCTGGGTATGCTCCGCGACCTGAAATTCAATGCCGTTTGGCTCAAAGAACCGCCGAGTCCTGAACTGCGGCACGAGGCGCAACAAGCCGGTATTTGGCTCATCTGCCCGCCGCCGAGCAATGCCGAATTGGAAACCGCTCGAGTCTTTGATCCGGGCGCACTGGGACGTTCCACGCCAACGCTCGATTCCAGTTACGACAATGTCCTCGTGTGGAATCTCGGCAATGAATGTTCCCATTCCGCACATATTGCCGACTCGCAGCGGGCGCAGGTTTTGAAAAATGCAGACCGGATCAAACGCCGACCGATTCTCTGCACTGCCCGAAGCGGAGTCTATGATTACAGCCGTACCACCAATATTTTAATGATGTTTCGTGAGCCACTCTTTTCGTCGCTGGACATGCTTGATCTGCGCACTTGGCAACGGGACTATCCCACATTAGCGCGTCCTGATACCGCTTTTTGGTGTACGGTACAAACGCAGCCTTCACCGAATTTGACCAATCAGTGGACAATGTTTGAGGGGAATCCGCCGTTTATCTGTGCGGTTTCGTACGAACAGATCAAAACGCAGATTTACCTTGCGTTGGCGGCAGGAGCCCGAGGGATTTTGTTCACGTCGCACACACCGTTAACCAACAATGACCCCGAAACGGAATTCCGCCGCGCAGCACTAGAATTGGCAAACTGGGAATTGCAAATGGTTGAAGAGTGGTTCGCCGCTGGTGAAGTACAGCCCACGTTGGCACAGTCAAATCAATCGCAAGTGAACAGTGCGGTCATTCGGGCGGATCGGACTCGGCTTCTCGTGCCGATGTGGCAGGAACGGCACAATCAGTCGGCAATCGGAGCGGCAGTCGTAGGGCATGTCCGGTATATTGTGTCGGGAATTCCCGAAACATATAGTGCGTATCACCTTGTACCGGGTCGTCTCCTGCGGATGGAAAGCCGTCGTGTTGCAGGCGGCGTGCAGATTGAACTCGAAGAAGCGAGTTTGAATTCGTTGATTTTCTTCGGCGAAGAGGATGCGATCTATGCCAACGTGGGAAAACGAGCCAAATTGATGGGACCGCGAACCGCTTTTTTGGCATGCCGACTGGCGGAACTGGAACTCACCATGACGGAACAGGTATTGTCCGCATTACGGCGGGCAAAGGATACCAAAGCGATGCCCGTCCATCCCAAAGACAATATGCCGCTAATTGCAATGCCGGAATATGAGTCGATGTTTCGGACCACAAAGGAAGCCCTCGATTTTGCGAAGAATTTGGCAGACCGGACTCCGCCGGACTATGCCCGCGCTTATCTTCAAGCGGAGCGGGCGACGCGAGGGTTGCGCGTTGTTGGACGTTCTCTCTGGCAGGAAGCGACGCGGCACGATTTGAATCCATGCATGACCCCGGTGTCGGTATCGTTTGCAACGTTGCCGCTCTATTTGTCTGCCTATCAACGAACAAACGGAGCAAAGTTGGGAGCAAATCGACTTCCCGGCGGTGATATGGAAATGCGGACATTGGAACAAGCCGGTTGGGAACCGATGTCGCACAAAGTCGCGGGGGCTTTCGTGGCGCAAAAAGAAATTTCGCCGATAGCCAAGCGTTCGGGACAGACCGGCTTGCGATTGGTCGTTGCGCCTGATTCGGCGACTAAGCCGAAGCAGTTGGAGACCGTGCCGCTCTGGGTAGCAACACCACCGATGTTGGTTCGGGTAGGGGAAATGATTTGCGTCAATGGTTGGATTCGGATTCCGCAACCGCTGGAATCGACGGTGGATGGTTTGATGATTTTCGATTCTATTGGCGGCGAAGAATTGGCGTTACGGTTTTTGCATACGGCGGGCGAGTGGCGGGAGTTCGCTTTTTACCGGAACGTCCCGGCGGATGCCAATTATTATGTGTTCATTGCGCTCGGCGGTTTCGGAGAGGTGCATCTGGACGATATTCGGGTTTCGGCGGTGCAATTTGACATGCAACAGATGCCGGTACAACCGGCGGCTCCTGTACCACAGTCGCCGACTCCCTATTGGCAACGTTTGAATCCCTTCCAGTATATTCCGCCCATGCCGGGCAGAAGGCAATAGATTTAGGAAAACAGAACCACAATGGTCAGAAGGTGAATCCTCCGGTTTGTTCCCCGCAATCTAAAGATTACGACTCTGATTTTTTACCACGTCGATCAATCGGCTTAACAGTTCCTGTGATTCTTGCGGTTCAAACTCGCTCTGATTGTATCGATCATACAGCCGCTGAATTTGCTGCCCGCGTAGCAGGATGCCGAAACGCTGAACGTTGCGTTCAAAAGCATCGCCGGCGTACTCTCGCAGTTCCATTGGATAGATTGCATTCGCCGCCAAGTCGTAAATTGCCGACTGCAAGACCGGCGAACGAACCACAGCGGCTAAATCCAAACCCTCTCGCACTCGACGCTCACTGTGCAAAGCATTCAACACGACCGCGTCGAAATCGTCGAAGTGGAAAATCTTCGGTGCCCTCGGCTGCAACTCCACTTCCTTGATTTTGCGGAGCCAAACAAGTGCTTGTTTGGCTTGTGCGAGTCGAACGTCGGCACCGGCGGGCGTAAGCCCGCCGCACTTATCGAAAAGGTCTTTAAGCACCCAGCGTGCCGACTCTTCACTTGCCAGGCGAGGATATTCCCCAACGAGCGGGCGGGCGTTAGCCCCCCGGTTCTGTACGAGCGAGTCTCTTGGTGGGGTAACCGGGGGGCTTATGCCCCCCGCTCTTGTGTCATCACCGCCCAGCACCGCAATCGGAATGTTGGCAGTTCGGGCATCTTGCCGCATCATTTGTACGAATTCACCGACCGGCGGTTGCGTGGTCCGAACATCGACGAAGACTGCCTCCACATCCGGCGAAGCGGCGGCAAGCCGGAACAAGTCCCGGCATGTCGTCGCAACATCGGTTTGATAGTCGAGCCCCAGAAACAGACTTGCCGTGCGATTTGCCGTTGCCATCTGCGGATGTCCCGATAGAATCACGCGTTGCCCTTCCGATCTCGAAAACCAAACCAGCGTGTCCGCAACGAGAGAAGAACCGGCAAAAGGTTCCGTTGGATTGAGCGACATGATTGTCTCTAATGCCGCAAAGCGGACACGGCAATCATGGGCAACGGTTGCCTGGACCAATATGCGTGGTTTGCCGTCGGTTGATTGGAGGAAATCGGTAAGTTGTTGCCCTCCGAATAATGCAATGATGATATTATAATTTGCGAGTTCACGCTTTCTTTGTGCTTGGATGCTTGTAATGGCAAACGTTGCCGCTTGAAAACGATTTTTTTCAATGCTCGCTTGAAGTAACTGTTCGCTACTTGTATTTCCAACAGAAATGGGACCAAGATACGTGAGAGTATGTCCGTAAATGGGAAAGCGATGTCCAAAGTATTCAGGATACGCAATATCATTCATCAATCCATAGACTTCACGATTGGCCGATTCACTTGGAAGGATATTGAGACTTTGCGAGTAATACTTGAATGCAAAATACCGATAGGCGGTTTCGATGTCGTACTGGGAAAAATTTTGGATGCCTCCTTCGATGCCGGGAACCCAAATCCAAAAGGAGACGTTTCCGTCGGCATCGGTGCGGAGTGGTCGTCGGCGTTCAAAGTAATCCGTTGCTCTTTCAAACAGAATTGCGGCGGCTTGTTCTTGACTTGGAACGGCAATGCGCCGTTGCTGCAATATGTTCTTTACGGCATCTCTTTCAGACTCGGGAAGTCTGCGAAAAGGATTAACGATTTCATCGGGCTGTGCAGGACTGCGAGAACTGAAAACGACTTCTCCTTCGCCTTCTATATTGGAGATATGGTGAGCGATAATAAACTCTTCATCGCTGCCTAGAAATAAGAACGGAAAGAGCAGAAAACTGTCTTGCGGTGTAACTGCTACCGCAAGACCACGAGCCGCATGATACCGCAACTTTGGATTTTGGCTGTCCCAAGCAGCGGCGAGTGCTTCCTTCATATCCGGTCGCAGTGCGAGCAATACGGCGGTGAGTTCGTCTGCTTCTCGCTCGTCTTCGATGGTGCCTAACTTCTCAAAAACCTGCTGAACGGACAGGAGATCGCCTTTCCAAATGACTTGCAAAGCAGGTAACGCTTCGGGGCGGACTTGCGGACTCACCGGGGGGCTTATACCCTCCGCTCTTGCGCCGTCTTCAAACCATTGCGTTTCCTTCAACGCTTCGGCAATTCTATCGGGGTCTTGCCAGTGTTTCTTTGCTTCGTCGATAATTTTTGCGACGGTTTCCTTGCCGAGCGGCACGAATTCGGGATGAATAGCCAGTTGCATCAACTTTTGCGTGCCAATGGTCTCGACGATTCTTGCCGCTTCTTCCGGTGTCAGGGCGTAATCTCCGGTCAACAATCGCCGCAGATAATGCCGAACGAGCACGGGACGACCGACTACGGAGAGGACATCGACCGCTTGCATCACTTCGAGTGCTGTTGCTGGCTCACTATGTAGGACGACCTTTTCGGCATTATTCAGCATCGTTGTTCGGAAACGATTCGCTTCGAGGGGGAGTTTTTCGATAAATTCTGTCCGGATTTCAGAAAGTTGCGACAGAATTTCGTCACCAAGGAGATCGTAGAGTTCAAAACATTCTTCGGGAGAGAGCCGGTAGAAGGGGAGAATGGGGAGCAGTTTTTCGGCAAGAGCGGTGGGTTCGTCCTGTCTGATTTCGTGTAGAATCGCGGCGGCTTGGATGAGTTCGAGCGGCGATATTTGCTCGTGATACTTTTGCGGCGAAGTTCGCCTCATGGCGACTTCATCGCCGAGTGTGTAGAACCAAATCAGTGCGGCTTGCGCTTTGTCGAGAAGTTCTTCCTTTTGAGTAATGGTAAAATCTTTCGCCCAAGAGCGGGGCGGCATAAGTCCCCCGAAGAGAAACAATGAAACGGCAAGAATAATACGTAGAATCATCGTGCAATACCTCATGTAGTAACGATGCAGTAACAGTGGTGAGGGGATTATAGCGAAAAAAAGTAAATGCCGCAATCGTAAAATTGTCAATCCATGTGTATCCCAGTCGGACTGTCCTCGACCTTCGGGGGCTTGATTATTGCCCCAAATTCTGCGAGAATGACTTCCGTAAGTCTTTTATCCCATTTTTGGTTCAGATGAAACGTCTTTTTGCCCTCCCGCTCGCTGTGCTTATTTTCGCCGGTTGTAATGATACTACGTCGCAACAGTTGAGCGATCCTACATCCAACGTTTCAATACTCGGTGTGCCCATGCCGAGTGCCGAAATCCTAGCGGCACTCGGTCCCGAAAACGACATTCCGATTCAGCGTCTCCTGCCCAATCCGCTGTTTGTTGTCGTGGGAAAACCAAAACAGTTTTTGGCTTCACCCATAAGTACAGGCGGCGAACAACTCGTTGAAGGTTTTATCCGACAAGGGTTGTGTCCTGTTTTCGATCCACATACCGTTGAGCAATTCGTTTCGTCAAGCGGTTTTCCCGTACCTGTCACGATCACTATCCCGCATCCGCAAGACCCGGATGCGCCGCCGTTGCAAAGAATCGTTCCCATGACGCGTCGGGCAACAATCATTACCTTTGATAATCCCCTAGACAAAACGGTACTATTGACAACGGTCTTGAGAGGCAATGCCGATCCCACCCTCCATGAATTACTCAAACGAACCGAAGGGAAGAACGAATACTATGACATTACACCGAGAACGGAAATGAGTATCCCATTGCATGTTGCCTTTGGTATCATTGATGCCCGCACCGTTGTTCTTGTCGAAGGGACAGAAGACGATGTCAAATCGGTCTTTTCCGACACGGTGCCGAAAAGTGCTGTCCTTGAACGGGTGAAACACATACCTATTGGGATCGACGATCTCACGGTTGTAGCGTCATTGGAAGGGATGAGTTTTGATATGCTGGGAATAATGCAGGAGCAGTTCGGACAAGGAAACGTTCCGCCCGGTGTTCTATCGAACATCAAAGAGCATCTCCGGGCAATATCGCTTTCGCTGAACACATCGGCGGCAATAGGTCAACCAGTCGTCTCAATCCTTGTGGAAGGTCGTGATGAAACAGGAGCGAAAGCCATTGAAGAGACGATTGGCGGGCTGATCCTTTTGGGTCAAACATCGGTGGCAACCATGGGGGACGCGCCGCAAATGATTCCTCCGGATTTAACCGCCGCTCTGCTTAAAGCGATGTCCATCGAGACAAAAGGAACACGGGTCAGTATCGCACTCAATAATTATGAAGCGTTGATTCCGACCATTGCCAAGTTGATCAGTGCTGCCCAGTCCATTGAGATGGATCGATTGTGCCTCAGAAAAATGGTTATGATCGCGGATTTCATTACTGCATATCTCGTCATGCACAAAAAATATCCCACTGACATATTTGATGCAGACGGCACCCCTCTGTTAAGTTGGCGAGTCGCCTTATTGCCGATCATGGGGATGGATGAGTTGTACAACAATTTCAAGATGGATGAACCCTGGGATAGTGCGGCGAACAAGGAATTGCTGAACGAAATTCCGATCATTTTTCAACAGTCGCCGTTGGGCATTGAACCGGCGAAAACGTCCATTCGTTATTTTGATTCCGCTGGTGCCCCCCTCTCTCGACGGGATTTGACAGCCGACGATGTCCCCTATCTAGAAGGGTTGATGTTGACGAACGTAGCGCCGCAGTATGCGGTTGAGTGGACAAAGCCGGAGCCGCTGGAATTCAATATCGACAAGATCGCGGATATATTCGGCAATCGACTATTAGGAGTGACGTTTTTGAGACAAACAATTTATGGTCCGATCCTGCCCAATACTGACCCGAACTATGAACAGTGGAAACAGGATATTCAGACGTTGATCTACGGTCCGCCGACATCGGAATCCGTAGGCGAATAAGGATTGTGGCAGAGATGTTCGTGTGTACACATTTCTGTTGTATTTTGACAATTTTCTTGACAAACGTCAGGACAATTGCTGACGCTTTTGAACATGTCGCGTGGTACACTATTGCCAAAAAAATGCCTGCAAAAAAACTTTCAGAATTAGCCGCACTGGTTGGCGGGACGATCGTGGGAGATGAGAATTTGCTCATTGAAGGGGTTGCTCCGCTCCAAAGTGCGACCGCTTCGGAACTGACTTTCCTCGAACGAGTTGACCGGATACCCCTGTTGCAACGTAAGAGTAAAGCCGGTGCCGTCGTGGTGCCGACTGGAGTTGCTCCCGAAGGTTTTTCGGTCATTCAGGTTTCCCATGTTCTGGAAGCCTTTGAAAAAATCGCCCGATTCTTTGCTCCGCCAAGCGATGAAACCCTTTACGGAATCAGTGAAAGAGCATTTATCCATCCGAACGCAAAAATTGGTGCGAATGTTACAGTCGGTCATTTTGCCGTCATCGACGATGGTGTGGTTTTGGGCGATGATGTTACGATTCACTCCGGCGTTCACATTGCCGTAGGTTGTGTCATTGGCGAACATACAACGATTTTCCCCTGCGTTGTGTTGTATAGGGACACGATAGTCGGTGCGCGTTGTATTATTCATTCCGGTACAGTTATTGGCGCGTTTGGCTTTGGCTACGACAGTTCTAAAGGAATACATAAACTTTCGCCGCAAATCGGCAATGTGGTGCTCAAAGACGATGTCGAAATCGGAGCGAACGTTACGATTGACAGAGCAACGTATGGTTCAACGGTCATTGGGGAAGGGACGAAGATCGACAATTTCGTGATGATTGCCCACAACTGCAAGATCGGTAAGCATAATTTGCTTTGTGCTCACACGGGCATAGCGGGCAGCACAACGACAGGTGATTACGTGGTCATGGCGGGTCGAGTGGGGGTCAGGGATCATGTTCATATTGGCGACAAGGCGGTCATTGGTGCCATGTCGGGGATTTTGGGGGATGTTGAATCCGATGTGCGCATCGTAGGTATTCCTGCGACACCGGAAAAGGAGCAAATGCGGATTCAAATTGCTCTGCAACGTCTTCCTGAAATGCAGAAGGCGTTCAAAGTGTTGCAAAAAGAAGTCGCAGATTTGAAAGTCAAAAAGACGGCGAATGAAACGCAGTGAAACTTTGTATGGGAATAACAAAAAGCGGTACACCGCTTTCAGCACACTGCTTTCAGGCGACTGCCTGGGACCCTTTCCTACTCCAATGATTTTGTGAAAAACCACACAGTTATTCAACCCGAACCGTAACGATTTCCCATGGAGCAAACGGAATATCGTCGAGGGACTCCAAACGATCCTCCAACGTATTTGAACGGAATACATTCAGTCGCGGAGCCTGCGGTTTAAGTTTCGTAGAGAGCGCATTTGGAGTTGTGTTGAACAACCGAACCGACAATGCCCCGCTACCGTCCCTCGTCGGTCGAATACTGGAAACGATAACGGTTTCAGGTTTATCCAGTTCCAATAATTTGCCTCTCGGAGTCGCTAACGTTACTCCATCGATTCGGAGCAGTGGTTGGTGAACCTGTCGAGCAAAGCGTTGAGCAACGCTGTTGTCGAACTTAGCGGCATAAGGCCAAATCCAGTATTCAAAACAGAGCCGTCCCTCTTGTCCCGCCTTGTAGTTGGTCTCCCAATGGTTATTGCAAACCCAACTGTACAAAGTACCGCCGGGCTGGAATTCCTTCCGCCACTGACTGAGTGGACCTGTGGCATTCGTGTAAAGGATTGGCGCAAATTGCATCATGTTGGCATCGACTGTTACCCAGTTGATGCCAAATTTGTCGTTAGCACAGACGGCATAACGTTGCACCGAATAATAGTTCCGATTCGCCCCAGGTATTTGATCTTTATCGACCTCGACCAACGCCCACGGCATGTCGAGATACCACTTCCCGTTCGGAACGTTGAACGGGAAACCAAAAAACGTTCCTTCAGGCTTCCGTTCCATTGTTTTGTCGAGAACGTTTTCAATGCGGATTTTTTCCGAATCGGCAAAAATCGTAACCTGCCGTTTGAATGCCGTTGCGTTGGGTGTTGAATTGCCCATAGTTTCAATCAACATCGAGGCGACCAGCGGACCGGAAGCCACGACCGTCAATTTCACGGCTCCCTCATTACGGGAACGGTTTTTTTCGGCATCTCGACCGATGATGTAGAGATAATCATTGAGTCCCCGATTACCATCGGCACCGACATCGACGAATTCGTGATTGAGCGTTTTGAGTTTCAGCGACTTGATCGCACCGGATTGTTTATCGATGACGAGATCGAACATAGAGTTCCCCATTTCGCCTGTTTCCGCATCAATGTACAGCGAACTTGGAATCCTCGGTATGTTTGCCGTTTCGTCGAATTTCAGTGCCATCAATCCGAGAGCGGGGACGGGACCGGGTTTCTCACCGAACGCGAAATTGGCATACACCGAGCATGTCGCCGGATCATTGGGGTCAGCAACGGCTTGAACCGGTAGCAGGTTGCCCACATCGTTTTTGAACATTCCCAGATTTCCGCCCATTATTGGTGCTTTACCGAGGTAACAAATGCCCCAACGGTCGCGACTTGATGTATTGACCACCACCGTACTCATTCCCCGTTCCTTTTGTAGCAATGGAGAATCCGCGACGATTTGATCGACAATCGCATTGACCCTACGGCTTCCGCGTCTGGCATACTCTTGCTTGTAATCATCTTGTGTTTTGGCAAAATCACTGTCCGGGTCAGAGATACTGCTGTATGCGCCCCAGGTGTGTTCATCGTACATGATCAAATCGGTCCACGCCGCATCAAAATCGGGCGCGAATTTTTTTGTCGGATTCAACATCGACCAGAGAATTTGGGCTTGGATGCTTTTTTCGCAGGCTCGCCTATCAATCGCCGTTGCTTCCGCAGTGCTGGCAGAACCGTCTTCCCAATAGCCCGTGTAGTCACCTCGAACGTCGGGCAATTTGTCGCCGTATTTTGTTTCGAGAATCCGCATCACATCGGAGTTTCTCGAAATGACCAATTTCGGATACAGAAATTTCTCGTTCCACGCTTTCACGGCATCGGACAATACCCGATTGGGACGACCGTTGTCGCCTTCGATTCCGTAGCGAACAACGACAAGATCATCGAACAGAAAGGTGCGTTCGTCTTCCCGGTCGCGTGGGATCCAATCGTTCCCGGAGAGAATGCTAAAGATTTCATCCTCGGAAATAATGTGTCCCATCTGGCTTCCAAGGAACTGGTGATACCCGGTGTCGAGAACCCACGTGAGAATTTTTTCCTTTCCGCTTGGTGAAATCCACCAGAAAGGCTTGTCTCCCCATGGTTCATATACACGTCCCACTCGGTGTCCGCAGTTTGGTCCCAGAGTTATGTAACGGATACCATTGTGATACATCGCGGGAACTACTCCCCAGGTGTATCCCGGAATATCAGTGAGCATCACGGAGTCGAGAACGATGTCGTTTTCGCGGCAAAATCTCGCCGCACTGCCAAAGACTTCGAAAAGTTCCTCATCGTTGTACATGCCGGTCATTGCCTGGGCATACGCTCCATCAGTATGGAGGTCCCGGCTCCTCGCCGCTTTGATAAACGCCGCTTTTTCTTCGGCGGTCGCTTCTTGGAGAAAAGTTTCGACTGCCCACATACCTTCGGGATGAAACCGGAACTTCGCCTCTTCGGGATAGTCCTTCGTCTCGTCAATATATTTCAAAGCATCCCTAATTGACTGCACTTGCCGTTCCAAAATTTCGGTTTGGACATGTGTGTAACCAATATCGAGGTGTGTCTGATGAATAAGATGGATCACAAATTTACGTTCGGTGGGTAACGTAACTTCGGCAGTTATCGGCGGCAACCCCTCCTGCCGGAGCGTTGCGGTTAATTTTTGTTCGCTCTCCGGTGTCGGTGTGTCCAGAGCAACCATAGCCACAAACTCGCTTTTTTCCGTCGCACCCCATTCATATTTCATCGTAAGAGACGGAGACTTGATCTCAATTGTTGCCGGACCTTTCAATGTTTCGTCGTCAAAATCAACACGGACTCGGCGTGTCGTTGTGCCTTCTTTACCTTGTATGTTGATACCCTGCCGCAAGATACCTGGTATCGGCGTGAGTCGCATCGTTTCGACTTTGCCCGAAAGGGTGAAGAGTCGCACGGCATCGAACTGGAAAAAGGAACCTTTCGTGTTCGTGATCCGTAGTGTATTACCAGTCGGTTTCAAAAGATCAGGTGCGAAGTCAATCTGGTAGGACACCCACGGTGATGTGGAGTCCAAAACCGTTTCAATACTTTGTTTCGATCCGTTCAGGGCGATTTCGAGAACCGGTGGGTGGGGATAGTGTGCTTGCCCTTGAAGTTGCAGATAGACCGTACCGTCTCCCAATGCCATGCCACCCGGTATATCAAACGTCACTGTTATCGCGTGGTTTCTCGACCCTGCCCAAACGTCGAGTTCTCCCGGTAACATACCGGGCCAGAGTTTCGGATTGACTTCTTTTTGACCCGCAGGAATCGCCACGGAAAATCCCTTCTCGGCATACGGTTCGTATTCATCCGGGGAGAGGTTCAGAGCGAGAAACTCCGCTTTGGAGGAGTCTTTCTTCCCGACCGACCAAATTTCTTTGGCAAAAACATTGCCGACCAATAGACAGATTACTGCAAAAGTGAAAAGCGTATTTTTCATAAGGGGTATTCCCGCGCAAGCGGGATATTTGGGACAAAAGGTTCCCCGGTATGGTACTCTGGCAAGAGTCAAATGTCAATATACCACTAACACAACCGTGTGGTCTGCGTTCATTGACAAAGTCGTGTTCGGGGAGAATGGGACTCTTAGAAAAATGACGTTGCGTTTTCATAGTAACCCTTGAAGACACCGGGAAATTCGTTAAAATAAACGTATGGAAACCGTGAAAGTTGCACTCTTCGGACTAGGAACGATTGGAACCGGTGTGGCAAAAATTTTGCTACACCAATCTTACCGACTCTCCCGCGCCACGGGCAAAGAGATTGAAATTGCCAAAATCTGTGACCGCGATCTTGCAACGAAAAGAGACGTGGAATTGTCCGCCGGTGTCATGACCGACGATGCGGAATCCATTTTTGCCGATCCGAGTATTTCCGTCGCCATCGAACTGATCGGCGGACTGGAACCTGCCCGAACGATTGTGTTGCGACTTTTGCAAAGCGGGAAAAATGTCATAACGGCAAACAAGGCGTTACTCGCTCATCACGGAGCAGAACTGTTCGATGTTGCCCGAAAATGCGGGCGCACTATTGCCTTTGAAGCAGCAGTTTGCGGTGGAATTCCCATTCTCAATGCCCTGTCCACGTCTCTGCAAGCCAACACGTTGCTTTCGATCAACGCCATCGTCAATGGCACGAGCAATTACATCTTGTCACAGATGGAAAGCGGCAAAACGACCTATCACGATGCTGTTACCCAGGCGCAAACACTCGGTTACGCCGAAGCGGATCCGTCCATGGATGTGGATGGCACTGATGCCGTACAGAAATTGACCATCTTGGCACAACTTGGCTTCGGAGCGGTCGTCGATTGGAAAACCGTTTCCAGAATCGGCATTGAATCGGTTGATGCGATGGATTTTCGTTACGCCAAAGAGTTAGGCTATCGCATCAAACTGCTTGCTGTTGCCACTCAAAGCGATGGGGGGTTGGAACTGCACGTTTCGCCGACGCTGGTTAAGGGGGACAACCCGCTTTCTCGTGTGAAGGATGCGTACAATGCCGTTCGGATTGTCGGCGACTCGGTGGGACCAGTCTTTTTTCAAGGACTTGGCGCGGGACAGATGCCGACGGCATCCGCAGTGGTCGGCGATGTCATCGACACGATACTCGGTCGCACGGCAATTACATTTAACGCACTCAATCTTTGGGCAAAGGGTACACATTCGATACCGGTCAAGAGTCCGCAGGAGTTTTTTGGGAAATCGTACTTACGGTTTTATGTCGTGGACAGACCGGGTGTCATGCACGAGATTTCCGGCGTTCTCGGCAAGCAGAACATTTCGATAGCGTCGATGATTCAGCATGAACCAGAGCACAAGGGCAATGGTGAACATACCGTTTTGTTTTTGACCACTCATGAAGCGCGTGAAGGAGATTTGCTTCAAGCGATTCGGCAACTGGAAGAGTCTTCGGTTGTCCTCGGTAGCATTGTGCGTATGCGGGTGCAGAGTTAGGCTTCTATGAACCCCGGCGGAAGACAGCCAAGTTTACGAGTCCGAGGTGCTGTGTTCCTAAAAACAACAGGGATTGGCTACCCCAACTTTCGCGGAGCGAGAGAAGGCTAAATCCCGCTCAATTTTTGGTGCATATTCTGAGCGGCAATTCTACCGGCACCCATTGCCAAAATGACCGTTGCCGAACCCGTTACAATATCGCCTCCCGCCCAAACATTTGAGCGGCTCGTTTGTCCCTTCTCGTTGGCAACAATGTATCCCCACTTGTTCAAATCAAGTCCCGGCGTGTTCTTCGTCAACAGCGGATTCGCCAGTGCCCCCGCCGCCACGATGACGCAATCGGTCGGCAATTCAAAGGCGGAATCGGGAATTTTCACCGGTCGTCGCCGTCCGGATGCGTCCGGCTCGCCCAGTTCCATCCGGTCGCAAATCATCGCCCGAACCCTGCCCTGCTCGTCTCCAATATACTCTTGCGGATTTGTCAGAAACAAAAATTCGATTCCCTCTTCTTCGGCATGATGAATTTCTTCGGCGCGTGCGGGCAATTCCGCTTTGGAGCGGCGATAGACGATTTTCACGTTGTCAGCCCCTAGTCGCAATGCCGTTCGCGCCGCATCCATCGCCACGTTGCCGCCGCCGATCACGCACACATTCTTTCTGCGAGCAATCGGCGTATCCTTTTCTGGAAACAAATACGCTTTCATCAAGTTGGAGCGGGTCAGATATTCATTTGCCGAATAGACTCCGTTCAAATGTTCGCCGGGCAGACTGAGGAACATCGGCAAACCCGCCCCGACACCGATGAAGACCGCCGCATAACCGTCTTCGTTCAACAGTTCGTCTATTGTAATCGTTTGACCAATCACTTGATTTAGTTCGATCTTTACACCGAGTTTCACGAGCCCGGCGATTTCCGTTTCGACAACAACCTTCGGCAATCGGAATTCGGGAATACCGTACATCAACACGCCGCCGGATTTGTGAAACGCCTCAAAAATTGTAACTTCGTAACCGAGTAGAATGAGATCACCGGCAACGGTAAGTCCGGCAGGACCTGAACCAATGACAGCAATTTTCTTACCATTGGCATCAGCCGTTTGCCGTCTGCCGCCTGTTGTCATCTGTTCCCGCTCGTAATCGGCAACAAAGCGTTCGCAGTTCCCGATGGCAACCGGTTGGGACTTTTTACCGAGAACGCATTTGGCTTCGCATTGGGATTCTTGGGGACAAACGCGACCACAAACGGCGGGCAGGGCGTTGGTTTCCTTGACTTTTTGGGCAGCGGCAATGAACTCGCCTTCGCGGAGTAGTTTGAGAAATTCGGGAATCTGCACCCCGACGGGACAACCTGCGACGCAACCCGGCTTTTTGCATTGGATACATCGGGCGGCTTCGGTTTGTGCCATTTCGGGAGTGTAACCGAGGGGCACTTCCAAAAAGTTTTGGGAGCGTACTTTCGGCGGTTGTTCGGGCATGGGAACCCGGCTTACTTTTGGTGCGGACATTGCGATTGTTTTTTTGATTTTATAGAGCGAAATTATACCGATTTGGCAAAAACAATCAAACGCCGGTGTAGCATCCGCCGAAATGCGGCATGATCACCCATCCATCGACATTTTTGGCGGAATTTGGGGCGAATTTCCCAAAAAAGTTCCAACACATCAGGGATTCATTTTCCGGTGTTGTCCTTTGGAAAAACAGTACTAACGGCAGTAAGGTGGAAACGTATCCGCGTATTGTTCGCTTCATCGACTTTCAAAACGATTTCGTTTTGCTCTTTATCGATGGAATGGACCGTTCCCATGAGTCCGCCGACGGTCATGACCCGATCATTTTTTTCGAGCGATTTCAACATATTTCGCAACCGCTCTTCCTGTTTCTTCTGCGGATTCGCAAAGAGAAACCAAATAAGGATGAGGAAAACCGGAAGCATGATGAAAAAAAAGAATAATCCACCATCGGGATTGGGCTGTTGTTGAACAGGAACCGCACCAGCAACATCAGCAAACAATAGGAGAGAAGCGAACATGTAAAAAACTTGGCAAAACAACTCACATTATTGTACCTCATTTTTCCTGACGCTACAAGTCACCTGGCAGGGTGATGCATCGTCGTCCAGTCCGTCAATAATTCCCCTTTCCTCCGGGAGAGGGGACGGCTTTGGCTACTTTGCAGATCGAGTGGCGGAGGTTTCTCAATCCACCAAACCGCCAATCGTGCGGAAGTCATCTTTGAGCGAACAATACAATCGCTGATATGTCGGCATCGCAACATCATAAACTTTG
>Ga0123353_10004574_pt1 | contig 17847 bp, 14 predicted proteins | sample TergutLab28metaG_3_FD_92763 | JGI IMG/M metagenome (GOLD analysis project Ga0123353, IMG submission 92763) | Labiotermes labralis P3 segment gut microbial communities from Petit-Saut dam, French Guiana - Lab288 P3 | ecosystem: Host-associated > Arthropoda: Insects > Digestive system > Gut ... | reverse complement strand
TGGCCGCGGGGTCGGGCAGTTCGTGCGCGTACGGCATGGACTGGTTCTGGTGGTCGGCGAGTCCCCAGTCTCCCGCGGACTCGGCCTGGGTTTGCGCGTGCAACACGCCGTCGCGCAGAAACGCCATCAACGCGTGCAGCCAGGCCGGACGGTCGTGAATGTCCACCATGAAGTGTTCCATCCCGCGCAGGTGTCCCAGTTCGGTCGAAAGGTCCCCCGTCCACATGGTGTACCAACACCCGCGGCCTCGGTTGATCGTGATGAGATCACCGATGGCCTCCTGGGCTCGATGGACATCCTCCGCGGTTCCGGCCTCGTCGATGGTGTGCACGGGAACGCGCAGTGTGGCCAGATCGGCCTCCTCGCGTAGCGGGTAGTTCTCCTTGTATGCCCCGCCCGGTTCTTCGGAACGCCGGAACGAGGTGGTCACGCCCCATCCGTGCGCGGCGAACCGCGCCGGCACCGTCACCCACGGTTCGAAAATCGAGTCGTCGTCAAGCGTGTCCCAGAAGAGGCGGTGGCGAAGATCATGCTCCAGCCCGCGAAAAAACGGGGCTTCACACGCCAGCCGCGATTCGGACATTTCGTGGAACGCGAACGCCCGGACATAGATCAGCGGCCCGCGCGTGTGGAGCGAATTCAAATCCCGCCACCGGGCCCTCCGCCGGGCCATGTCGGACCGATGGCACACCTCCACATACCGCCTCGCCAGGTCACGCAAAATCGTGATGTCATTCCGCGGGCCGCGCACGATAGCAACTCCCGTAATGTTCCCGCGTCACGGTTGCTGTCCGTGCATATCGGCGGTGGCGGAGATTTTTCCCGTGTTGGGATCGACGTAGCGGAACTTCATGCCGTTGGAGTCGACGTATTGGACGTGTCCGTCGGACCATCCGACGTTCTCGGCCACGATGTGCCCCAGCGCTCCGAACCCCGCCAGTTCGCTCCAGTACTTGACGGTGTTTTGATTGAACTGGTGAGGCTGGACCTGCATGTTATCGTTGGGGATGTTTTTCTTGAACAGGTTACAGTTGAGAATGATTTTGACTTTCCCGCCGTTGGGTTCGGGGTTGTGGAGCGAGCGCCGGGCCGCGTGTTCGTAGAACCATCCCCCCGGAGCAAAGGCGATGTTGCCGGCCGCGTAGACGTTGATGTCGGCGCTGGTTCCGCAGGCCCGTCCCCGATAGACGAACGGCGGCGCCTGGCGGACATCGGCGACCCAGTCGCCCTCGACGTCGTTTCCGTTCGTCACCAGTTCCCAACTGTTGTCGGGCGGCGGAATGACGCAGCCCATGGAGCGGGCGCTGCCGTATTTCCCGTCGAGCAGTTTGCCCCGCCAGTAACTTTTCCCGGAACGGCCTTCACCAAAGATGTGCATGGATTCGCCCGAGCCGTCGGACTTTTGATACCATCGGATCGGGGCGCTCCAGTCGTCGTTCTTCGAGACGTCGTTGGGGTTGTAGTGGTCGTGGTCTTCCTTGTCGGTGTAGTTCCAGGGTAGGTCGCCGAAGTCACCGGCGTACATCTGGCAGCCCAGCAGGCTGCTGCGCATGTTGACCGAGCAGGCGGTGATTTTCGCCCGCCATTTGGCCTTCTGGAGGCTGGGCATCAGGATCGACACCAGCAGGGCGATGATCGCGATGACCACCAGCAGCTCGATCAGCGTAAACCCACGTCCTCGCCCGACGGGCGCATGTATGCGGCTGCGAACCATAGGCGTCTCCTTCACGAAGAATTGCATCACGATAATGATACGAACGTCGATCGGTCGAATGGTTACATTGAATTATACCGGCATCCCGATTTGCGGTAAACCAATATGGTCCGGCGTTTTTTGAAACATTTCTTCGCCGGCTGCGTCTATAGTATGAACTCCATTTGTGGTACAGGGCACAAGACACAAGGTGAATGTATGCGAAAGCAGCTTCCGGCGAACCGCCTGACACATCTCGCGATCTTCCTCGCCGCCTGCCTGACGGTGTTGGCCATCGACGCTCAGCGTGCCGAAACGCAACCGGCGACGACGGCGCGGCTAGCAGCAGAACCGGCGGAGTTGGGCGGGCATACGCGGAACGTCACCACTGCGATGTTCAGTCCTGACGGCAAGCGCGTTGTCACGGACTCGTTGGACGGAACCGCGCGTCTCTGGAACGCAGCCACCGGCAAGGAAATCGCCGTGCTGACACACGAGACCGACCCCAACGCCAGCGAAGCCCGCGCTCTGGCGTTCAGCGCGGATTCCAAACGCCTCATCACGAGGCTCGGTAAAACCGCCCGCGTCTGGAATGGAACCGATGGAAAACTGGTGGCCGAGCTGCACGGACACGATAACGGCAGGACAGTCGCCGCGTTCAGCCCCGACGGCCGGCGCGTCGTCACGGCCTCGATTGACAAAACTGTCCGCGTCTGGGACGCTGCCACCGGCAAGGAAATCGCCGTCTTCCAGCATGACGATGGCGTCAACGGTGTCACGTTCAGCCCCGACGGAAAACGCGTCCTGACGTCCTGCTACGACGCCACCGCCCGAATCTGGGATGTCGCCACCGGCAAGGAACTCCTCGCGCTTCGCGGCCACGAGCGGTATGTCACCGTCGCCGCGTTCAGCCCCGACGGAAAACGCGTCGTCACCGTCGTGTTCGGCGGGGCCGTCCGACTCTGGGAGGCCAACAGCGGAAAGGAATTGTTCATACTCAACGGCGGTGACGCGCTCAAGGCCACCACGGCCGTGTTCAGCCCCGACAGCAAACGCCTCCTCACGACCTCCGACGATTTCACCACCCGCGTCTGGGATGTCGCCACCGGAAAGGAAGTAGCCCTGATGGACCACCTGATCGGCCCCGTCCTCCGCGCCGCGTTCAGTCCCGACGGGAAACGCGTCATCACGACGGCCAACAGTACCGTCCGCGTCTGGAACGCCGCCACCGGCGAGAAAGTCGCCGTCATGTCCAGCCGCGAAATGGGGGGTATCTACGCGTTTAGCGACGACTGGAAACGTGTCGTCACCAGGTCCGGTGTCCTGGGCGACTATGCCCTTCGCCTCCGAGATCTCACGTTCGACGATCCGCGCACAGACCCGGACGAGATCGACGAAGCGAGGCTCAACGAAAAATCCATCGCCCTGCGAGGCCATTCGGGATCGCTCCATTCCGCCGTGTTCAGTCCCGACTCCAAGCGAATCCTCACCTACGCCGGCGACGGGTCTCGCGTCTGGGACTCCACCACCGGCAAAGAGTTGATGACGCTGCCCGACCGCCTCCTATCCGGGGTCGGCGGCCTCGTGCGAGGCCGCGACGTCGCCTCATTCACCCGCGACGGAAAACTGATCGTCACGTCGCGCGACGACAAAACCAAGGTCATTCGCATCCGCGACGTTGACAACGACAAGGAACTCGCCGCGCTCCAGGCCCCCGAGGTGGTCGTCTACGGCGTCACGTTCAGTCCCGACGGAAAACGCGTCATCGGCCTGGCCCACGACCTGACCGCCCGCGTCTGGGACGTCGCCACCGGAAAAGAAGTGGTCGTGATTGGCACCCCGCCGGACTGGATAAAAGAGTCGCAGCGCGCGCCGGGGCCGGCATCGTTCGATTCGGCCGTATTCAGCCCGACGGGAAAACATGTCGTTACGATCTGCTCGTATAGCACCGTCACGCGCTCGACCGCGCACGGGAGTTTCGCCACGCTCTGGAACGGAGAGACCGGAAAGGAAATCGCCGTGCTTCGCGGCGAACGCACCAGCCGCCGCTATGGCGACGAGTACATCAAGGCCTCGTTCAGTCCCGACGGCAAACGGATCGTCACGTCGGGACATGGGGACGGCGGGGTCCGTATCTGGAGCACCGCCGACGGCGGCGAGTTGCTGGTCTTCAACGGCCACGGAGGCCGGGCCGACTACGCCGTGTTCACGCCCGACGGTCAGCGCATCGTCTCCGCCGGCAAGGACGTCCGCGTCTGGGACGTCTCCAGCGGCGCGGAGATCCGAACGATTCACGTCCCGGAGGGCCTGACCCGAACCACGCTCAGTCCCGACGGAAAACGCGTCACCACGCTCGAAAATGACAACACCATCCGCGTCTGGAACGCCGACAATGGCGATTTGCAGGCCGTCCTCCGAGGTCTGGAGGACAACACCTACAGCACCACTATAAGCCCCGACGGCACACGCATCGTCACGTCCGGGGTCTGGGGAAAAACCGCCCGCCTGTGGAAGGCGGAGACGATGATTGAGAAAAATCCCGATTGACAGTCACCACGTCCCCGCATATACTTCCGTGCTGTATATCGTCAGCAGTGAGGCGACCACGGGAAGGGCTCGTGTGTACGCCGGCTTGTTCCTGTTGGCTTAACCTTCGACCGGGAGTCGAACATGTCACGCACGATCAACCACACCAAGCAAACGTGCTGACGTTCCGCGCCATGATCGCCATGCGGCGGTCGCGGCGCACACCAAACCCGGTCCATTCGTCCCAAGGAGACGAGTCATGATTAAACAGCGTCTGTTCACCCCCGGTCCGACCGATGTCCCGCCCGACGTGCTGGTGGAAATGGCCAAGCCGATCTTCCATCACCGCACCTCGCGGTTCAAGGAGATGTTCAAGGCCGTCAACGCCGACCTCAAGAAACTGCTTTTCACGAGCGGCGACGTGCTCACGCTGGCCGGTTCCGGAACGGCGGGTATGGAGGCGGCCATCGCCTGCGCCTGCCCGCGAGACAAGAAAACCCTCGTCGTCCAGTCCGGTAAATTCGCCGAACGCTGGGTCAAGGTCGCCAAGACCTACGGCCTCCAGGTGGACGAACACAAGGTCGAATGGGGTCTGGGCATCACGCCCGAAGCCGTGCAGGCCAAACTTGCCACCGGGCAGTATGGCGCGGTGGTGCTGGTGCACAGCGAGACCTCGACGGCCACCGCGTGCGATTTGGAAGGCATCGCCCGCGTGGTCAAGTCCACCGACGCGATCCTCATCGCCGACTGCATCACGTCGGCCGGCACGCTTCCGCTCAAGCAGGACGAATGGGGCGTGGACATCGTGGTCTCCGGTAGCCAGAAGGCCCTGATGCTCCCGCCGGGGCTGGCCATCGTCAGCGTCAGTTCGAAGGCCTGGGCCGTCATGGACAAAATCACGCCGCCCTGTTTGTATCTCAACCTCAAGGCGTATCGCAAAAGCCTCGCCGACAGCGACGTGCCCTACACGCCCGCCATCACGCTCATCCGCGGGATGCAGGTGGCGCTGGAGATGATCCACAAGGTCGGCATCGAGAAACTCTGGGCCCGAACCGCGCTGCTGGCCAAAGCGACGCGGGAGGCGATGAAAGTGCACGGCCTTACGGTCTTCAGCCGCATGCCGTCGGACAGCGTGACGGGCATCATGTACCCCGCCGGCGTGGAGGACAAACCCTTCCGCAACAAAGTGCTGCGGGACAAATGGGGCGCGTCGGTCGCCGGCGGCCAGGGCGATCTCGAAGGCAAAATGTTCCGCGTCAGCCACATGGGCTACGTCGACCCGCTGGACACGATCGGCCTGGTGGCGGCCATCGAATACGCCATGGCGGATTGCGGCGTAGAACTGGAGATCGGCAAGGGCGTCGAGGTGGCGGTGAAGATGATTAAGGAGTTTGTGTAGGACTGTGGTTTTGGAAAACTGTGGCATGGTTGACGTCGAACACAACAGATTCGCCTCCCCGGCCTCGCGCGGAAGTGCCGGCACGCAGCCGCGAAGCGGCGTCGTTTTTAGCCCAGGGCGCGGCCCGTACTCGGGCAAGCCCTGGGTTAGCGTCCCCTTAGCCCATAAGCCCCGAAGGGGCGTCGTACTGTGCCCCGCACGCCGACATTCCCCGCGCGCTACGATGCCCCTTCGGGGCTTAGGTGTTATAGAGCACCGAAACCCAGGGTTCGCGGAGTACCGCTCACCCTGGGCTAAAAACGACGCCGCTTCGCGGCTGTGTGCCGGCATGCATCACGCGAGACCGGGGAGGCAGCCACATTGTTTTCGACATGAAAAACACATGGTTCATTTTACGACCCTACGTGACGACCGGAAACAATCGCAGGAAAGCCGATGAACATTCCCCAACTTCGCGAGTGCTCCGTTGCCCTGCGTGAGGAGGTTCTTCGCAGGAAAGCGGCATGTGGCGATAGCGGCACCTGGTACGAGGTCATGTGCATCCGCACCGAGTGGATGGATCGCCACCAGTGGAAGGTATCCACCAGCGACGCGATCGAGCACATGAGAACCGAATGGGGCGACCTCGGCGCCCTGTTCATCCTGCTCGCCGACATAAACAATGAGGTGTGCAACGGCGGCGTTGCGCAATACTTCTACAACGGCTATGCCACGCGTGGCAGCGCGTATCCAAGGATAACGAACGTCGGCCTGCTTACGGAGTTGATCTGCCTGTTCGACAAATACCTGCGCGACCTTAACGCAAAAACCGACGCCCTGTATGTCCTGCTCGTTGACATCGAAAAATTCCTCTCGGAGAATCTGGACATTCTCGATCAGGAATACCGTGAAGATGACGACATTGAGGAAACAAGTCGCCTGTTCGACGAATTCGATAAACGGTGGTGGTGCGACGAAATAGACGCCGACCACACCTTGCATGCGCTGGTCGAGGTAGTCCTCGACGCTTGACATGGAACTGTACACATTTTGACCCCGCCGAGAAAATTGGCCGGGAAAGGAACATTGAAAGGAACATACATGAATCAAAAAATCAAGATTCTCATCGCCGACAAGCTCTCCAAAGTCGGCCTGGATTACCTCGCCGCTCAGGCCGACGTTGAGTTTGACTCCAAGCCGGGGCTTTCGCCGGAAGAGCTTGCCAAAATCGTTGCTGAGTATGACGGCATGATTATTCGTAGCGGCGTGAAGATCACGGCCGACGTGATGGCCAACCCGGGCCGCCTCAAGGGCATCGCGCGCGCGGGCGTGGGTGTGGATAACGTCGACGTTCCGGTCGCGACCGCCAAGGGCATCATCGTGATGAACACGCCCGGCGGAAACACGCTCTCGACGGCGGAGTTGGCGCTGGCGCTCATGCTCGCCCTGCACCGCAAAATCGCCCCGGCCAACGTCTCGCTGCGCGAAGGCAAGTGGGACCGCAAGAGTTTCGAAGGCACGCAGCTTGCCGGCAAGACGCTGGGCATCGTCGGCATGGGACGAATCGGAAAGGCCGTCGCGGTCCGCGCCGCGGCCATGGACATGCGCGTCCTGGGCTTCGACCCGTTCTTCGCGGGCGACCCGATCCACGGTGTCGAGATTGTCAAGGACCTCAATGACCTCTGCCGCCGGGCCGACGTCATCACGGTCCACACGCCCAAGAACGCCGAAACCACCAGCATGATCGGCAAAGCCCAGTTTGCCGTCATGAAGCCCAACGTCCGGCTGATCAACGCCGCGCGCGGCGGAATCATCGACGAAACCGAACTGCTGGCCGCCCTGAACGAAAAACGCGTCGCCGGAGCGGCCATCGACGTCTTCATCAAGGAACCGCCCGAGTCCGACATCGAAAAGCAGCTCATTGCGCACCCCAACGTGCTGGCCGTTCCGCACCTGGGCGCCAGCACGGAGGAGGCGCAGGAGCAGGTGGCCCTGGAAGCGGCCGAGGCGCTCGTGGAAGCCCTGCGGGGCGGCGAGGTCCGCAACGCCGTTAACGCGCCGGGGTTCGACAAGGCCCTGCCCGTCCTGCTGCGGCCGTACACGGAATTGGCCATGCGAATCGGCCTGATCCTCAGTAAAATCACGCCGGGCGCGCTGAAGAAAGTCGAGGTGATTTACCGCGGTTCGATCGCCGAGATGGCCGTCGCGCCCGTCAGCACGTTCCTGCTCCAGGGCCTGCTCACGCGCCACATGGACCAGCCCGTCAACGTCATCAACGCGCCGGTATTGGCCCGCCAGCGCGGCGTGGAGATCGAGCAGATCACCTCACCGAAAATCAAGGAATTTGCCAACCTCATGGAGGTGACGGTGCACACCGACCAGGCCCGGCGGTCGGCCGTCGGCACGATTTTCGGAAACAAGTTCCCGCGCGTCATCGCCATCGACGGCTATCGTATGGAGATGAAGCCCGAGGGGCACGTGGTGATCATCCACAACCAGGACAAGCCCGGCGTGGTTGGCCGATACGGCTCGATTTTCGGTGACAACAACGTGAACATCGCGGACATGACGTTCAGCCGCAAGAAGAACACGGGACTGGCCGTGGTGGGAATGAACCTCGACACTGAACCGCCCGCCTCCGTGATCGACGAAATCCGCACACTCGACATGGTGCACGAAGCCAACTACATCCGCCTGCCCGACCTCCCGTTGGAGGAGTTGAGCGAGTAGAGAACCTGTTGACGCGAGTTTCGCGAACGACGCGAATGACGTCTTGATGAAAATATGGCCCTGCCGTTAGGCGCTGTAAGACGTTGTGAACTACAAAACGTTCCGTAGTTCACAACGTCTTACATCGCCTAATGGCAGGGCCAGTGAAAACATTCCGGTGCGAATGTTACTTCTTTCCCGCCGCTCGGACTTCTTCCTTGATGCGCTGAATGTGTCCGCGTCCGAGGGCTTTGACTTCGCAGCCCAGTTCGAAGTAGCGGCGGATGCGGTCATCACTGAGAATCCCGAAGCAGTCAATCACCGCGATCGGCCCTCCGGCGGCCTTGACGACCGCCTCCGGTGAGAGGTCCAGGTACGGTTTGTGTCGCACGGCCAAGGTCAGCGCGTCGGCGCCCTTGAGCGAGGCGAGCAGGTCCTTCTCCACACGCAAATGCACCAACTCGTCCTGGTTGCGGAAGAAGCGGGACCAACTGTGGCCCGGCGCGGGGTAGTCATCCTGCGACTCCAGTTCGTACCAGTGATCGACGTACGGATCGTGCACGCGAAGCTCGGCGCCCATTTCCGTGAGTTTGCGGACCACCAGTTCGCTGCCGCTGTAGCGCGTGTCGCCCACGTCCTCGCGGTAGCTCGCCCCGGCCAGCAGCACCGTGCTTCCGGCGATGTACTTGCCCATGTTCCGCAACGCGTCGCGAACCAACTCGGCCGCGTGCAGACCACGTGTGTCGTTGATGTCGATGGCCGTCGTGGACATCTTGAAAATCGTGTCCCCGTCCTCGAACCCCAGAATATGCTTGTACGCCCAATAACCAAGCCCGCCGTCCTTGGGCAGACAGTATCCGCCGATGCCAGGTCCGGGGAAAATGATGTTGCTGTGCGTCGGCCTCATCTTGATGGCCGCGATGACCTTCATCAGGTCCACGCCGTTCCGCTCGGAGAACATGCTCCACTCGTTCAGAAACGCCAGAATCGTCGCGCGGTAGCTGTTCTCGACGATTTTGGTGGTTTCGCTCTCGATGGGGCGGTCCATCACCGTCAGCGGGAACTTATCGACGTTGAGCACCTCGCTGAGGAACTTGACCACGCGCTCGCGGGCCTGCGGATTCACGCCGCTGCACACCCGCCAGAAATCGCGGATCGAACTGACGTACTCCTTGCCGGGCATGACGCGCTCGAAACTGTGGGCCAGCAGCGGCTGGGCGTCGATCCCGCGGCGCGCGAACGCTTTCTTCATGATCGGCAGCGCGACGAACTCCGTCGTTCCCGGCGCGACGGTGGTTTCGATCAGCACCATGCAGTTCGGTTGAATTTTGTCGCCGATGGTTTTCATGGTCGCCTCGAGGGCGGCCATTTCCGCCTCGCCGGTGCGGAGGTTGCCCAGGTGCTTTTTCGAGTAGTCGCACTGCACGTCCACGACCACGCAGTCGGCCAGTTTGAGGCAGTCGCTGTTGAACGTGGCCGTGAGGGTTTTCTTGTCCTTGACGCAGCGGGCGATCATCGGATCGACCTCGGGGTCCTCGGCCTTGACGGGACTTTCGCCGCGGTTGAGCATCGGGATTTTCCAGTAGCTGCGGACGCTGGGTCTCTGGCAGCCGATGACGAACTTGGTGTTTTTACCGGTTTTCTCGTCGGTCGTGTCGGCGACAATGGCGGCCATGACCGCCCCGACGAACCCCACGCCCATCACGACCACCACTTCCTGTTCCGCCGCCCGCGCCGCGGCGGCCAGGGTTTCCAGCCGGGCCATCTCGGGGCCATACTCATCCTTCTTCGGCAACAGGAATTTCTCACCCGCGGGATTCACCGAAAATGAACACTCGTTCATAAAATCTCCCAAAAAAAATTCGATCGCGCCGACCCCGTACCCGGATCGGCCAATAGCACGATTATAGGCGGTAACGGGTCTATCGTCATGGGGAAAAACAACATGGAAAAACAACCGCCGCGACCTCCGGGTTATGAGAATGACCTGGAAGCCACTAATTCGCGTATGTAATCTTTGAAAAATACTATAGTTATAAATAGCAAGGTTGTCAAATATATCTTGCAACCTATACGCCAAAAATCGCCCATTTTCGCCTATTTTTACTCGCCTTCGTATAGACCTGTATCGCTTGTTTGTGAGGGTGATGTTCGCAAGATGTGTGTCGGATGTTAGGGAAAATGACGCAGCGGCCTTATTTGCGATCACGGGTAATCTTCAGAGCATGACTCGCCACGAAGCGGCCCAGAAGATCGTCGATCAAGGCTGGCGATTTAAGGATGGCGTGGTCAAGAGTACGAATTTTCTGGTCGTCGGCGAGCAGGACTTTTCGAAGTTCCGTGGCGGAAACAAAAGCGGTAAACTCCGTTCCGCCGAAAAGTTGTTGGCGGATGGTCAGCCGATTGAGATTATCTCGGAAGACGATTTCCTTCGAATGTTTGAGGGGTGAGAGCGAACCCTGAGCTACTCCGCTTGAACCTCGGCGGCCTCCGCGTTTGACAGGTCCAGCAGGAAACGCCAGGCGGGGATTACGGGGATGGGGGCGGGGGCGGTGTCGATCAGTTCGTGCTCGGAGCGGGTTACGATGAAGCCGGTGGTGATGTTCAATTCGGTCATCGCTTCGGCCAGGGCTTGCACTTCGCGTTTTTTGGTTTGTGGGTCGGCGAGGGTTTCGCAGACTTGGACCAATGCCCGCGAGCGGCCTCGCGTGGAGACGATGAAGTCCACCTCTTTGCCCGATTTGGTTTTGTAATAGAAAATGTCCGGGCTGGTGCGTCGCAGGCCGGTGAATACGAGGTTTTCCAGCAGGTGGCCGCTGTTGACCAGGATGCCCGACGACACGGAGCGGATCAGGGCATGATCGACGCAGTAAGCCTTTTTCGGGCTGGTGTGGCTGCGGCCGAGGGAGGCATCGAACAGCCGCACACCGAACAGAAAGTAGGCGTCCTCGAACCACGCGAGGTAATCCGCCACCGCCGACTTGGGCACCTTGTGGCCCAGCGATTGGAGGTAGCCCGTCAGCCGATTGATGGAATAAAACGACGCGGCGTTGTTGACCAGCCAGTGGGCCAGATCAGACACGGCCTTGGGATGCGACACATTGTGCCGTTCTACCAGGTCTCGAAAAAGCACCGCGTTGAAATACTCCTGATGCGTCATGATGCGGATGTGCCGCTCCACGCCCAGCACTTCGGGGAACCCGCCGGTTTCCCAGTAGGCGTCGAACGCCTTTTGAACGACAAGCCGGGCCTTCGTGGAAAGCTCACCGGCGGCCTCGATTTTTTTGTAGTCCAAAAACTCGCGGAACGAGAACGGGAACATCTCCCACGACAACGCACGGCCCCGCATCTGCGTGGCGATCTCCTTCGACAACATCTGTGCCGACGAGCCGGTCAGGTACACTTCGCATTTCTCCGTCCGCATCAGGCGATCCACGAACGACTCCCAGCCGGGCATCATCTGAATCTCGTCAAAAAAGCAGTACACCTTTTCAGCGTGCTTTTTCTGTGGATACAGCGAGTAATACGCCTCCGCCACCGCCCCCAAGCCATCCCGTTCCAGCCCGCGCAAACGGTCATCGAAAAAGTTGAGGTACAGAATATTCTCTCGCGACACGCCGTCATTCAACAACCGCTGCATGATCTGAAACAAATACGTAGACTTGCCACTCCGCCGCACGCCGATACACACCGACGCCTTGCCGGGCACCGCCTCCACCGCCAGCCGACGAGGCACCCCAGCCTCCAACGGCATCTCCTGAGCGTCCAAAATCATGGCCTTGAGCGTCTCCAACATGGCAGACTCCTGGCAATAAAAGTTTCCACTTAGCGGGCAAACTGGTAACGTACGTTACCGATTATCGGCAAAAGTGGTAATTTTTATTACCACTATAGGCCGAAAGTGGTAATAAAAATTACCACTTTTGGCTATGCTGTCAAGGATTCTTTCCGGTTATATCGTCGGAACTACGTCGCTTAATCGCTATAATTCGTTTTGTTGCAAATTGTTATGCTTTCTGTGTGTTTTCCTCGGCAATGCCGAGAATTTTTCGTTCTCTATCAAATCATCGAATTACTCTCACCGCTGGTGAGAATTTAGGACGAAGGCTCTCAGCAGTGCTGAGAGTCTTTATCTTACCTGTTCCCAGGTGGTTATTCGTCGGCCACAGTGGCGACATTGGCGGCGGCGGGAGGTTGTGTTGTTTGGGGACGCGCGGGTGTAGATGATCTCCAGGTGGGCACAGCCGCAGGAGGGGCAGGTGAGACCATGCTGGGTGCTGCCGGCGGGTGGCCATTTTTTGCGTTCGGTGGGGGCTGTTGTCGTTGTCGTCATGGTTTTGTCCTTTCGTAGTTCGGTGGCTTTGTGGTGGCGTTTGTTTCAGTCGGCGGCTTACCACTTCCTTGTCAGGTCTTCTTGGTACGCAACCAACTCGTCCTCAAGACGCGGCACCTCACGACGTTGGTAGTAAAGGAGCAACAACGAACAAGATGTGCTTGACCGAACGCTTACCCCGGTTTTTTGAAAACACGCTTTTCATGATACTGTAGCAACGTTGCATGTCCCGCGCTCGTTCGACTTCGTAAAAGACCGAGCGGGAGTACGCGGATTGAAGGATTGAAGGATTCGTCGTTCCGCACGGCAGGTCCAATCCTCCCTGAATCCGCGTAATCCCGCTCGGTCTTTTCGAAGTCGGAACCATGCAACGTTGCTACAGTCTCCTTTTCATTGGAAATAATCCGCAATGGATTGACGATATGAGATATGGCTCGTAAAATTACAAGCGATTGCTCATAAATTTACGAGCTATGATAAAAAGAGGCCAAGCGATGTTCAAACGACCGTTATACAAGACGCTCCGGGAGCGGCTGGAAGAGCCGCGGCGATTTATGCAGGTGCTGGCTGGGCCGCGGCAGGTCGGAAAGACTACGGTGGTTCAGCAGGTGTTGGAGGACCTGAAGGCGCCGTCCCGTTCCGCATCGGTTCATTCCGTGCCGTCGCATTATGCCTCGGCGGATGAGCCGGTGACGAAGGATCGGCTGTGGGTCGAGCAGCAGTGGGAAACCGCTCGGCGATTCGTCAGCGGGCCGGGGCGCGCGAAGTCGGCTGTGCTGGTGCTGGATGAGATTCAAAAAGTGCCCGGCTGGTCGGAGATTGTAAAATTTCTGTGGGACCAGGACTCGGCCAAGCGGTTGCCGTTGCGCGTGGTGCTGCTGGGGTCGGCTCCGCTGCTGGTTCAACGCGGCTTGTCGGAAAGTCTGGCGGGGCGGTTTGAGGTGATTCCTGTCACGCACTGGTCGCTGGCGGAGATGACAGCGGCGTTCGGTTGGGGCCTCGATCAGTACGTGTTCTATGGTGGCTATCCCGGAGCGGCTCCGCTGATCGTCGACGCCCAGCGGTGGCGGCAGTACGTGTTGCACTCGCTCGTCGAGACGACGATCTCCAAGGACATCCTGGAAATGCGGCGGGTGGACAACCCTGCCTTGCTGCGACGGCTGTTCGAACTGGGGTGCCAATACTCCGGGCAGGTGCTGTCGCTGAACAAAATGCTTGGTCAACTTCAGGACCGGGGCAACGCGGCCACGCTGGCGCACTACATGGACATGCTCCGTGGCTGTGGCTTACTTGAAGGTCTGCAAAAATACGCCGGCCAAACGGTCCGCCAGCGAGCGTCGAGTCCCAAACTCCAGGTCCACAACAATGCCCTGCTGACCGCCCTGGAGAACACGGATTTTGACGAAGCCCGCAACGACGGCGAGCACTGGGGCCGACTGGTGGAGTCGTCGGTCGGTTCGTACCTGGTCAACCAGGCCCGACTCGGCAGCCTAGACCTGTTCTACTGGAACCACGTCAACCGCGAGGTGGATTTCGTCTTGGTCAAGGGCGGCAGAGTCATCGCCATCGAGGTCAAAAGCACCCGCCGAAAAACGGCCGTGCCGGGAATCGCCGCGTTCGCCGAGCAGTTCAAGGTCCACAAAAAGCTGCTCATCGGCGGCCAGGGCGTGCCGTTGGAAGAATTCCTGACCACCGACGCGACTGCGTGGTTTTGAAAACTGGTTGGGCCAACGGCTCAAACAAATCGGCGATGTGCCGGATCGTGCCCGCGTTGCCGCTATCCGTCTGTCCAGAAATAACTTGAACACTTTCTATAGTTCTCTCGGTCGGATTTCGTAGTTCCACTCGCCGTGGAACGTGTCTGGGTGCAGGTTCATTGTCGCCCAGTCTTCATCCGAAATCTTCTGCTTCAACGGATACGAACCCCTATCCAGTTCGCAGTGAACCTTCAGGCCCGTTCGCGTCGTTGTCGACGAAATTAATTTTACAATCGTTTCATAACTTTGCAAGGGTTCGCCGCGCCAATTCTGGCTGATGAACGAAAACAACCGATGTTCCACCTTGTTCCACTTGCTGGTGCCAGCCGGGAAATGGCACACGCGGATCGGCCGTTTGGCCCCGTCGGCGAATTGCTGCAATTCCCATTGCCGCTTTGCGCTCGGCTGTTGTGCGAAGCCCACAAACGATTAATGCGAGGTGTTCGCGGGGCCGACATGCAGCCCGGAGCCATCCGCACGTCGCAGAACTGGATCGGCGGCACGAGGCCTGGCAACGCCGTTTTCGTCCCGCCACCGCACGACGCGGTACCGGACGCGCTGGCGAAACTGGACCGCTGGATTCACGCCAATGACAAGCTGCCGCCACTGATGCGGGCGGGGCTGGCGCATGTACAATTCGAGACGATCCACCCATTCCTCGACGACAACGGTCGTATTGGCAGGCTGCTCATCTCGCTGCTCGTGGAGCACTGGAAACTCCTCGACCAGCCGTTGTTGTACCTGAGCCTGTCGTTCAAACGCCACCGGGCCGACTATTACCGCGCCCTGCTGGAAGTGCGAACCGCTGGCGACTGGGAAGGCTGGACGGCGTTTTTCTTGCGGTGCGTCTGCGACGCCGACAACGACGGTGTCGACGCCGCCAAACGATTATTCACGTTGCTCGGCAAAGACCGCCGAGCCGTCGCCGTCCAGCGAGAACTCCACCAGCGGCATGAGCGGCCGAGAGAACGCCTCCAGCGAAGCGTCGTAGTCGTCGAGGTTTTTTTGCATCGCGGCTGAGACCGGGAACATCAGCCCCTGCGGCGTCAGGCCTCGACGGGCGAGGACGTTGTGAACCAGGCCCCCGTTTCGATCATGGTGTGGCTGAAAGAGCAGGGCGCGGATATCAACGCCAGGGACAACAAGGGTGAGACGCCGATGTTTTGGGCGGCCATGAGCGGCCACGTCGTGGCGATGGCGTGGTTGAAAGAACAGGGCGTGAACATCAACGCCAAGACCAGGAACGGCAGGACGCCCTTATCTGCGGCGCGCGATTCGGAACATGAGGATGCCGTCCAGTGGCTGCTTGCCAATGGCGCACACGAGTGACGGCTTCGGGCAACTTGCATTGTTCCAGGCCATGCGGGCAGGTGGCATTTCCATTCTGGACACGAGCCGCGGGCGTGATAAGATACGCTCATGCATACGGAACAAAACGAGCAGCCCATGCACTTTGGGCTGAATTGTCGACATCTCGAACAAGGCAAGGTTCGCGCCGATGGGCGGTGCGCCTTGGCCATTCAACGGTATTCTGGCCCTGAGTATGCCTTTCTGGATGAGATGACGTCAGTTCCCGTAAAGGACGCGGCCTGCATGTTCGAAACCACCGTGGAGGACATGGCACGAAGAGCAAAGGCGGGAGAGTTTGACTGGTTTTTTCCAGAGAACATCGCCAAGCGCGTCACCATCTACACCAAATCGGGCGAACGTCAGGTAACGCTGACCGAGTTCGCGAAGCGAGAGGGCAAGAGCGTCGATGAGGTCGAACAGATGGTGGCGGCGGGGGAGATCAAGGCTGAATATCCCGACGAATTCATGAGAATCAATCTGATGACGCGGTGGGATGCCGAGAAGTGTCCGTTACTCGATAGCGGCGGAATCTGTTACCATTTTCAAGCCCATGATGGTCCGCAAATCCGTTGTCTTGCGGAAGCATCACGGCCGGCGGAGGCTTCCCGGTGAACTGCATCGCCATTGATTTTGAGACGGCCAATGCGTCTCGTAATAGCGCGTGTTCGATGGGTGTTGCCGTCGTGGAGGACGGTCATATCGTTCACACGGCGTCCTGTCTCATTCGGCCGCCCACGATGGATTTCAATTCGTTCAACGTCAGCATTCACGGGATTACGGCTGATGACGTAAAGGATAGTCCGACCTTCGCCGAGTTATGGCATGACATCGGTCCGTCGTTGGAGGGAAAGACGGTCATCGCGCACAACGCTGTTTTCGATTTCAGCGTGCTTCGGGCTTCGTTGGACACGTATAGAATTCCGTACCCACAGTTGGATTACTTTTGCACGTTGAATTTTTGCCGGTCAATTTTCCCCGGCCGAATTGCGTACAAATTGAATCTCATGGCCGATATGTTCGGTATTCAATTCGAACATCACGACGCCGAGGAGGATGCGGCGGTCTGCGCGAAAATCGCGATGGAATGCTGTCTCGCGACGGGAGCGGCCGATTTGTACACGCTGGCGGAGAATCACGCGATCACAACAGGAAAATTGTATCCTGGAGGATATTCGCCATGTAGACGGCCGTCTGGCGGCTGGGAAACGCGGGAACGCCCCAGCGACGCGAGAAAATATACTGCCGTTCCATACGCAAGCGGCGAGGGGAACGACGGGCCGTTGTTTGCGATCACGGGCAGTCTTCAGAGCATGACTCGCCATGAAGCAGCTCAGAAGATCGTCGATCAAGGCTGGCGGTTTAAAGACGGCGTGATCAAAAGTACGAACTTTCTGGTTGTCGGCGAGCAGGATTTCAGGATGTTTCGCGACGGTAACAAAAGCAGCAAGCTCCGTTCCGCCGAAAAATTGCTGGAAGCAGGCCATCCCATCGAGATTATTTCGGAGGATGATTTCCTCCGAATGCTGGAAGTATGAACCCGTGACCACGCCACGACATCCAGACGAGCCGACTCTGCAGGAGTATATCACATGCCGGACACCGTTGATTTCAAGAAGCTCGCCAAGGAGTTGTACCTGCCGAAGACCTCACCGGCCTTGATCGACGTGCCGGCGATGACGTTCATCATGATCGACGGCCAGGGTGACCCGAACACGGCGGCGAGTTTCAAAGACGCGATGGAGATTCTCTACGGGCTGTCGTACTCCATCAAGATGAGCAAGATGACCGGCCGGACGCCGAAGGGGTATTTCGATTACGTTGTGCCGCCGTTGGAGGGGCTGTGGTCGGTGGACGGCGTCGCGAATTTCCGCGGCTACAAGGTGGCCGACAAAAACACGCTCCGCTGGACGTCGATGATCCGCCAGCCGGATTTCGTGACACCGGCAGTTTTCGCAGAGGTGCAGCAGTCGCTTGCTCAGAAGAAGCCGCACCTCGACACTAGAGCGGTTTAAGTTTGTGTAGTAACTTTGCCGATATGGTGGGTATGCCAGCACCACTATCCATGGATTTGCGGGAACGGATTCTCCAGGCCTACGACGCC
>Ga0123353_10004573_pt1 | contig 17850 bp, 19 predicted proteins | sample TergutLab28metaG_3_FD_92763 | JGI IMG/M metagenome (GOLD analysis project Ga0123353, IMG submission 92763) | Labiotermes labralis P3 segment gut microbial communities from Petit-Saut dam, French Guiana - Lab288 P3 | ecosystem: Host-associated > Arthropoda: Insects > Digestive system > Gut ... | reverse complement strand
TTCGGCGGCGTCTGCTGCATCCCGAGCGCGTTGCGGACAAAGGAAAGCACGATCAATATGCGCGTAAAGCCGGTCATCATCACGAGTATGGATGGAAGCAGCGTCAGGATCGTGAGCAAGACCACTATGTCTATTGTCTGCGTACTTTCTCCGAACAGTGTCTTAACAACTTCATTGAGCGTACCTGTCATTGTTCACCCTCCGGATCGCCGGTCCGCTCAGCCCGCGGGTTATCAGGTTGCCCGGATGTGGCTTGCTCACGCGCGTTTCTCATACTGTCCTCGAATGACGCGCCGTCCTCACCTGTATCTGGCTGAAGTTTCCGTCCCATCATCCGCGCGATAAACGTGGCAAGTTTCTTAGTCAATCGCACGGACATTCGGCCTCCGGGTATCAAAGGCCAAGCCGGTGAACTCCAGCGTTGCGTGCTCGTTTCGGTAAATGCCGCTGCGTCGAGCGTGTCAAGCAGCGTCATTGATTGGTTCGTCATTCCTATGACGTAGACCTTTCCGGCTATTTCGATAAGGCAAAAGCTCTTATCCTTTGAAATAGCGAAACGGTCTATAAGATTGATGTTCTTATTCCTTATCGCGCCGCGGCTTTGTCCGGACGCTTTGACGCCAATATAGTACGTCACATAATAGCATGCAATGATTATTAAAACTATTCCCGCAAGGCTGAGTATGACCCTATAAGACTCCATTCCATCGCTCCTTAAAAGCGCGCAAGGAATCAGGTGTCAAGGGTCAGGGTTGACTAGCATTGGGGGTCTTTGAAGGTCACGGGTTCCGGTCCTTGCCCTATAGTTTCCATAAAGCGCCGCCACCCTTCATTACGCCCCGGGAGCTATTCTCTGACGCCTGACACCTGTCCCCTAGACCTGCATACGCATTATTTCGTTATATGCGTCTACTACCTTGTTTCTGATCTGGAGCGCAAGGTTCAGTGATAACTCGGCTTTTTGCGCGTCCAACAGCAAACCTGACAAGTCGTCGCTTTGCCCCATGAGCAGCTCGATCGCCGATGCTTTGTCGGCCGTGTCAGCTTGTGCCGCGGCATCCAAAGCCTCGGACAATACATTAGCAAAGCTGTCTGAAGACCCGGTTTCTGTTCGGATAAGGCTGTCTGAGTCAAATCTCACAGCCTCGTTCGAGGACAATAGATTAATAATATTTGACGAAAGCGGATTTATGTTCATACTGGTGGTCTCCTAATGCTCAAACTGTGATCTCCAACTACTTGCCTAACTCCAGAGTCTTGACCGCCATGTCCTTAAATGCGTTGAGCGCGGTAATATTTGCCTCGTACGCCCTGTATGCCGCCATCATATCGACCATTTCCTGTACCACCTCGACGTTCGGGTATCTGACGTAGCCGTTCTCGTCCGCGTCCGGGTGTGATGGGTTATAGTCATACTTAAATTCTGACATATCTTTACCTATCTCAATCACACGTACGCCACCGGGATGCATTCTCGATCTGTTAAAGAAGGTCGCAAAATCCCTGTCGCTGGTTCTTTCTTGAAATACCACATACTTTCTCCGGTAAGGTTCACCGTTTTCCGTCCTTGTGGTGTTACTATTTGCCATGTTTTCAGCTATAACATCCATACGCAGCCTTGTCGCTGTCAGCGCCGACGCGCTGATACTCATCGAATCAAGAAATGACACCTGTATCAACTCCTTCACAGTTCATATGCGGAGCTATACCCGCCAGCTACCGCATTATCTTCCTTCGGCTATCGCCGCGCGCAGCCGCCTTAGTTCACTATTCATTTTCTCCATCAGCGTGTTGTAATACAAACTGTTTTGCGCCAGTCTCACATTTTCCGACTCTATATCGACGTTATTCCCGTCCATCCTCATCGACAAATCGCCTCGCTGAACGATACGCGTTTCAAAGGTCGGTTTGTTGGTACCGATATCTATATGTCTCGGGTGGGTCTTTGTCCCCACAAATCCGGAATTTTGTATTGATCGAGCCAGAATTGATTCAAACTCAACGCCAGACGCTTTAAACCCGGGTGTTTCGACATTGGCGATGTTATTGCGTATCACCGCGTTACGTGTCCACGATGCGGATAGTCCTTTCTGCAGTGTGTCCATCGGTTTGAACATTTTATCCCACATGCGCATCACCTCATTTGCTTCAATAATTGCAAGCCAGCCAAAAATATACTCTCTAGGCGCTTAACTTAGAAATTATATCATGGCTGGCTGTAAATGTCTATTGTTTTGATGAAAACTATTAACGACATTGTACTTTTTACACTTTTTGCTGTGTCTTTGCGATTATTTTACTCTTTGGTAGATAGCGGGCGCGATTTGCTGTAAATCACCGCTTATGCCGCTGAGTGTTTCACTTAGCCCGATAAATAAGTATCCGCCAACTTCGAGTGCGTCATGGAATCTCTTCACGAGAGCAGCCTTAGTGGGTGTGTCAAAATAAATCATAACATTCCGGCAGAAAATGATATGGAACTTCTTTCTGAACCGCGTAAACTCTCCCATAAGATTGAACTGGCTGAATATGACTTCCCTCGCCATCGTATCTTTGACCTTGTATCTGCCCTCCCCGGTCTTGGTAAAATACTTATCCCGCCATGCTCTGGGTAAGTAATCAAAGTGTTCTTCGGGATAGATCCCTTGTTTTGCTACATCAAGGACTTTAACTGAGATGTCGGTAGCCAGTACAGTTGTATCCCAGTCTTTCTTCTTAAGCCCGAACCACTCGCTCAGCACCATCACAGTAGTATATGCTTCCTCACCGGAGGCGCAGCCCGCGCTCCATATCCTCAGATCGCGGTCGCGGATGACTCCTGTCCAGTACGGCAACGCGACATCTTGCATGAACTTATAATGGGTTTCCTCGCGCATGAAGTAGGTGTAGTTTGTCGTGAGCTTAGTCATCAATGTATTGATCTTGGTGCCGCTCTTGTCTCTGAACACATCTTCAAGATAATCGCTGAAACCCGTAAATCCTTGCTGAACTATATAGTTAGACAGGCGCCCCTCGATCAGCGTCCTTTTCTTCTCGAGATTAACGCCGAAATTCGACTTGACATAGTCACGGAGTTTGAAGAAATCCTTATCTTCTATATACATCTAACTCTCCATTTCAGAGATAAGGTAACCACTGTAATTCCTGTCTTCTGCTCCCCGCTACAACGCGGTTTCATGGGCCGTATTATTATTGCTGCTGTATTTCAGCGCCTACCTCAAAGACAGTGTACACATCAATCAACTGCTTAACTTCCCCCGCCGATATGCCAACAGCCTTGATAAAATTGCTCTTCATTGCATTGCCGGTCGTTTTCGGAGGATCCTGGATGTTCTCGTCGTCGATGTTTGAAACATCCTGAACACCATCAACAAGGATACCTACGCTCATATCGTCCATACTGAGAACAATAATACATGTCTTTTCCGTATACACGATTTCGCCCTGACCAAAGCGCATCCCCATGTCAATAACGGGTACGACCGTGCCGCGCAGGTTGATGATACCTTTGACGTACGCGTGTGTATGCGGAACCAGAGTGATCTCCTGTACGCTGATTATTTCAACGACATAACTGATCTCTATGCCATATCCAACATCGCCCACCAGAAATGTGAGGTATTTCCCCTGCATTACATCCTCGACCACCAAATCGATATCCGCCATATCCTGCATTTCATTCACCGTCCTATAAAGTAAAATAGGGGCTACATCATTAAGTCCAGTAAAAGCCCTCTGATGTCATCGATTTTATTCAAGACTTCGATTTTATCAGCTTGTTCCTTCATTACCTCTTTGCCGAGTTCATCAAGCTTCTCATCAATGACCTGTACTGTCGCTATATAACGATGTCTGCCCCGGGACGCATAAGCATCCTCTCTTGAGAAAGTATATCCGTTACTGACGATTTCGTCAAGAAATTCCCTGATAAGACGACGGTATTTTTCATATTCCTTGACATCGACCCTGTCAGAAAGCCGTTCGCCCTGCTCGTCGATGGCCTTTTTCATCTCTTTGATTCGCGCCGCGTACATCTCTCTGGACATATTTGTCAGCGTCCTGCGAAACACCGACGGTTCAGCCGCCGCAATACCACGCACATCAGGGCCGTGCGCTGGAAACCGGCCCGAGTCCGCTCTTTTAACGTTTGATGACACCTTCATGCTCATGAGGGATATACCTCCGGGGTATAGTGGTCAATAGCGCGCCGCAAATCCTGTATCAAAGGCTCCTGGCTGGTTCCTTATACATTACAGTTTACGCGCCGCTACGATTTCTCGTCAAACAGTATCGAACTGTCAGGCATGTCCGGAGCATATACTTCAATGCTCTTACGGCTCAAACTTAACTTTCCGATCCGCTTTATGTAATCCTCAGCTTTTTCTTTTGCCACGGCCTCATTTTCCCCGTTGAGCGCAACACATCGTGCTATCAAGTCATACCTTTCCGCGACGGCATTCTGTATCTCTTCAATCATCCCCCCCGAACTTGAGGCGGAGAAAAGCACGTAAGATTGCATCAGGACGTCTAGTTCCTGATGCAATCCGTCGATTTCTTCAATGAGTTCCTGTCTGCCATCAAGCGACTTGTCAAATGCTTCGATGTCGTCCGCCGCGAGCAGTCCGGCCTGCTTCTCAGTCAGTTCTAACACCCGGTTAAACAATTTTTGTTCCTGACCCAGCAACTCCAGCAGACGCGCCGCTTCACTATGCGTAAAATCAATCACGCCTTTTCCTCACTTATATACATGTTTCCTTTATTTGTCGAGCAAATCTCTTTCCATGCGTCCCTGATGCTGTCTACCATCTCGATAACCGGTACCAGTGGCTCTTTATCCTTATGGATATTCGCGTCCTGCAAGTGCCTGAGCATGAACTCATACATTGTGAGCAATTCCTCTGATAGTTGATAATTCATGTCCAGACAGTTTATCAGTTCCGTTACTATATCCTGCGCTTTCATCAGATGTTTATGCGCGCCGGCTATATCCTTTTTTTCTATCGCGCGCCGCCCCAGAATAATGCTCTTCTTCAGCGCGTCGTAAAGCATAACGATCAGGTCAACGGAACTTGCGGTCAATACATCCTGCCGGCGATATGCGTCCTGCGGGCGCGAATTTATCATAACCATCTGTTGCATAACAATCACTCACCTTTTTGTTCAGCGATGCTTTCTACTTATTACCACCCAGCATCGCCGTCATCCAGTCGCCCTGGGACTGCATCTTTGACAGCGCCGTTTCCATCGAGGCAAACTGCTTGTATAGCTTATCCTCCTCGGCGTACATTCTCTGCTGCAGCTTTAACATCTGCTCGTTAGCGCGCCTGATGGAATCCTCGAGGTTTTTCAGTGTAAGCGTCTGGCCTTTATTCACATAGTCGCGCATAATGTTGTCGACTTTATACAGAAACCCTGTGCCTGTATTTTTACCGGAATCATCGACGATCTTAGTGAAGATATCCGCAACTCTTTCCGGATCCGCTTCCAGCGCCGCCTTGAGTTTATCCTCATCGATGATTATCTGCCCGCCGGTCCCGCTGAAGAAGTTGCCTGTCGAAAGACCGATGTCGGATGGCCTTAGTCCGGTTCCCTCAACGCTCTCCATGAGCGCGCTCCGCAAAGCCGTAGCCAGGCTCTGTAAACCGTTGTCATTCTTCAGGATGCCTTTTTTCGCGATCGCTTCCCAATCCGCGATCTGCTTTTCAGACATTGCAGACCTCTCCTCATCGGTAAGCGGCCCATACGAAGCTTCCGTGGTACTCTTCCGTTCCCTGACTAAACCTTCGATCCTCTTGATGATGGAGTTGTACGCATCGATAAACTCCTTGATCTTGTTAAAGGCATTGGTCGCGTCGCGCTTAAGCTCAACGTTTATATTGTCGTCGGCTGTCCATATGCTACCCGCTCCTGACCCCTCGGTCGTCCTGTTAAGGGTGATCGACATTCCCCTGAAATCAAAAGTATTTGTCTTGCTCTTGACCAACTCGTTGTTTATCCAAACCCTGGCTTCCGAACCGCCCTTGACAGTATTGCCAGTGTCGAGGTTGAACATCAAATCAAGCGCGTTGCCGCCGTTTTCGTCGCTTATCCCGAACGCCGGTCCCTCAACGACTTTTCCCTCGAGCGTGAATCTGTCCGCTAGACGGTCGTAACTCATCGTGACGTCCGCTTCGCTTCTGTTTACCTTATTGATCATGCTGTTGATCGTATCATCTTTGTTAAGATCGATGGTAGCGCCGTTTATCGTGACTGTTGCTTTCCCCTCTTCGTCAAAGATGATTTTCTCACCGTTGCTAAAAGTAAGATCTTCGAGTTTGGCGGATGGGGAAAACCCGGTTCCGTCTTTTGAAACGCTTGCGGAAGAACTGATATTCGCCCCCCTTGCAAGGCTCTCGATCTTACCTATTGTCAGTGACCCGACTGTTGAGTTTATCGATGTTCTTATAGTCACAGCGCCGGCGTTTTTACCGGTGACGGACGCAACGGTAGAGTTGTACGTGCTTTTTTGCATCATGGTCGACGACCCGAGCGAGGACAAGAACGTGTTTCTGAGACTTGTTATTTGATCCTTGATGCCATTATGAGTCTCATGCCTCCACTGCAGAATAGTCTTCTGCCGAAACTGCGTATCGATCCTCATCTGATGTACTCTCAGACTCTGCTGGACTATGCTATCTGTATCCCAGCCGGAATACATGCCCAGCATCCTTGTAGTAGAACCATAAATCGAACTCATTATACTCACTCCTCAATTCCTTTTGTAGTCGTTTCCCGCGGTTTTCCTTAACCACGCCGGGATTCCATTGAATATACCTTCGTAATATATCTTCGTATCTTTCGGCGATAATCTTTACATTTTTTTGTTAAAGTTTTTCAGTATTTTGTTCAGCGCGTCCATATCCACGCTGCCGCTGCCTGACCAGGAACCAAACGCATAATCTATTTCCGCCCGTACGCTTAGCTGCGGTCCGGCATTCCGTCGAATTTTATCTGTCAAACGGCTGATTATCTCATCAGCATTCTTTTTTCGCAGTTCAACGAGCAAAACCGCGAATATGCCATCGCCAGCATATGCGGGGATATCCGTCTCGCGCAGCGCTTCGCTGATCGTCTTCGCAGCGGAGCGCAGTAACTGCTCTTGACCGCCGGCCCGCATTCCGTTGGTCCGTATCGATATGGCAGCAAATGTCAGCGTTCCGCCGAAGCGTTTCTGCCTGTACAGCTCCCGCTTTGCCGCTTTGCGCATACCGGTCAGACTGAGCATGTTGAACTCCGGATATAGTTCGTCGTAATACTCCTTCCAGTACTTCGCGACATCGCGCTTTATCTTGATTTCGAAGCGTTCGTCAAACGCGCGTGTCAGCTCTCCAACGCCGCTATAGCCGAGGAATATCTTCCACAAGCCGTTTTCAAATATCACCAGTTTCTCAACATCGCCCGAACGCAGCTCACCTTGCGCGTAATCCTCCTCCGTTACCGTGACGCGAAACCGGCGGGCGTACATAGACTTTCCGTCATTGAAAGCCACCGTGGCGACCGACAGCCCTCCTGTTATTTTGAAATCCCGCATAGGGTAGACGCGCGCTACCGATTCACGCCACGCGACAAAGCTCTCTCGCGGTATGAACTTTTTATCGTAAATGCTCAGGTATGTGTACGCTCCGGTATAATCAAACGCGCTTATCGCCTTAAAGTACCCCTGTAATACAGATGAAGCCATCTTCTCCGCTTCAGCGCTTGCCACATATGCGCTTGTCGAATAGGTACGGGAGTCATTTCCATATGTTCGTGAATCGGCGCTTCCGTATCTCCTCGGCGAGCGGGTATACTGTTGGCGTTCGCGAAATATCGCCTCTCTCCTGAGTTTATCGCGCAGGACAGTATACGCTATATTTATTCGTTTCATCAACTCCTCTGATCTCGGGTCGTTGTTGACATCCGGGTGATAAATCCGGCAAAGCCGTTTATAGGATGATGTGACGTCAGCTATGCATGCGCCATAGTTGACGCCAAGAACCTTATAGTGTTCAAGGATGCTGCCCATTTATGCTCCAATCAGTTGTGTATCCAGTACCTGACTTTGTTGTTCATGGAGTTGCTGCCGTATACGTCGGTGATATAAGTGTAGTTCGTGACTATTCTTCCCGCCTGCGCGACTGTGACGCCCTTAATGGAGTCATATCCCCCGTCCCTCGACGGGCAGATCATCTGGACATGTCCCACGCTGCCAGCCGTTGTGACAGCCGGTCTGCCTTGATTAGCGTGCATCTGCGCGGTCCTGGCATCGACCTCGCGCCAGCCATATTGCGCGCCATGTGTGCTCAGCCACTTATCCATCGCGATCGCGCCCATTGATTTGGACCCCTTGTTGTCCGGGTAATACCTGGGCTCACCCGTTTCCTTATCGGTATATAGCGGTATTTGCGCGCCCATTGCGCTCGTAACATCCCAAACATAGATGTTGCAGTAGGTGTATCCGTTACGAAACGGTCTGTATCGCTCGGCTGTCTCGACCTGGAACTGGTCGATCACCGCACGGTAGAGCCCGGCGCTCCTGTTGCTTTCACCGCTCGTGATCACCGGCGCTGTCGGTTTCCAATGCTCGACAGGTATGACCGCTTGGCCGGTATCCGATACTGCCGGCATCCGCGTTGTGAACACACCTCTATCTATCGTCTCCAATATGTACGGATCATACTCGGATGACATTATGTTGTTGCGCAATCCCCCTGTGTCTCCCTGAATCTGCGTGATCATCGATGCCATCATCTGAATCAGCATAGAGTAATCACCATCCTGGCTTGTCTGCATCATCATACACAGCATGAGTAGCGCAACCTGCGCATCGTCTATCTGTCCCGAGGAAGAGGCTTTTATTATCGCCTCCTCGATCTGTGTATTTTGCATCGGATAGTATCCCAGCGAAATTCCGGGTAGACCGCCGCTCGCCGTACCTCCCGCACTTGCCGCTTGATCCTTGATGGCATCGGCAAGTATTGATGAAAAGTCAACACCGGTGGGCTCGGCGTCACTTGTAGCCGGCACACCGGTATTATCAGCATAGTCAGTTGCCGTTACCCCTGAAATCATATCGATACCGTACATATGACCACACAACTTTCTCATAATATTATGATTGAAATGATTATTCTGTTCGGCCAGTATCTCATATACTTATTCGAATATCAACAAAAATAAAAATGGGACTTTCCTTCTGAACCCTTTTACTCCCACAACTGCCTGATTTTATCCCCGTAACTGCGATCAACTTCGCTTACAAATGCCAGCACTTTAGCGACAGCCTCATAGAGCTCGGGCGATATCTCGTCACCGACGCTTATCTTCGAGAGCATTGAGGATAGGCTCGGGTCCGGAAGCACAGGAACACCGGATTCCTGCGCGACCTCAACGATTTTCCTGGCCAGATACCCCTCGCCGAACGCCGCCAATACAGGAACATCATTCTCATCCGGATCATAGCTTATAGCGGCGGCTCTGCTTATGTTTTTTTCTCTCTCAGCCATATTCGCTCTCCCATAAAGGATCAGGATGCGGGGGAGGGACCGTGCGTGACGGTCCCGCTTTCTCCCGGCTACACTCTTTATCCCCTTGTTTCTATATCATATAGTCAATGATTCCAGCGTGGCCACTTGTGTATCTGTTAAAGGACGATAGTGCTGTAAGTGGTGTTGTTTCCTTCTTGGAATACTTGATCTCCGTATTAACCAGCTTAAATCCTGCTTCAGCCAGCATCTCATGGAGCATGACTGTCTTATCGCTGAAATGCTGTTTCTCCTTCTCTCCTGGCACTTCCATCTGAATCGAGACATCCTTGTCGCGGAAGTTGATCAGCGCCTCCCAGTGCCCCATGTTTTCAAGCTCGAGTGCCAGCAGGATGTTGACGTTGTCGGGATCTGCCCGTTTCCCGCCTTTTCTTTTGAAAAGATACAGCTCGGCCGTTTTTCTTTCTTCACCCATTTGTACCGGCAGCTGCATATACACGAACTGGTCAATGTTGTTCAGCAACCGCACATGATCCATTAACCGGCGCGTCTGTTCGAGCATTTGCGCTTTTGCGGGCGGCGAAGCGAGTGAAATCTCTTCCTCAATCAGCGCCAGCCTTGCGTATAACTCCTCTCTTGCCTTCCTTAGCCTTTCCCCGCCATTATTGTCGCCCTTTTCGATACGTGTGAACAGCTTGTCTAAAAGCGTGGTAAGCTTATCGTTGTCGCTACTTTTTCCGTCCTCGTTGCCAGCTACCCGCAGCAGCATATTTGAAAACCTTTCCAGAGCCGATGTCGGTGTTGCGCGGAATTCCGGGATTTCTGACAGGAGCTCAGCTATTGCTCTACCCATCGATGGTGAATTTGAAACCCTGCCTTCGGATTTCGGGTTTACTGTTTTTTGTTGCTCCAAAGCAGACTGTACAGCCGAAGTAACACTGTTTTGTGAAATTTCATCGTTTTTTTCTACATTTGTGCTTTGCATAATGCTATCACTTTGTGTTATAATCGGCTGTGTGGCAAATCCTGATGTCTTCGGCTGTCCGGAAACCTCCGGCGCGCCTGTCGCCCCCCCTGTTGGTATAGCGGCAAAGTCCGTCAGCAGCGAGTTGTGCGATAGTCCTCCGTTACTCAGTACCGGCGTAACCATGTCCGGTGTTGTTATGGGATTTAATGCCTGTCCGCCTATCCCGGATTCCAGGACATCCGCGGACAGCGTGGATTGCGAAGCCGCAAACTCCATCCCCCGGTCGCCGGTCGCGCTCTCCGCGAACTGCAGGAGCCAATCCGACAGTGGTACCTGAGTAAACACGGAATACGTGTTTAGTGATGCCGGGTTGAGCGGCGCCGATTCAACTGGCGCTCCAGACGCGCCGCCCGGAACGGATACGGTTGATACCAGATCTTGGACAGTCTGTCCGGCTTTCGCTGTCACTTCCGGATTCCGGATCCCGGATTCAGATTGTTCCGGTAACATCGATTCAGATTGATTCAGCAGCTCTATTAAACTCGTTAGGATCGCATTTGTCTTATCTCCGTTTGATAATAGAGCCAGAGCGGCCTTTATCAGATTCTCATCTCCGGTCAGTTTATTTGATGCCAGAAACGCAGCCTCATCGAGCGTCATTCCGGGATTTTGTGCCATCAGTTCCCTCATTAAGCGTGCTGTTTCCTCGCTCACAGGCATTTTTAGTTCCGCTAGTTTACTGGTATATGGCGTCAGGCTTTTATCGGATAACTCCCTTACGACGCCCTGCTGCCCAACAGCATCGTCACGGATCTCATTGGAGTCTTCACCATCTCCGACGATGGAAAGGGATACGTTTCCTTTCTCTTTCGCGGAAACCTCCAACTGTAATACATCTCCGGGCAAGAGTTTAGTATTAGCGTCGAACCGTGCTTTGAAAACATGTCCATCTTTCGTTTTCATAACAACAACGCTATTATCGCTGGACAACACCATCGCCTTTATGCTGTCACCCTCTTTGAGCGCATTAGTAAACCCGCCTTCTCTGGGTTTGATATTCAAGTTTCCCTGTCCGGCGACTTGCTCCGAAATAACTCTCATGGGCACTAGCCTCCATTCATAGATTCTGTATCCATGACAATACAAACCAGTAAAAGTTTTTCTCTTCTATTGTTAATTTATCGGTAGAATACTACGAAACTTTATATATATACACCGGCTCAAATCCCGGTTTGGCAATTTCTTCTTGATTCCTGATTATAATTCGTATAAAATGCTTCTCAAATGTGTATGGCGCGTGAGCAATCCGCACAGTTGGAACAGACAAGTATATATACAGGCTTATTTGGGTTGTGGGCGCGGCTCACATTAGGATTGGAAGGCTTATATGGGAGTGATTGTTGTTGGCATGGCGGATCTTAGAGTCGCGAAGTGTCCCGACATACTGACGACTTTAGGTCTCGGTTCATGTGTTGGCATAACTCTTTACAATAATTCAAAGCAGATTGGCGGGCTCGCGCACGTAATGCTCCCCTCGTACAAGGGTTATGAGGGGCAGAATATCGCCAAGTTCGCGGATTCCGCAATCATTGAGCTAGTGAATCAACTCTCCCGTATTGGTGTACAACGTGCCACGCTTATCGCAAAACTCGCCGGCGGAGCGCATATGTTTGGACGCGCGCAGAATCTCGACATGCTAAAGATAGGCGAGAGAAACGCCACTGCCTGCATAGCGATCCTGAAGCAACTCGGTATCCCAATAAAGGCAAACGATACGGGAGGCACCCACGGTCGTACCATCGAACTCCATATGGACACCGGCGCGCTGAAGATAAAGACTGTCGGTGCCGGCGAGAAGTTCATATAGTGTTATAACCGCACTGGCAACCCGGCAGGACGCGGTTCGGAAAATCGTCGCGGACCGCGAGTATGGATCATACGCATAGATACAGTTCAGAATTTTTGTGTTTGCTAGGAGGAAAAACAATGGCTAAAGTCTTAATCGTTGACGATGCCGCATTCATGCGAATCTCGATCAAGAACATGCTCACGAAAAACGGCTACGATGTCGTTGGCGAGGCTGAAAACGGAGCCATCGGCGTTGAGATGTACAAGGAACTGCAGCCTGATATTGTCACAATGGATATAACCATGCCGGAGATGAGCGGGTTGGATGCCCTGAAAGAAATCACAAAGCTGGATCCGCAGGCGAAGGTTGTCATGGTTTCCGCTATGGGACAGGAGGCTATGGTACGCGAGGCTATTGTATCCGGCGCGAAGGGCTTTATTGTCAAGCCTTTTAAGGAAGAGGGCATCATTGCCGCTATAAAGAAACTTAGTTGATAAGTTTTCGTAAAGGCACAAGATGCGTATGGTCGGTCAATACCTTCCCCGCGCCACCGTTACACCCCTTTGTTCGCGATGCCCTGTAAAAGCCGGGCAACAGGATCGTGAAACATGGTAATGATAACGTGTGGGCTATCGGGCAAAGTCTCCCCTGCATTTCCGTTTCGCTCCCGGTCTTCGCAATATCCGGTGATAGCCGGGCATTTGAACCGTGAAACATGGTTAATATTAAGAAATGGTAGGTGACTATAATGCGTGAACTTGATCCTATGCTTGACGTTTTTATTTTTGAGACCCAGCAGCTTCTGGAGTCACTGGAGGAAACTCTGCTTCAGAGTGAAAAGGAAAAAGACTTAACCGCCGATCACATCAACGAGATTTTCCGGATCATGCACACGATCAAAGGCTCGGCGTCAATGATGTCGTTTGACAACCTGGCAAAACTGGCGCATGCGCTGGAGGATATGTTCGATAAGATTCGCGAGGGCAAGACACGTACCGACGCCCAAGCAATCGAAGGCGTCATCGAACTCGTGCTTGCCGCGTCAGACATCTTCAAGACTGAAATAACCAAATTGTTAGCCGGAATGCAGTCTGACGGTGATTTCAGTGAACTAAACGCCAAGATCCACCGCTATCTCGAAGAGATCATGGGCGTCGCGACCGCGGACTCCTCAGCCGCCGATGGTTCCGGTTCTGTCGGCGAGGATGTGGATACCACTGACTACGGAACGCCCCTGTATAAAGTAAAAATAGTCTTTGAGGCCGGATGCCAGATGGAAAACATACGGGCATTCGGCGTCGTAACCTCGATAACTCCGAACTGTCAGAGGATCATTCACAAGCCCGAAGACTTGAACGATAGCGCAGCCAGCCAGGAAATCATCGATAATGGATTCATCATGTATATCCAGTCAGGTGAGAACCCGGACGTGCTAAAGAAGCTTGTCGACGAGGTTATGTTCCTTCGAAGCTCGAGCCTTATCCCGCTTGCGCCCGACAGTGAGGAACTTCCGCCATCCATGCGTGTGGCGCCGCCTCGCGGAGAGGATAAAGCGGCAGTTGAGAAGCCGACGACGGAGATTACCGCAAAGCAGAACTTTATCAGCGTCAATGTCAACAAGCTCGATAAATTGATGAACCTCATGGGTGAGATCGTCACCACTGAATCGATGGTCACAAAGAATCCTGAGGTCGCTAACTTGCATATCGATTCATTCGAACGCAGCAGCCAGGAACTCAGAAAACTGATAACTGAGTTACAGGATGTCGTGATGTCGATTCGGATGCTGCCGGTCTCGAATTCATTCCAGAAGATGCATCGAATCGTCAGGGATGTAAGCAAGAAAGTCGGTAAGGAAGTCGAGCTTGTCCTGATTGGTGAGGAAACCGAGGTCGATAAGAATATCATCGATACGCTGTCGGATCCTCTCATGCATCTTATCCGAAACGCCGTCGATCATGGCATCGAGACGCCTGATGAGCGCGTAAAAGATGGGAAACCACCTGCCGGAAAGCTCACGCTGGAAGCGCGCAACGCGGGCGGCGACGTCGTAATCATCATCACGGACGACGGCAAGGGACTCGATCGCATCGCGCTGATCAGAAAGGCTATGGAAAAGGGTCTTACGACAAAACCCGAGCATGAGATCACAGATAAGGAAGCTTATCATATTATTTTCATGCCTGGTTTCTCCACTAACGAAGAAGTCACTGAATTCTCAGGCCGCGGAGTGGGTATGGATGTCGTCAAACGCAATATAGACAAGGTCGGAGGCAATATCTCTCTTGAAAGCTCGCCTGGCCAAGGCATGACAGTACAAATACGTATACCGTTGACCCTTGCGATCATCGACGGTATGAAGCTGCGCGTCGGTAATCTGGTGTTCGTCGTCCCGATGCTCTCGATTCAGGAATCCTTCAAACCCAACGATGGCGATGTCTTCCTCGATCCGGATGGCAGCGAGATGATAATGATACGCGGGGAATGCTATCCGGTGCTCAGACTATACAGGATTTTCGATATCGAGCCTGATTATGAGAATCTGGACGATGGTATCCTTATCATGATTTCAACCGATACAGCCACGTTCTGCCTTTTTGTTGACGAGCTGATCGGCGAACAGCAGGCGGTTATAAAACCGCTTCCTGAATATATTCAAAAACACAATGTCGGAATGCACGGTATAGGAGGATGCGCCGTCCTGGGCGATGGTTCTATCAGCCTGATTATTGATATCAACAGCTTGGTTGAGGAGTAGGAGAGTATGGAAAATGAAAAGGTTCATAGCATTGGTGATGTGCGGGATTCTCTGTTTTGCGGCAATTACCGGATGTGTAGGGGCTGGGGAGACCCCGGGAAGCGTGTCTTCTTCGGAGGGTTCAGACGTGGATAGGATCGAAGCGACAATCACGATGATGGATGGCGGTATCATCGGTCTTGAGTTATATCCGGAGCTAGCGCCTCAATCGGTACGAAACTTCGTATATCTGGCACGCCAGGGATTTTATGATGGATTGAAGTTCCACCGGATTATTAATGGTTTCATGATACAAGGCGGCTGCCCGGATGGTACGGGTGAAGGCGGCCCGGGCTATTCGATTAAGGGTGAATTCGAGCAAAATGGCTGGGAGAACGATCTCAAGCATACGCGCGGCGTTGTTTCCATGGCGCGCGCGAAACCCTTTGACTCAGCCGGCTCACAGTTTTTCATCATGCATGCTGATTACCCATCCCTCGATGGGGCTTACGCGGCTTTCGGCAAAGTTATAAACGGCATGGATGTTGTGGACAGGCTTGCGGATACGCCCAACTCCGGGGCAAACGGGGCCGTAAAACCGGCTGATATGCCGGTCATCAAGTCCATCACGATTGATTCAAGTGTAGTACTTCCCGAGCCGGATAAGCTGCCGCGATAATCGACAAATGTGCGGCAAATTATAGCGTAACGAATGGATGGGGCATTAATCCAGGATTCCATACTTTACCCTGATCCTGTCGAGTTTTTCGAGCATAGGGCGTGCCAGAACGGCCAGGAACACCGCTGTCGACGCGGCGTGAATCAGGTCGAATGGTATGCCTTGCGCCATATATGCCAGGAACACAGTAAGAGTCGGATTTGTCTGGTACATCAGCACAGAGGATAAGTTCATGATCGTGCCATATATTAAAAAGACCGCGAGTCCCCCATAAACGCTCAGCGCGGTCCGGTTTCCGGAGAAAATACTATTTCTGAATAAGACCCCGGCAAGGAATCCAATAATGCCATAGGCAAACATCTGCCACGGGGTCCACGCGCCCTGCCCGAAAAACATGTTCGATAAGAATCCTGCCATTGCGCCGCACAGGAATCCCGATTCCCCACCGAACGCGACTCCCGTGATGATTGCAATCGCCGCTATGGGTTTTACATGAGGGAGCATGAAAAACGCCGTCCGCCCAGCGACGCCGAGCGCACACAGCACCGCTATAATAACGATTTCGCGCGCCAGTGGTTTTCTCCCTTCGAAGATAAGAACGAACGGCAACATCGTTTCGAGGATAATGAGCATACTGATAAAGTAGTATCTTCGTTCGCCAAAAAAACGTACTCCCATGGCAATGGTCAACGGTATCGCAACCAGGATCAGAAACATCGCGATCAGCGTTCGTTTCGATAACTTGCGGCGATCCATAAGGCTGCGGGACAATCGGGGTGGAGCGTTCACCGGATTAACCATAACGGCAAATAACAGTACTGTGACACACAAGGTTATCAGCATACCGGCATACCGCCATACGGTGGGGTCCCTCATCGCGCGTTCGGCTTCGCTGCCACCCGAAATGAACGCCGAAAAACCGTGGAAGTTAAATGCGATCAGCGCGACCGAGCTAACAAACAGTAACGCCGCAACAGCGGCGATAATTTTTCGCCATAATGGTAAGCCAAGCCGTACCGGGTGTTTTGGCGTTATAGCGCTTAAAACAGCGTTCGTTTCGAGCGGTGTATCCTCTCTGTTCGATTGTTCACAGGGCTGCGCTCCGCCCAGGACGCCGATAACATCGCCGGCAGTCACGGCTCCCGGCAAACTATGACGCACCATACGGTTGGCGGCTGTTGTGTAAAAGTTGTTTCCGGAGAAAAACTCGCGTGTCGGCGCGTTCGAGACTACGCCTCCATCAAAAAACATCGCGCAACGGTCGCCGTGCCCGGCGCAAAATTCGATATCATGGCTTACCAGAACAATCGTAACACCGCTTGAGACGAGTTCCTTAAGAATTGAAGCAAACTCCAACTTGAACGCGGCGTCGAGCCCTTTTGTCGGCTCGTCCAATAACAATATCCGGGGACGCAGTAACAACACTTTTGCCAGCGCCGCGCGCTGCTGTTCCCCGCCGGACAGGTCATACGGATGAAAACTCAGGATATCACTTATATCGCACACACGTATCGCATTCAGTAATCGTTTATCCTTTTCCTCTCCGCTGAGCTTCCATCCCGACAGCATATCCAGTAAATCCTCTTGAACGGTTTTCTTCACGAATAACACTTGAGGGTTTTGCGGCAGGACACCTATGACACCGGGGTCGCCATTTCCGCCGTACATCCGATTAGGTGGTATGCCCGAAACATCTTCTCCAAACAGCCTTATCTTGCCGCGATGTGGTTTACACAATCCGGCAGCCAGCATCAATGCCGTCGTCTTACCAGCGCCATTGCTCCCTACGACACACAAGAACTCTCCTTTGTTCACGGTTAGCGACAGCCGCTTTATTACATCAGGCGAATCCTTTTCATACCGGAACCATACATCTGTCATCTCTATCGCCGGTAGGGTATCTTTATTCATCAACGATCCGGACTCTTACGTTTTTTTTGGGAGGGCCGGATTCCTCAATACAAACTCCGAATTCAGTACTTTTTGGTTTATATCCTCGTTACCGCCAAGAAGTTCGTCATACCAAACCCGCCCTTCCCGCACGGTAACGGGGCACCTGGTCCCCATCGTCAATAGCTCATTGCCGATCGATACTCCCGTCCATATCCGCGCCGG
>Ga0123353_10004572_pt1 | contig 17852 bp, 14 predicted proteins | sample TergutLab28metaG_3_FD_92763 | JGI IMG/M metagenome (GOLD analysis project Ga0123353, IMG submission 92763) | Labiotermes labralis P3 segment gut microbial communities from Petit-Saut dam, French Guiana - Lab288 P3 | ecosystem: Host-associated > Arthropoda: Insects > Digestive system > Gut ... | reverse complement strand
CCAAGACCTATTGCAGAGGCTGTTACCTCTGTACTTATGAGGCCAGTCTTCAGTCACAGTTGGAATACCTTTAAAACAGAGTTTTGGTACCATGTATACACTAAATACTGGGCCTGTAAGAAGCATCATCATGAATTCAGACAAAAATTTCCATAGTTGCATGTCCCAAACATGAAACAATTTCCAAATATGGGAAAAGGTTTTGAGCAAGAGTTTCTGTTCTTGACTAAGAAGAGAAGATGACAGGAATTATCAGTGTATAATAGGTAAAAAGTAAGCTGTCCCTGTCCACACTATGAAGGCATATATGGGGAGGAGCAGTATAGCTCCACTCATTAACCCTGGTACTAGAGGTGGGTGATGACCTTCATGCACTGGCCACTTTACCCCTGCAAAAGAACCCATTGCATAGGAGACTTTGGGGCTCACAGCCAGTCTGGAAATTTCAGAGAAGAGACAATTTCTTGGCCCTGCTGGAATTTGAAACCCAGACTCCCAGCCTGTAGCCTACTCACTATACTGACTACACTACCCTAGCTCCCCTGTCACTATGTAGGTAATGCAGGTAATTAAATGCAGGTTTTGCAGAAGCATTCCAGGAACTTAACTCTCAGCACCCAAATAAATACATCTGTACACCTATTCAAATGCTGTCATCAAATGCTATTCTGAAGTTTATGTCTGCATTCCTGGAAAACTTACCATCTCATGTTCATTTTCAGCCACACTGCATGCATGAGTATATACTGGATACAAAACATTTCAGAGTAAATCACATAATAATATAAAAAATAAACATATATTTGATACTGCTGTAACACTGCTAGGATATGTCCAGTTAGGTAACGTCAACAGTACCCACACATACCAGATATTAAATTCTGGCCTTCTGAAGATAAGCTGTAGAAGCAGTGAAGTATCTGATGAAGAGGCAGCTTATTTCTACACAGATGCATACATTAGTATCTGACAATGTTGCTAGTGATCTCCCAACTCGAACATCACAGTGTGCAGTATTACTTAAAGTTACAGAATGGTAGACTAAACCAAATAAAGACAAATAAAATCAACATTTAAATGTAATGAAATTGCAATAAATTTCAACAAACGATTCACAAAAAATGTTGTGTTGTCAACACATTATACATACTTGGAATATGGTAACCCCAACACTCATCTGTATGTACACATAATTTCTTCCCTCAAACAGAATTTGCCAATTTATTTATGCTTTTCATATAGCACAATTGTACAGATTTCCCTACACAATGGCATGCAAACAATGTGATCAGCTGCCTACATGAAATACTAATGCAATAAATTTGTGGTGGCTTGTATTTCTTTCTGAAAATCATAATTTTTCTACACATGCATCTTAATCTACCAGGGTACCCAGCAGACAGTACTATTAAAACCAATCAAACACAATTTCAGTATCAGATCATTAATTTGTACAGATATCATGCAAAACAGTAAAGTATGTTGATCTGCAATACAGATTTATACTAGCAGGTTGTTTTATACTATTACACAATCTGAGTGTCATTACATGATCCATTAATAAATATAATATCTTGAACTGCACATTCTCAGCCTGATTTCCACAATGCATTCGCTCCACTGCACACCTACTTACACATCTCAGACATTCAGACAGTGCAGTCCTACCCATATAATTAACAAAAGTGACAACACATTAAGCAGAGATCCCACCTAATGTAACTATATCACAATATTCAACATATTTCATGCATGTGTCCAGCAAATGAAGATTGACATATAAAAGATGTAGTGTCCTATAATGTCCTATATCTTTGTATGTGGACCACATAATGCAATTTAACTTCAGATATTTTTTAGAACAGAAAAGATAGGGGTGAAGGTAAAGTTCACCCGAGAACAGGCCACAAAGGCACAGAGGGGGAGTAGAGGTATAGCCCTACTCTTTCCTGAACATCGACGCTACTAGGTGGGAGTGGGATGGTGAATGCCATGCCCCAGCCGCTTCACCCCCGGGATAGACCTGGTACCCATTGTATAGGAGGCTGGGTGGGCCCCAGGGCCAGTCCGGACGTGTGCGGAAAATCCTGCCCCCCACCGGGAAAAGATAGGGGTAACGATAAACCAAATTCAGATTTTTATGGATGTTCTAAAATAAACAACATCCAAACGACAGCACAAATAAATATCTCTAAGCATTACTAAAAGTGATTAGAGAATATCATGTTGAAACCAAATAATGTATGTTCACTGTTTCATTATGGCATATTGAGATTTACATATACTGACTGTGTCTACAGGTTCATATAACAGTCAATCAGTAAAATATTCATATGCACATTAACAGAAACTGCATTCACGTACAACTTCCCAAACACATGAGTTCAGTTATTCACAACCTTCTGCGTTTTCTAAGGCTCTGATCATTCCACATCTTATTGGCTCCCCCTCGGGCAGCCTGTTCAGCCCTAATAGCTGCCCAGTGCTCGTAGTACCTCTCTGCTTCCAACCACTCCTGGTACTTGTACCACCATTCCTCCCACTTCATGTAGTCATCAAGTGTCAGATCACGAAGATAACCTCTATCTTTGTAGTACTTATATCGAACTCTGACATCATCCCAAGCATCCAAACCAATTGGTCCAGAATGGAGGGATTCTGGGAAATAACCTGCACCAACGCGGCGATCACTAACTGGCATGGGACTAAGTGCTCTATGGTACCGTTCACCTTCAATAACAACCTTCAGGTCTGAGCTGTCTGAATCCTTTGTTATTCGCATATTCTTCACACCATCCAAGTCCCTTCGGTCTACAGACCACTGTGCCATCTTACCAAAGCGTTCTGATAGTGTAAGCTTTGGGACACCACCACCAGATGTCACGGATGATGTTGAACTCTCATCTGAACAGGAAGCTGGGGGTGAACTATGCCGTCGACTAGTGCTTCCTTCTGCCACTGGTAAAGAGCCACGTCGCTTGCTGCGACTTGACTTGTTTCCACCACTCTTCCGCTTTTTACTAGAACTCTGCAAGTATGAAGTGTAAAATATCATAGTCAAGGTCACTATCTTGACATTCAGTTCTGGTCCTGAAAAGCCTGATTTTGAGTAGGACAGCAATGAAGATAATACACACCCCACAAAAAGTCACTCCTCATACCCATATTACACCCAGAAAAGTTCACTGTTTTTATCATGCTATGGTAGTACATTATTTGTATCTCTCTTAATTCATCACTTCTCAAAAATTTCATTCAGCATCACACAATCTGTTTCCAACACAGAACTATTATGTAACTAATCTATTCATAACTTAAAACACAATTAGTGAGACTGCATATTTGTTGAACCGATTACCCAAGCTCTTCTATTGCAGCATCCTGCAGATACAGCTATAAGCAAAGCCGTAAGTCTATTCAAAATCATAAATTCATTTATAACATTCTGCATTGAATTAATGGTCTCCTCTGAAACAAATACTAATATTCTGAAACCAATCTACATAGTGTTTCTAATTTTCTTCTCTAAGAAATTTAGTGGGCCTACTAGAAAGCTTTCAGGACCTCAAAGTGAACCTTCAGTTCTGAAACTATACCTCATGTCCCTGCAAACGTGCAAGGCACACCAACAAAAGAATGTTGAACTACTTAGTACTGTAAAATGAAACATTCTCATGGCGGTGACTATTATTAGTACTGTCTTCAGAGGTGTCACACCATGTAGTGTGGTAGGTTTTGGAAAACCTGCTGTCCCATCTTAAGGCACAAGATTCTTCTACCCCTAAGATGGATATAGCAAGTTTCTCTAGCACACTGGTGCATATTTGCCACACTACATGGTGTCATTTAGAAGAAAAGAGTATGCTTTTAATCCAGTTTGCATCCCTCCAAATTTCTACAATACCTAAACACTAAGCTTCCTTCTGCTAAGGGGTTTGATGTGCATGTAGGGTAAACGACCATTTTTATCTCACTGTAACTTTCAAAACCACTACTTTAACACACTCAGTGTCAACTAGCAGAGATTTTGGACATTATGTCATCATAATGGGGTGAAGCAACATTTACCACCCAAACAAAGATGAGTGACGACAGGAACTTCTAAATGTCTGCATTTTGGAAAAGCAGTGCTGAAAAAATCTGAAAGATACCAGACAATAATGGTACTGATCAAAGTGCATATTTGCAGAACTGAAAGTTTAGTTTGTAGTACACACAATTTCAGCTTTATGGGGAAAAGCAGTCCTAATTCTATTTCAAGATTCTTATGCTCAGTATTTTGCTAATGAGCTATATTCAAATACTTCAGGAGAACATGGCAGACAACATACATTTCCACATCTAATGCAATATTACTAGCATACTGGATCCAAGACCCAATAAAGACAAGGGAAAAATAAATGCCAATACAGTATTGAAGATGGTAATGAAAATTTTACAACATGTATTTTTGAAACGCATTTGTTAGAAATAAATATACTTGTGTTTTCAGTGTTCTTCTTGTAACTATGCACAAATTTAAAATCTGTGAAGGGGCAAATGCACCCATCTATTACCCTACATGGCCATTTCCTATCTTGTTAAGCATTTTCCAGGTACAAACACTATTTCCTTCTGACTCTTTTCTTTCAAGTCTCCACTTGCATTATACATCAGCATATAAAACAATAACTGACATGAAATTTAGAACCATCTGAAATTGATGGAAACACATTTTATTATGAAACTGCAGTGTACACTAGTGCTACCATCTGTACAGTTGTATTTCATTTAATTTCATGGGATTTAGTTAAAAAATCCACTGCTCTGTGTATACTAGCCCACCCAGTAATAAGCAAGATCAAATTAAGCAACTCACTTTATCTCTGCTTCCTTTACGTTTGCTTTTCAGGCTCTTTCGAGTTGCTGGGGGTGGGCTTGGAGGTGGTCCTCGTGGATCACTAGGAGGTCCAGATCTCTCACGCTGTCTTCTTAAGCTACCCTTTGGAGGAAGAGGTGACCGATTGTTAGGACGATTTCTTGGCACAGAAAACGATCGGGACCTAACAAACAAAAGCACAGATGCAATTCAAAATAAAAGAGTACTGAATATAGTGGACTGACAATCTTATCACCTGATCATTATGTAACAAATTCTCAGTATATAAAACAATATTAAAAGCAAGTAATATGTTACGTACAACAGCGACGACTTCAGATCGTACGAAACCTTGACCAATTATATATGAAACATCAGCTACAATATGACTTTCATAAGACACAAACATACTGAAAACTATAAAACAGATGGATTTGAAGTGCAAAGTAGTCTATAAGTTGTTACTGCCATCATTTTAATACCAAGCTGCCATATACTGCTAACACAGCTGTTTCTTGTTGCACTTCATTTAGCAATGTTGGGTAAGTCCATAAGGGTAATGACCAGCACCAGGGCTCATGAAAGGACAGATACTGGAAAACCACTGTGGACATCCTTGAAGACTACAAGGCAGTATCTAACAGGGCAACATCAACAGAAACTAGGGTACTGCAATGGAAGAAGCTGTTTGCAACAAGTTCCACTAAAAAAAAAATGCAAAGGACAACCCCAAACATGAGACAAACAATCCAAAAATGTGAATACATTTGTGGAACAGTCACTGAAAGAAGTGCTTCAAAAACAATTGTGAAAACTTGGGAACCTTTGCACCACATTAAGGGAGCAAACGAGATGAGATCTCAACTTAAAAGCATGTGAAACTCACCTTGCTAACAAATTGAGTGATGAAGACCTGAGGAATAGTGTGAAGCCAGTAAACATTTCTTGCAGGTGTTCCAAATACCTGCCTGTGGAAAAGTTACTTCCTAAGATGAGCTATGTACCACAGCACAAAAATCAGGAATGTTTGATTTCTGGAGCAAGGAGAGGAACCCACACGTATCTAGGGAACCACACACACTTCACTCCATCTCATTATCTGGGCTGCAATTTCCACCTTGCATGTTTGGCCCATTTTATCTGTGACAAGCCTGTGATTCAGGCCATTTATCTCAGAACATTATGGGAACACTCTGAGCTTGAAATTAACCACTTTGAGCTCAGACATCAGTGGTTTCAACAAGATGGGTCTCAGACATAATGTGCATTGCCGTGTGGGAATTCCTGACCAATGTGTTTCAAGACAAGTGTATTGGCTGTGCCTGTTCAGTTTTCTGGAATGCAATTAATGTGTCAGTCAGGAACTGGTTGTACTTAGGAAATTAATGGCCCAGTGAACATACTAATGGAAGGAACTTCTTTTACACTAAGGGCAATACAGCACAGAAATTAGGGTTGTAATTTATGTAAGTACGGTACTCTTGGTATCTTAAACTACAAAGTTGAATATAAAAATCAGTAAATTATGAATAAAAAAAAGTTATAGAAAGACATGGTCATGGCCCAATTCAAGCTGAGAAACATCACGAAGATACTCTCAGGGTACTTAGTGTCCGGAAAACTGAACCCCCTGAACAGGAGTCAGAAGTAATGCCATCTGAGTTAATTCACTCAGTATTACAAGGTCTCACAAATAACTTTTTTGGTATTCTGCCTGCCCCATATATCCAGAACCAGAACCCATGTTACTTTTGTCTTTACTGTTGGTCCAAAATAAGAATGCAACACTGTAATTTATTATCATTATTGGCTGGTACTGGACATCCAACAAACGCACCTTGACCGAGGTGTTGGCTGTCTAGCTCTACTCGCTACAGGTGCTGGTGAAGTAACTACTTTCCTATTCCCTTTAGGCGAGCACACGGAACATGACTCATCTGAGCATGAACTGAGTGAACGAGAGCTAGGTGTTAGTGATGTCATCTTGGGTGTACGTCGTCTTGGTTGCTGTGACTGGGGCTGAAACACATGATTATGACACAAAATTAAACATAAATTTCACATTTCATTCTTCTTGGGTGGAAACAGAGTTGAACTGTAACACTGAAAATTCATAAACAAGTTACATTAAATTTTTGTAACTGGCTAATGTGTTTAAAAAATGACTATTAAATAAGACACCTTAATATTTGAGGTACAATGACTGCAGCTTAGGAACCAAATATACTTGCATAATTTCTAAAATTCTTTAACCAAATATTTGTGTCTGAATGTTGTGGTGTGCAAAACATGTCACCAATACTTTACAGAGTTTTAGAGAGTATTTTAGATCGTAACTAGGGATATTATAATTGCATAGCACTGTGAAACAGATGATCTGTGTGAAGAAGAACACATAATTTCTATTTCCTTCTGCACAGTTTTCCATTCCTGCCTGTGTGTGAGGTCCTCCTAAAATGTGAAATTCCTAGGACCATATTCATGTCAGTAATGTAACTCCAGGTTTGCATTTCACTTAACATCCAGTTTCTGGCATTACATACACATACCAGCTTTTAAGTGTACAATTTAATGACTTCAGTCACTAACAATACATAACACCACCGATAAGAAGAATGGAATACTGGTGAATGATAGTGACAAAACTGAAGCACTCAGTGAAATACGTGTCCTAGTGCCACTCTATCCACTAAAAAATCCCACACGAACTGGACTTTCATCCAACCCATGCCTCTGCAGTGAAGAGACTGGCAACTAACCACATAAGCCATGGCAATGACCACTAATTTTCAAGTATCTTTGTGAATGCTATTACTTTTCCATTACATGTCATTATTACACAGGCATAAAGAAATAGTAACACTAAACAACTTAAAGAGTCAATAAAAACACAAAGAAAGAAAGCCATGTTGTGCATATTAGTCAATGTTAACAGTCACTGTAATCAGTACTTTGATGTCATTACTTCAGGGTCATCTGCATCCTCAACTTCCTTCCATATTATATCATCTGCTCTTCTATCCATAGTGTGTGATATGCAGCACTTCTTAAACCCACAGGCAACTGGTTTATATTAGAGTAGCCTTTATCCTCTACAAATTTTCATGTTCATCTTCTGAGTTAGTGGGCACTTTCCACACAGCAACCTTCTCCAAAGAGTCAAAACAGATGATCCTTTAATGATCTTGTAAAATACCACATCAAAAGCCTGGAGCTGAGAACTCAACACCTCACAAGAAAACAAAATTCATAAAAGGAAGATGATTTCAAAGTGTACTACAAACCACATCTAGTGAAGAAAATGGAAACTATGTGGTCCAATGGTGTTCTGAGTGTGCTATACTTGTTTTTCTTCCAAAATGTTCTTGTCTGGCCATGGCCAGATATGGCCACAACATCTAAAGTTAAAAGAAATTGTGTCTTTAGGTCTTCTATAAGTTATTAAACTTAACTAACAGAAATTTACCCAGATGTCTACATATAGCAGAACTGCTCCATTCAACAACATATGTGAAATCTAACTCACAGTCAAATAATCTGTGAACAACTAATCTGATTTCATACCCTTTGGGCCTGTGGCTGTGGTGTGTGTGGCCTTCGATCCCGATCTCGATCACGGTCCCTGGATCTGTCCCTCTCTCTGTCTCGGTCTCTTGTTCGTGATCGTGGTCTTGTAGGAAGCGGGGGAGACCTTGCTCGATTCCGGTTACTCCGCACAGCACCACGTGAACGGCTACGAGATCTCTTGTGGCTAGAACGGGAACCGTGAGGTGACGAGTTACCACCTCCACCACAATAGAGCTCCTTGAATCCACTGTGTCGCCATCTGCATCATCAAAGAGACTGTCAATGCTCAATTCCCAAGATTACAAAAGGAGACTGCCAACTTCAATTATGAAGTCCAAATTACTAAAAAACACAATATGAAATGTCTGTTCCTACAGCACGTCACATTCAGTACACCTGTTACAAATTTTACGAAGTGTCAAGTAGAATTTTCATGGACTGTAAATCTAGTAGAAGCTCAATGGAAGTAATCACATCTGGTTCGAAAGTGTCATCTGAACATTTTTAATGGAGAAAATTCTTTCTGTGGATTCCCATAATTACCTTTAGCTTACTTTCTACATACAATAAAGCTAGTCACATGCTTTAATCAGGTCTGTACATATGCGAATGATGTCTGCAACATGGCATGAACATCCAGAAATTATAGGTATGCCTGTGTTCATATCTTTTAATTCAATACCACCAATAACACTGCTATGAAAGCCACTTAAGGAACTGACGCAGTAGCATCACCAGTGCCACTTACTGTGGCATACTGAATACTGTACGATATAGATTTTCAAGGTTATGCAACGTCTGTTACGGTACTTTTCCGTGGACCTCTAAAATAACAACATGCTGACAGCACATATCCAAAACTTGGTGAACTTTGTGACAGTAATAATAAACCACTGTAACACATGATGTAAAAACAGATCATAAATACACCCCCAATTTCCTGTTTGTGTATAAAAAATTACAAAAACCATAAAGATAAGAAACTTTCAGGCTGTGTCCAATAAAGTGTAAAGAAATGAACCCTCAATCACAACAAATTTATTTTTTCAGAGATTTGGTGTGTTTTATGACATGTTTCAGTCAACCTGGCCATCTTCAGGTAAAACAAACACAGTTTTTAATACATGAAGATGTCATAAAACATATTACACCTCTAAAAGGAATAAAAAAATTCTTGTGATTGACGGTTCATTTCATTACACTTCATGCAATATCACAATGGGATGTTTAAAATAAAGGTTATGTCCAATAAATCTCATGGGATGGAGAATCATAGTAAATTTAAATGAATAGTTTTTAAACTATTCATTTAAATAGATCACTAATTTGTAACATTATTTAAATACAAAGATCTGCCAGCACATCAACAAAAGCATTTAGTCCCTGGGTGATTTTGATGGTCACTGTACATCCAGTAACTAGCATTTGAGTATTAACACAAACCACACATGATCTGTGCATGGGTCATAAACACTGTTTATTAGAATACTGTCTGTTAAATGTCAGACCAAACTAATGACACACAAAACATTAGGACTCTTCTTCTGTGGTTAATCTTGTATAAATGTATAACACTCTTTGTAACAGGACTAAAATCAGATTAGGCTTTTCCTTTATGTTCCCAGAAGTCTCTTGGCTGTTTGACTAGACAGTGAATTCCACGTTAAGAGTATTACTGACATTCGCTATGACAGCAGTGAAAGTGACATGAGATAATATACTGAATGGTAAATATTAAAACTACCTACCTAACTCCATGGAGCAAGGTGATTTCGAGAAGCCGACAGGTCCTAAGCTGGTCAAAAAATTCCCTGCATTTGCCCAAAGATTCACTACCACATTCACATGGACCCATCACCTGCCCCTATCCTGAGACAGATCAATCCAGTCCATGCCTTCCCCATCCCAGTACTTGAAAGATATGTTTTCATATTATCCTCCTTTCTACACCTAAGTCTACCGAGTGCTCTCTTTCCTTCAAGTTTCCCCGATAAAACCCTGGCTCCCATATGTGCCACATGGCCCACCACCTCATTTTACACATCTAAATGTTTAGTGTAGTGATAGTGTCAAGTGGGGAGACCCTACTTCAAACTGGGGTTCCTTAATCCTCTTACCAAAGAAAAACTAAGCTACACAGCAAAAAATACAGGGTCTGCCAGTGAAACCTGACTTTTTTGAACGGCTAGTATATGAAGGCGGAGCGTCCAGCCGCCATGGGAGGGGTAGCATTGGAAGCATAAGATTTTGCAGTTTCAGTTGCCATGGAGCAGTGAGGCCCTCACCACTGCGCGTTTGTCGTGGAGACTTTTTTTTAAAAATGGCGAATCGGTAACCGTCACACAGAGGAAGTTTCGTCTGCATTTTAATCTTGCGCATCACAGGAGGATTCTGTCACGAAACACAATACTTCTTTGGGTGCACAACTTCCCTACCACGGCTTCTGCAACGAAGAAGAAACAAGGTGGGTCTGCACGAACGGTCACAACTCCATAAAACGTTGAGGCCGTGCAGAATGCTGTCGGGCAGGGCCCTCGTCTATCTGCAGTACGCAATGCGCAAGCTCTGAGGTTGTCTGACACTACTGTTCGGCGAATTTTACACCAAGATTTGAACTTCCATCCGTACAAATTAATGCTTGTCCAGGAGTTGAATCAACAAGATTTTGGCAGGAGAACAACTTTCGCCGAGACCATGTTGCAGATGTTTGAGGAAGATCCCGAACTTGTGATTTTGACAAGTAACGAAGCACACTTTCATCTTAAGAGAAGTGTGAACAAACAAAACTTTCATTACTGGTCGACGATCAACCCTCGACAGGTGCACAAACATCCGCTACATTGTGATAGGGTTACAGTTTGGGCTGCAGTGGCTAAGTTCGGAGTGATAGGGCTGTATTTTTTTTTAAGAAAATGGCTGTTCAGAGACAGTGAATTCCGCCCGTTATGTTGTCATGATCCGAAATTTCCTTGTACCCAAATTACGCAGACATCGATTGAATCAGTTCCAAATCTGGTTCCAGCAAAATATTTTTTCATGAAAAATGACTATGCACTACTTCTTTTAAAACCATCAGGTTTCACTGGCGGATCCTATATAAACCCCTTGCACCGACAAATAATTATCACTGGCTTGTAAAGAGCAGTTCAGAAGTCTTGCATTTTCTGTTGGAGGAGTGTATTCATAAACAAGATATATGTGTGTGAAACATGAAGTGATTGTATATTTTAAGCTTCCAAGAATACAACACTAAACTGGTACTGCGAACAGTTCATAGCACAGCAATGTGGATACACATTTGGAAGTTTTTACAAGAAATGTGAGTAAAAAATATACACCTGACACTCCAGTGTGCACAACGGCTTCATTCTCCAGTAACCTGATGTAAATGGGTCTTAAGAAACTATAATACGAAATAGATTAGGTTACAGAGTCATACAATGATTCATAGAAATTTTTGGGGGGCATTCAAAAACTTGCAAAAAGCAACTATGAGCTTCATCATGCTGTCCAATAATCTGCATGGAACAACTTGGCTCCCACTGAAAGGATTATCATGAAATTTTATATTCGAGTACACTTTGAAAATCTGTCGGGAAAATTCAATCTTCATTAAAATCTGACAATAACAACCCTTACTTTACATGATGATGTATATACATTTGACAGCATTTCCCTCAATTCTTCTTAGAATGAGAAATGTTTTGACAAAAGTTGTATACAAAATCAAAACATAGTTTTATGTTCAGTAACTTTTTTTCTGAAAATCATACCACTTATGAGATGATGTGGGGGGGAGGGGGGGGGGGAAGACACAACCAGACAGGCCACAGATGACAATACATCACAGTGAACGCACTATGCATGCTGGATAACTAAGGTTACAGGCACAAGCTCAGAACAGGCAATGCTTCTTATTATTTTTCCAAGGCAACAATGGTGACACAAACACATCAATGCTGTGTTTATACATATACTGCTTGTCTTCTTACATACCATTAATGCAAATTACATGCAAATCAAGAGCAGTAAAAAAATTTCACAGCACCTCAGTGCATTTTGGTTAAAGGTACATCAGAATATACAAATGTTACAAGAAAGTCTCAGCACAATCACACAGACCTTATCAGTCAGACTCAGTACCAGTTTCCATAACTGAAGAGTGTGCTGTGCCTGATGATACTAATAGTTTTGATCACAAGCAGAAGAGGATAACCATTCAGAAGACTGACAACACAGCAGGACTGCCTGAATAGTATTAGCTACTGGGCCCTTTTCCTCTTATCAGGCAACATTCAATTTTATAGGGCCACAACATTACAGGTGCTCATAGTTGGAGTCAAGGTTCTACAGAAAGGTATGCTATCATGAAATGTCTTCAATGCCTTCTGGAAGTTAGAAACTGTCAACAAATTCACTGGCACAGACTTGCCCTCTTCTTCTTCTGCTGGCAAGATGTTATTTCCTGCTCTGCCAGGTCTACAGCAGACAGACTTTATTAGATCCAAGACATGGCTGGAGGTCCTCAAAGCCCTTATCACTAAGCCATCTCCACAGCACCACCATTTCAATATCATTCTCAGCTTTTACACAGCATTCCATTGCTGACTTTCTAAACTGACCAGACATGTGAATTAACTCTGGACATATCTTCCTCCAGACAGCATTTATAGGTGAAATCCTTGATATCTGCCCTTGCACCCTGATGGCATTCACGATGGCGTAAGACCTCCAGAAGTCACAGGATTGTTGAAGGCAACAAACAACACATTAAAGGTCTGCTTGTTAAATGCTGAGATAACTTCCAGGTTCATCAAAGACGTGGTGTTGTAAATCACACACATAGCCCTCATGTTGTCATCAAGATGGGTAGTGTATGGCAGATGGCTTAGGTCATGATCAACCAATAATAATGCTCATTATCTGTTTTGTGCCCTACAGTGTAGCACTTAATTTCTTGAAAAAAGTCCTACTGGAACCAGGCATCAAACATTTTTCAAGTCATCCACACACAATGACTGAACTTCAAGACCCATGGGTTTGCAGACTTACAAGATCAGTGGCTTAAACTTGAAATCCATCTATGTCTTGTCATAGAACAGCTGGGTAAGATAATCCTCATACATTTTGAACACAAAGGCCCTCCTCTCTTTCTCCGAAATCAAGTCCCTGTTGGCAAATAGCAGTCCAGTTCATCACCACTGGACAACTGCTTCAATGAACAGCCCTGCTCCTCACTACATTCAGCAGCTCTGCAGGGAATAGTTCAATTACAAACTTGTTTACAGTTGTAGCTTCAACAGTGAACTTATATCTGTCAAACCTGCCCTCACTTACAGAAAGTCCATGACATCACCAACAACTTCTTCAGGCTGCTAGGACTGTAGAACATTCCAGGTCTTCTGCTTGATCAACAAACCGAGCAGGATGTGCTTCTAATAATTTCTTGACTCCATGTCACCAACACCAATTCCATGCACATCAACAATGGGTTCCACACATATTCCATGGCTTTTCTGGCCAGGGGCCTAAGAGTGCTGCACATTCCAACACATCCTCCTCCTTAAAGTAAAGAGTGCTATTGTGGAAGCATTAATTCCAAGCATGGGTCCTGTGGTTGACGAACCTACCTTGGCTTCAATTCTTGTGTAGATCTCAAGCTTCTTCTCCAAGCTCATCACCACCCTCCTTTCATGGACACAACACTTGTTTACCAGTACACAACATGCAAACAACATAATGTTGCAATGTATACAAAACAGTGCAAATGACAGTAGCAACATGGAAAGTGTGTGATTATCAAATGCAATGTTAAACTAGTTTACATTTTAATTTGGTTTAAGTACACCAAATAAAAAATAACAGCACATACATATTTAAGTTCACACAAATGGGGGGGTTCAGTGTGCATGAAATGCCTTTACTTGTATAAAAGAAATTTATTTTTACATTTTACATATATGATTTTACCTCTACAATTTAAGGTTTTTCTCATTCCACCATGTTTCACTGAATAGTTACTGAGATAATGTTATAACAGCTACAAACCCCAACAGAAATTTATAGGATGGCATTCTAATCCAATCTCTCAAAAGGGTTAATGCTGATAAGTACAGCTGACAAACCTGTTTGGGTCCTTTTCTTCAACTTCTAACAGCTTTTTATTCCAGTAACTGCTCTGCATAGGTCCATCTCTTCGTGCTTTCTTCATTACTTTGTCCAGTTCACGTCGCTTTGGAGATGATACTGCAAAAACACATTCATTTTGTGGCATAACAGACATGTAAACCATAACCCTCCATGGTTATACTTCCCTTGATAGTGTGTGAGTAAATCTTACATATTTTTACACCGTCCAATGATAGTGTGTTTCTTGCAAAAAGTTCATAAAATCAACACACAATGGAGAAGTTATGCAGGCTTCCATGTATCTGTACATCCCCCACAATTGCTCAAATTCCAAGAAATTTCATCCTGAAATCCATTACAGGCAGCCATGAGAATTTCATTCTGGTCTGTATAGGTTCACTGTAATTACTACGTGTTGCTGTGTTTCGTGGCTCACAGAATGCACATCCATAACAGGGCACTCTTGGCAACACAACACAACACAACACAACACGGCATGCTGCCACAAAACCAACTGGAATAGTGAAATTAATATGACTTTTTAATAGTGTAACTTAAGCAAGGACAATATAGCTCCCTGATGATGGTCCTAGGACCGAAACATGTCGGAGCGTTTTTAATGTTTTAAGGTGTAAATTTTATAAATTTATATAAGTGCAGTGGTTGGTAAAATAATAGAGTGACTTGACAACATGCACGGTGTAACAACGAAAAAAAAAAAATCCAAATACACATGCCACTAGAGCACATCATCATCATCATCATCAGTTGCATGTATGTGAAAAATCTTTTAAATCAATGCAAAAAAGAGGAATATAATTTCACCTCTGTTTCGGCTCAACCTATTGGCGGAGCTGTATGAATCCATACGAAGTCGCGAGGAACTGGACTGTAGACTGCGTCGGCGAGAAGAGTTCTCCCACGAGGACATACTGCAACTTCACAACTTGAAAACTGAAACCATTATACCAAACAATTATATTTTAGGTCTGTCACTTTTATGAACTGCAGACAACTGAAGACTTAACACTATAAGACTGAAGGCATAACAAAGCACTATCCCTTGAAGAGTGGAAATTCAATGCCCAAAATCTGTAATTCATGATGGAAGTAAACTATAGTGATACAATGGTGATGGTTACAAGAGTTAAAGTCGAAGACATTTTCACTGAAACTAATGTTGTGTTACTGCATGGCATAAAAAGGATATTACCACAATACATAAAATGGAATTTGCGGTTAACATTTCGCAAAACATGTACACATATACTTCCAAGTGTCAATATTCTCCAATTCTATACAAGTGCACTGAACACCAAAGTAAAAAGGATCCACAAACAAACGGTAAAAACCTTCATTTATTTATTATTATTATTCCTTGGCAACATATGTAACAATCTGTTTTTAACTGGACATATAACAAATACTGTTAAACATATTTATAGCAGTTGTGGAGGTGGCAGCAGCATCAATGGAGCACTATTATAATAAAAATATCATACACACCACCAAGGAAAATTACTATGTACAAATACAGGGAGGTGCCCTCCCCCACCCCCCAAAAAAAAAATAATAAAAAATAAAAGATACCACATTACCCCAGACAACATAAAAGCATGCCAAGGGGCACAGTTTATACCACAAGAAAGACAAGATTAGTACATATGAATCCCAGCAAACCCAAGCTGGCAACACACATAAGTTAAGCAAAATGTACCAACTAATAAAATAGCTGTCAAAGTGTCATTTTTCACAGTACATTATAACTAAACTGTGTGTACTAATTTGAATGCTCATTCTATTTTGCAACATGTTTCAGCAGATTTTGCCATCATCAAGACAAATTTTACACAAACTGGTAAACTACAATGCCCTTCCTTAATTGAAAAAAATATCAGTTTTCAATTAAAAGTCTTTAAAACTGGAAAGCACTTAAATATTCAGACAGCAGTCTGGGTATGACTATAATGCCATTAAATGTTAAAGCACTTTGTGGTGGTTCAATGTCATCTATCATTCTAATTGTTACATTTCTTTGAATCAGTATTGCAAAGTTCTTGTCAACTCTTAAGTTCTTTATGGATAACATGTTTCAGACAATATGTGACTGCACAAAAACTTTTATCATTTACAATGAGACATACACACCCCTCACACACACACACACACACACACATACTCATATTAGAGCCATCACACATCCCCTTTCCACCCCCAACACGTCCACCTTTAAACCCAAAAATTTCCACCTGAGCAGGTGTCCTGAATCTGTAGGAATGCCCAGGCTTTTGACAGCTTGTTTTTTTTAAGCTTCTGCATCCTTTATGGTGAAAAACATATACTTGTGCTAATTTAAAAAAAAATACATCATTACAATATCGTATTATCATTGTCTACATCACAAAATAGAAACACTAGTTCAGTGATTAACAGATTACATACTCTGCCTGTACCTGAACAAGACAAGGAAAAAATTGAAACAAAATTAAAAAATAGCATAGCACAAGGCAATGGACACACATAAGAAATTAGGAAAATTGAAATGGGACATACTGAAAAGGAAAACCACAAATGACAAGATGCATCAAACAGAAGTTCCACATATGGATAATCAAAATAAAAAGATAGAGAACAAAGTATTCACCACACAAAACCATGTGAGTGCACAATGCTTATGTTGTAGAGAAAAAGTGACAAGGGATAAATCATTCAAGGTGCAATATAAAGAGCATATAACAGGCAGAAGAAATACAGCGGACTGACAACATGGAAGCCCATACAAAATACCACAAACATTTTCAATAAAAGGAAAAAAAGACAACTTATGGGCATAAGAGATAACTTTCAGTTACATGCACACAACTTACGTAACACACATACTACCAATGCGAACAGGGACAAATAAAATTAAAAAAAAAAAACTTTACATGACAACACTATGATACAGGAACTAAAACCACAACCCATATGAAAAGAAAATACACAGTAGAAATGTGTATACTACACATACATGACACACACAGCACGGGACAGGAGAGTGGTTGTGCTATGTACAATCAGAATATTTAACCATACGAAATGCTAATAGAAAACAGAATTCAGATTTCAGGATTTCAAAAACTGCAGATGAGATTACATATTTCAATTAGTAAAAGGGATTCAATAAGGCACAAATTAAAAAATGGTAAAATAATAAAGGACAAAGTATATATATGATAGCAATGAAACCAAGTATTTTAAAATCATACTGCACCCAATATGCATATTCCTAAAAGTAAAGTATGGAATTTTACTTGAT
>Ga0123353_10004571_pt1 | contig 17854 bp, 19 predicted proteins | sample TergutLab28metaG_3_FD_92763 | JGI IMG/M metagenome (GOLD analysis project Ga0123353, IMG submission 92763) | Labiotermes labralis P3 segment gut microbial communities from Petit-Saut dam, French Guiana - Lab288 P3 | ecosystem: Host-associated > Arthropoda: Insects > Digestive system > Gut ... | reverse complement strand
TTAGGACTCATACTGTACACTTTAACATCACCATTGTCAAGAACGGTTATCCGCCTTTGGAAAGTATATTTAGGATGTAGTATTTGAAATAATACCTTGTACGGATGTATGCGTGCATGTGCGTTCCCGTCGCAGATGCTGGCAAGTGCTCCCGCAGCCGCCGATCTGACGTTTTTTCGGGTACCGGATCAGCTCTCTATTCCCTTTCTGGGGCCGATGCCTTTGTCGTACGGATGCTTGATCATCCTCATCTCAGTGACCAGGTCAGCGAATGCAATGATATCATCCGGAACGTATCTTCCGGTCATAACCACTTCAACGTTCTTAGGACGCCCCTTCAGAATTTCGATCACTTCTTTCGGGTCGACGAGTTTCCAGCCCATGGCCACATTTATCTCATCCATTATGAACAGGTCGAACTTCCCCGAATACAGCAATTCTTTAGCGATATCAAGAGCTTCGCGCGCTGCGGCCTTATCTCCGTCCGTAGGGTTCTTAGGATCGACGAGAGGCGGAAGCCCGCACGGGATGAGCGTGAAATTATTCAGTTCTTTGGACATCCTGTATTCGCCTGTTTCCTGATCCGATTTCATGAATTGCACCATGGCAACGGATAACCCGTTCCCGAGGGCTCGCAGCGAAAGACCGAGCGCCGCTGTGGTCTTTCCTTTACCGTTGCCTGTGTATACCTGCACTAATCCTAACTCTTTCTTCACGTTCCCGTCGACGGTCATGATCGTGTTATGAGCATACGGCTTAATTAACCATTCCCAAGAGCTTATAACATTATTCAGCGTTATAACGCTGATACTTATGGCGGAAAGATCCGACGTATACTTCACAGACATGGGAACCGGTACCGGCGAAGGCCTTCCGGATAAGATGAAACGGTTGGTTCACGCTGCCGGGATCGACAAGATCGACATGAAGAAGAAGTTCGTTGCCGTGAAGATACATTTCGGGGAACCGGGCAATCTGTCATACTTGAGACCCAATTACGCTAAAGCGATGGTCGACGTGATAAGAGAGAAAGGAGGCATACCGTTCCTCACCGACTGCAGTACGTTATACGTGGGAAGGAGGAAGGATGCGGCCGAACATCTGGATGCTGCTTATGAGAATGGGTTTAACCCATTTGCGACGGGATGCCATGTGATCATCGGAGACGGTCTCAAAGGAGACGATGACGTTGACGTTCCTATAAACGGCGAATGTATCAAGAGCGCCAAGATAGGCCGCGCTGTTATTGACGCTGACGTGATAATAACAATGACGCATTTCAAATGTCACGAATTGACGGGATTCGGAGGCGTGATCAAGAATCTCGGGATGGGATGCGCATCCCGCAGAGGGAAGATGGAACTGCACAGTTCCAATAAACCGTCCGTTGACGCTGAGAAATGTACGGGATGCGGTCACTGCGCGGACAAGTGCGCACAGTCCGCGATATCCGTCAATAAGAAAGCGAAGATCGACGAGAAGATATGCGTCGGATGCGGACGGTGCATATCGATGTGCAGATTCGACGCTATAAACGTCAATATGGATCAGCCCAACGACATATTATGTAAAAGGACGGCTGAATATGCGTTGGCATCGATCACCGGGAAACCGAACTTCCACGTTTCCATGGTGATAGACGTCTCGCCGGCATGCGATTGCTACGGCCACAACGATATTCCGATCGTTCCCGACATCGGGATGTTCGCATCGTTCGATCCCGTTGCGCTGGACGTTGCATGCGCCGATTCGGTGAATAAACAACCCGTTGTGAAGGGAAGCGTGCTCTTCGGTAAGGTGAAAGAGGGCGATGACAGATTCACCGGTACTCATTCCGCGACCGACTGGAAGGTAATGACCGATCACGCAAAAACGATAGGAATGGGGTGCACATCGTACTCGCTGAAGAACTTGGATTGACCGTTGGACCAGTGTCCAGTTGTGCGAAAAAACCGTATCTGTGCACTACTGCACAAATAGGATAGCAATAGCATAAATAGAATAACGAAGGTGAAGTCATCCGCTCGGGTGTCACATGAAAGGCGAGAGGACGTTGAAGTACAGGTGGATAATATTCCTAATACTGCTGGCCGCTTACTATTTAGTGTATTACCAGAGGAACCTGCCCGCAACATTGGACACGGTGATCGTGGACGACCTGGGTCAGGGTATTGCGACGTTATGGGCAGCAGTTTATTTCTACGTTTATGCGGCGTTCCAATTGCCGATCGGTCTTATGACGGATAAGATAGGCCCTCGTAAGATATTGTCCACGGCGCTTGTGGTCATAACGATCGGAACGTTCATGATATCGCTTGCCGATACATTCTTAGTTCTCATAATAGGGAAGATCGTGATGTCGTGCGGCATGGCATGCATTTACGTTCCGTTAACGAAGATAATAGTCGTATGGTTCCTGAAGAAGGATTTCGCCCTGCTCAACGGAATCGTCATCGCAACAGGCAACTTCGCCGGCATCATGGCAGCGGAACCCACCCGCATAATCCTTGATATGATAGGATGGAGGAGCGTATTCATCGTTATCGGCTTTATCACGATGGTGCTTGCGGTCCTTTGTATATTGTTCGTACGGAACCGTCCGAGGGATATCGGCGGGCGCGAGATCCCCGAGATATATCCGGAAGAGAAACAAGCTAACGAGACCTATGAGAAAGTATCGCTCAAAAGCGGCATCAAGACGGTGGTCTCCGGAGGACGCGCGTTCTGGATGCCGGCCGGTATGTATTTCCTGATATTCGGAACGATGATGCTGTTCCAAGGGCGCTGGATAGCCACATATTTCAACACCATCTATGATTTTGCGGTCGCCGGCACGGTAATGCTTACCGTGTTGGTGATAGGGAAGATGATCAGTACGTCGTTGGCAAGCACCGTTGCCAAGAAATTAGGATCGAAACGCAAAACGGTGATAATAGCCAGCATAGGATATCTGTGTGTATGGGGCGCCATATGGTTACTGGCGGGAAAGATGGATGTGCTCGTGTTCTGGGCATCCATATCGTTCATGTTCGGATTATTCAGCGGATTCGCATCGCTCAGTTTCGCACAGGCGAAGGAATGGTTCCCCGCGGTCATATCGGGAACTGCCATAGCGCTTCTAAATACGATAGTGTTCCTCGGAGGCGGGATACTGCAGACGATATCGATATGGGTGATCAACGAGCAATCAAGATCTCTCGTAGAGTTCACCAACATGTGGGCCATCGCATTCGTATGCGCCCTGATAGCGTGCATCTTCGCTTATTTAACGGTGGACAACAAGAACGGCGCACTCAAGGAGATAAGGAATTAAGCGTTATTCAGCGTTCCTTCTCATTCAGAATAAGATCGATGATGAGATCCATCGCTTTCTCTGCGTCCGGCGATCTCTTATGCACGAAACCGTGCAAAGTATCTTCGAATTCGTGCAATTCTACGTTAACGCCTGCTCTTCTCATATTTTCCGCGTATATGCGGCCCTCGGGGGTGAGCGGATCACCGTCGCCGGCAAGTATCACAAGGGCCTTCGGAAGACCCTTCAATTGTTCGTCCGTTGCAAGGACCGGAGAAACATACGGCGATCTCGTTTGTTCAAGGTCGGTAACATAAGAAAGGACGATGATCTCGATCATCTTGTTGCTGAGTCCCTTTTTACATTTCGGTCTTGCGTAAGGATCGGTCGCGGCATCGGTGCCCGGGTACACGAGAACCTGATATCTTATCTCGATATCCTTCCGTTCCTTGGCTTTCATGCACGCGACCGTGGCGAAGTTGCCTCCGGAACTGTGTCCTCCCACTCCGATGTTATCGCGGTCGATACAGTATTCAGATGCGTTCTCGTAATAATGTCTGATCACTTCATACGTTGCTTCAATGCCCGCCGGATAAGGATGCTGAGGAGCCTTCGGATAATCAATGCTGATGATCTTCACATCCGTTCTCTCAAGTATCCTGAGATTGAGCTTCTCATCATGTTCGGGGGACATGAACGCATATCCGCCGCCGTGTATGTCCACGAATAATGGTTTTACGTTCTTATCATCGAAACCGTATTCCAATACCCTTACGGGACCGTATGACGTATCCACGAAACGCACCGATGCGGCCGTCCTTTTCCTCAGGAAAAGTTTAGACAGCCACTGGTACCTTTTGATCTTCTTTACAGCCTTCGCCCTGTCCATATGCACACCAGGTGAGATATGACCGTTACGATCACGGGACGAGTTTGTGATATTCGTAAGCCTCTTCGCCTTCGTTGAAGCACCATCGGATCTTCGTGAAATTCTTTTTCAGCGATTTGACGTCCTCTTTCACTTTCTTCGGGTCCTCTTTGTTAGCTACACGGTAAACGAGCGAAGCGATCTCTTTCATCTCGCTCTCTTTCATACCTACTCGTGTCAGCTCTTGAACACCCAATCTTATACCCGATGGGTTCACTGCGCTCGTGTCGTGAGGAAGCATGTTCTTGTTGCAGATTATGTTCGCATCTTCGAGATCCTTGCTCACGATCTTCCCGCCGCCGAATTTCGAAACGTCGACGGCTATCGCATGCGATCTCGTGAAACCGAGGTCCGGGCACAGGACGCCCACTCCCAATTCGTACAGCGCTTCGCCGAGCGCTCTTGCGTTCTTGCATGTTTGTGATGCGTAGTCTTTTGCGAACACTTTCATTTCCGCTAACGTCACGGCAAGCGCGGCCATCGCATGTAAGTGATGACTGCTTGTGACACCGGGGAACACCGCTCTCTGCAATGCTTTCTCCTGCTCTTCCGTCAGGTTCTGGCCTAAAAGAAGACCATGGTTCGGGCCCGGGAACGTCTTATGAGTGCTTGATGAGAGTATATTGACGCCTTCTTTCAACGGATCTTGGAATTGTTTTCCGGCTATGAGGCCGAGAACGTGGGCCGCGTCATACCATACCGTGCACCCGATCTCGCGGAACGTATCGTTAAGTTCCTTCAACGGAGGCGGGAATAAGAACACGGAAAGGCCGAACTGCGCCACCTTCGGTTTAACTTCCTTCAGCAGTTTTATCGTACCGTCAACGTCTAAATTCATATTATCAACGTTGAACGGATAGTTCACCGAGTTAACGGCTCTCTGTCCGAATGCGCCGAACTCGGCCGTTGATATATGCGCCCCCTGCGCCAATGCGCACGTTGTTATGGTATCCCCGGGTTTAGCGAATGCGAACAATACCGCCATATTCGCCACGGTACCGGATATCGGTCTGACATCGGAGAACTGGCATTCGAAAAGTTCCTTGGCCATCTCCATGGCCCTGGATTCCACCTGATCGACGTAGATGTTACCCATGTAATACCGTTTGCCGGGCAGGCCTTCCGCATACCGGTCAGCAAAATCCGATATCAGCATCTCTTTAGCCAACGGGCTCATAAGATTCTCCGACGCTATCATCGGGATGGATTCTTCGAACCATTTGTTATGCGCCATGACCTTTTCTCTGATCCAACGTGCATCTTCATTCATTTTAGAGCTCACTATCCATCCTTAAATCGGTATGATTAAAAAAGCTATCCATTCGTACGCCTGAAGTTAACTTCTTCGGACGCGCCTGAAAAACGAACGATCAGTTGAATTCCCTGTATCCGCCGTTGCCCAGATCCAGGTCGACCTCTCCGGGATGGACGTCCTTCATGTGCGCAAGATACAGTGAAACGAAGTCCCCGAGAATAATGGATATCAAATTCTTCTCAAGATCGGTGGAACCCGTTGCTTTGAACCTGTACGGTTCGATGCTCTTGCTCTCAAGTATCCCCAGAAGGGTATCGGTCATGCATTTCAGTATATCTTCGGAATCGTCGTCGCATAATATTATCGGGATGAATTCATTGGACGTCTGATCCTCGGTCCATCCGACTATCTCGTTATGATTGAATTCGGGTATCGTACCGCAGAATGCTATTGTACGTGAATTCTCGTTGATCTGCATCTTCCATCTTATGGCAGCCGTTCTCATACTCATCAGACTGTATATCACTGGGATCTTGCCGGATATGGTGCGTGCGATCTCCGCAGCCTGGTTGTTCTCCTCGTCAGCCAATATCTCGTCCCTGAACGCCTTGACCGAGGGAAGCGCCTTCATGAGTTCCGTTTTACTGTTGCAGATGCCCATCTTCTCGAACAATGATGCAATGGATCCCAACATATAACCGAGCGAACTGCGCGGCAAGAGACCCTCCGGGACGGTGATGAGCATATTCCCGTTGGATACGGCGCGTTCCATGAGACCTCCTCCCGATGTTATACAGATTATGTCGCAGCCTCTCGATACCGCCTGATCGTAAAGCGATAACGTCTCGGGAGTGTTGCCGGTGTAGCTCATCGCTATCACCGCGGTATCCATGTCGACCCATTTCGGAAGTATCGCACCGTGCACCACGGATATCGGAACATTAGAGGAAGCATCTGCAAAATCGGACATTATCTCTCCCGCTATCGCGGAAGCTCCGATGCTGCATATACACACTTTGGACCTGAGGGGAACATCGCCTATTGCGGATTCCAAAGCCGCGTACGCCTGTTCCGGAAGGTCGGTCGGATCGGTGTATACCTTCATATGTTTCCCGTTCGATACTTTAGCCGTCATATCCTGCGTCCTTCGTATCGCATTATTTAACATCTATAAAAACGGAACTGAACTGTACTTCGAAGATTTCGTGTATCGCGAGAGTATAACGATCTTCCGTGCACGTTGCGCAATTCCGAACACCGTACAAAAAAGGTGGTAGTTAGACAAACGTTTTTCTACATGCCGTCATACTTCGCACCCGCCGAGAGATATAATGACGTTGAACGACGCGATCGCTGACATACGTAACGGTAAGATGGTCCTTATCTACGATTTCGATGACAGGGAACGCGAAACGGATATGGCCGTTGCGTCGCAATTCGTAACGCCGGAGACGATAAGGGCGATGAGAAAGGATGCCGGAGGCCTTATCTGCACCACCACTCCGTTGAACATAGCGAAAGAACTGGGACTTCCGTTCATGTCCGATGTCCTTTCAGACGATTACTCAAAATATCCGATACTCAAGGCCATGGCGCCTACCGATATACCTTACGACGGAACGAGGTCATCGTTCGGTATCACCATAAACCACAGACGCACGTATACCGGTGTAACGGACAACGATCGTGCGCTGACAACGTCCGAATACGTAAAAGTGATATTCTCCGACGATACCGTTGATAAAAAGATCGAGAGGATCGAGAAGGATTTCAGATCGCCCGGCCATGTGCACCTTCTGAATACAAGCGATAAGATACTTGAGGACAGGAAAGGACACACTGAGTTATCTACGGCGTTGATGATATTGTCCGGCGTGAACCCCTCGGCAACGATATGCGAGATGATGGGCGACGACGGGAACGCAATGACAAAGGAAGACGCAAAGGTATATGCGAAGAAGAACAATTACGTATTCCTTGAAGGGAAGGAAATAATCGAAGCTTGGAAAAGAAGATGATCATATGGTACGCGTGATGGCATCAGGAGTGTTCGATATTCTGCACACGGGCCACATATCATATCTGGAACAAGCTAAAGCGATGGGCGATGAGTTGGTGGTCGTGGTCGCATGCGATAACACCGTCCGCAAGAGGAAGCACGAACCGATAACGCCGGAGGAGATGAGGGCGCGCATAATCGACTCTCTTAAGTCTGTGGATATGACCGTCATCGGCAATGATGGTGATATATTCTCAACGATACTGAAGATAAGACCTGATATCATCGTACTGGGTTTCGATCAGGCGTTCGATGAGATCGAGTTAAAAAATGAACTTGAGAGGAGAGGAATGGCCGCCGAGGTACGGAGAGCGGGCAAATGCGCCGACGATCTCACCGGTACCAGGAAGATAATCAGCAGGATAATGGAGATGCGTGGTGAGTGACATGAAGATCATAGGCATAGCGGACACAACATTCGCAAGGTTCGACATGGCCGCTTCAGCTATCGACGAGATGAAGAAGACCGGCACCGGATTCAAGATGATCCGGTCAACGGTGCCGGGGATGAAGGATCTTCCCGTGGCATGCAAGAAAATGATAGAGGAACAGGGCTGCGAGATAGTGATGGCATTGGGTATGCCCGGCCCCGAGGATAAGGATAAGATGTGTGCGCATGAGGCTTCGCAAGGTCTCATACAAGCACAGCTGATGACGAATACCCACATAATAGAGGTGTTCGTGCATGAGGATGAGGCATCGGATGACAGAACATTGGCATTCCTGTCGGACAGAAGGGCGAGAGAACACGCTGTGAACGTATACAACATGCTGTTCCGTCCGGATGTGCTGAGCAGGAATGCAGGTAAAGGATTAAGACAGGGTTTCAAGGATGCGGGGCCGGTCTGAGGTGAGAGTATGAAGAAATATAAGTTAGGAATGGTAGCGGCTGAATTCAACTTCGACATAACGTCGATGATGATCGAACGTGCTAAGTCGGAAGCTGAATTCTTGGAAGTGGAGATAGCGAGAACGATAATGGTGCCCGGGGTGTTCGATATACCCCTTGCCGTCAAGGGAATGCTTGAGGACAAGAACATAGACGCAGTGATCACATTGGGCGCCGTCATAGAAGGGGAGACGGAACACGATGATGTTGTCATAGCGCACGCATCGAGAAAAATAGCCGATCTCTCCCTGGAATACAACAAACCGGTGGCGTTCGGCGTTACCGGACCGGGAATGACGAGACTTCAGGCAATAGACCGCATAGACAAAGGTAAGGATGCGGTTGACGTTGCAGTGAAGATGTTAAAGCGTCTCGGGAAATGAAACTAATTCCTCGACCTTCTCTTTTTCATGAAGGTCTCTAATTTATTGTAAGCTTCCTCAAGCACAGGCAGAGGAGGCAGCGTGATCGTCCTGAAATGCGATCGTCCGAACTCGGAACAGAATCCCGAGCCGTTGACGAAGAGTACGCCTTCTGTCCTGAGAAGGTCGAGAACGAAATCCTTGTCCGAATCCCAGCAGGTGAGTTCCACCTTCGGGAACATGAACATCGAACCTTTCGCCTTCTTTACTGATATTCCCGGTATCTCGTTCAACCGATCGTAAGTGTACGTTGCTCTTTCGCGGAGCTTACGGTTCATCTCTATGATGTAATCCTGCGGTCCTTGCAACGACGCTTTCGCGGCCCATTGGCACGGAACGTTGGAGCATATGCGCAGCCTTAACTGACGCATCATACCGTCGAATATCTCATCCAGTATTCCGGATTCATCCATGTAATATCCGTAACCCACTCTCCATCCCGGCATCAGGTTAACTTTAGAGAACCCGTTGAGTATTATTCTCGGAACATCGGATGGTAAACGCGACGCGGAGAAGTAGTTCGTGTCGAACGTTATCTTGTCGTATACTTCATCGGATATCAGCGGAATTCCGTACTCAGCAGCGATGTTGCCGATCTCACGTATCGACTTCTCCGGGTATACGGCACCCGTGGGATTATTCGGGTTTATGACTATGATCCCTTTCGTCCTTTTTGTAATACGCTTACGGATCATGTCGATATCCGGCTGCCAATCCTCTTCTTCCATCTGCCTGTATGGTATCGGAACACCTTCGAAGTACCGTATGTACTGCGTGTACGACGGATAACCGGGTCCCGGAACGAGCATCTCATCGCCGGGTTCCAGGAATGTCCCCATCAATACGTTCGCGGCTTCGCTGACGCCGCTCGTGACGAATACGTTGTCCGCTGTTATCTTAACGCCGTGCTTCTCATATTCACGGTCGACGATCGCCTGCCTCAGTTCTAAACTGCCTTGCGAATCCCCGTAGCCGTTGTCAACTTTATCCACAGCCTCTCTCAAAGCGGCTTTGAAGTACTCAGGGGTCTCAAAATCCCATTTATTGGGATCGCCTATGTTCATTCTGATTATGCGTTTCCCCTGACGTTCCAGCTCATCCGCCGGTGCGACTATCTCGCGTATCGCGTATTCGACTCCCATTGCCCTGCCGGAGGCCCTCATGCTCTTAGGCAATGCGCGGACCAATATAAAGTTTGCAGAAAATATGTATCATATGCGGTTCGACGCATCGGGTATTATTGCGTTGAGAGCGCACGCATGACGCGTACTAAAGCTTTTTAAAAGCCCAATATGTACGCCTTCACGATGAAAAGGACGCTCGTGCTTGTTGTCGACAGGGATGACGACTTCGGGGTGAAGGCCGGTGTCAAGACGCCCGCCATAGGCCTCGGCAGTGTCTCCGCCGCAGCCAGCATGCTCGGTGCCGCCGATCCCGAGGATTCAGACGTCAACACAGTTTACGCAGCCATAAAAATATACAACGAACTGAGAGCGGCCGGCGAGGATGCGGATGTCGCGTTAGTATGCGGTGACACGAAAGTAGGTCACAAATCGGATATCAAAGTGGTCGATGAACTGGAAGAGGTCATCCGCGTAGTAGGTCCCGATCGCGCGGTACTCGTAAGCGACGGCGCAGAGGATGAATACGTGTATCCGATGATAACGTCGAGGATAAAGGTCGATTCCGTGAAGAAGGTGTACGTGAAGCAGGCACCCGGGCTCGAGGGGGCGTTCTACGTTATCACGAGGATCCTCCGTGACGACGATAAGAGGAAGAGGATACTGGCACCGATAAGCATACTGATCATGCTCATCGCTCTGGTGTTCCTTTTCCCGGCATTCATAAACTACAGCACTTCAGGCAAGCTGTCATATGTGTACGAAGCGACCGCGACCATAGTTCTGTTCGTGGTCGGGATGATAATGTTCCTCTACGCATACAAAGTGTGGGGTCGGTTGGTGAAATACTTCTTCAGCATGCTGAACGGTGCCAAAGAAGGCGACCCGACGGTGTTGTTCCTCTTCGCCGCCGCAGCGCTGTTCATAATCGGAATGGCATTAGGCGTACTGGCGGCGATATCGCCGCATGCCATAAGTGACGGCCAAAGGATAATGATATTCATATCGAACTCGATGTGGATGTTCGCGTTCGCTTACATCTGCAACGATTTCGGAAAATTCATAAAACGGTACATAGAGGAGCATAAGGTAACGTTAGGGTTCATAGTCGGCACGATGATGATATTCGCCCTGGCATTCATACTGCAGGCATCGCTGGACACTCTGGCGGTGTTCTTAGGCTACAACATAATAGGCCAGGAGATGATAATAATCGAGTTCGCAATAGGATTCGGATTCGCAGTGGCCGCGATAATGACGAAGATATCCTATGAACGGTTCTTAAGATCTGAAAGGGAGAAGGCGGAACTGTCTGATGCTCTGGAGTGAATGGGAACCCGTTTATGAGAAGATCATCGAAGATATGGGATATGACAGATCGTCCGATGAGTCGTCTGCAAGGCTTTTGAAAGCGGTGACGCAGAATTCTGACATAGTGTCGGAAGATGTCCTTTACGATATCATCAAACCGAACGCCGTCGTGGTCGGAGGGAACGTATCCGAAAAAGATATCATGAGGATCAAAGAACTCGTGAACACCGCGGAGAAGGTTGAACGAAGGGGCGCGGTCCTCATATCGGCCGGTTCCGCTACTGAGGTTCTCATGGTCAACGGTATCGTACCCGACATAACGGTCACCGATCTGGACGGTGATCTCTCGTTGCAGAAGAAGGCGTCGGATTCCGGTTCGCTGATGATAGTGCACGCACATGGTGACAACGCCGATCTGATAATGGAACATGCCGGTGACATTCGGGGAAGGATGATAATAACGACGCAGTCGAAGCCCGATGCGCTGCTGTGTAATTTCGGCGGTTTCACGGACGGGGACCGCGCAGTGTGCACAGCGAGGCATTTCGGATCGAGAAATATAACGCTGATAGGTTTCAATTTCGAAGTTCCCGCATTAAAAGACGGTATCGATGCCGCAGTCAAGAAAAAGAAGCTGGCATGGGCGAAGAGGATGATTTTCGATATGAACCCCCGTGGCGTTATGATAACGTTATCGTAACGTACCGATTTATACGAGCACGTATATCAACGGTAAGGCACGCGTGAACATATGGAGACCACCTACCTGATACTCCTGATACTTCTGTTGGTGTACATTCCGTTCTACTTCTACGTTCGGGCGGGAAAACTCGAGCACAGAGGTATCGTGAAGTACGGACCCACTGTGATGTTCAAAACAAGCCGCGGCGTTCATTATTTGGATAAGGTAGCGAAGTACAAACGTTTCTGGAGGGCGTTCGGAGCGGTATCGAAGGTGATGGCGTTCTTCCTGATGATCATGATCATCATGATCCTTGTGCTTAACCTGACGGTCATGCCGCTGATGATGAACTCGCCCGGCATCGGAGTTGAATATGCGCTTGCAATACCCGGACTCAATCCCATAATCCCGTTGTTCTACGGTGTCATAGGGTTGGTCGTTGCCGTTGCGGTGCACGAGATCGCGCACGGCATACAGACGAGAGCGAACGACATGGATGTGGAATCCACGGGTGTATTGTACGCCGTTGTACCTATAGGAGCATTCGTCGAGCCGAACAACGATCAGATAGAGAAATGCGGACGGAAAGCGAGAAGCTCGATGTTCGCAGCCGGTATCGCAGTCAATCTCACATTCGCTATCGTACTGTTCCTCGTGATGTCGGTGGGGATGATGGGAACGATGTCTTCACCGTACGGCGAGAAAGCGGCGGTGACGAATGTGACATCGGGATCACCGGCCGATGATTCCGGTATAGGTTTCTCATCGGTGATATTGAAAATAGACGACGTTAACGTGATGACGTACGCTGAGTTAATGGATTACAAATTCGATTTCGGTGTTCCTTATGCAGTATCGTACGGCACGAAGGACGGACCGTTCACCGTTGCCGGCGTGTACCTCGGAGTATACGTATCAGGTGTTGCCTCAGGGTCTCCATTATATGATGCAGGAGTAACTTCAGGGAATTTCTTCATAACTAAGATAGACGGCACAGAGATAACAACATTCAACAGTTTCGCGGAGATCATGAATGATTATCGCCCCTCTGATACGGTTACCATAACGTACGCAGAATACACGAACGGGGTGCTGGGAGACCCCGAGGATGTGACGATAACATTAGGCGACAACAACGGAAGGCCGTATATCGGGATATACTACTCTTTCTCGGGATTCAGTTTCACAACGCCCGATGCGGTATTGGAAGCAATGAGGAATCCGTTCCATGATGTCAATTCGGTGACGGATGCGGCCTATGCGGCGATAATGTACATCGGGCTGCCGATGAGAGGTTACTCTCCGCTACCGGCGGAGATGACATGGTGGTATGATTCCAGCATAATGTCGAACGATGTGTTCTGGGTCATCTTACAGATCATATTCTGGATATTCTGGCTTAATCTGCTGCTCGGAGTGACGAACGCGTTGCCTGCGATACCGTTCGACGGCGGTTATCTGTTCAGGGACGGCGTAGGAGCGATAGTCGATCGGACGCACAAGAATTCAACGCCTGAAAAGAGGGAAGCGATCGTCAACGGAATTACGAAAGTGACCTCGTACTTCATGCTGATGATTCTGTTGCTGATCATGGTAGCGGTCTTATTCTGAGAACATCTTTTTATCAGCATTCCGATACGATGCACATGAAGGTAACGATATTCAACGGAAGCCCGAGGAAGAACGGCAACACCGCGGCGATGACATTATCTCTCGCTGAGAAGATGAGGGCCGAAGGCGCCGATGTCACTGAGCATTTCCTGTATCATATGAACATAAAAGGATGCATGAATTGTAGCGCATGTCGCACCGTTGACGGATTAGGGAAATGCGCGATAAAGGACGATGTCCCGAAACTGCTGGACGAGTTTTTGTCATCCGATCTCGTTATATTCGCATCCCCTGTATACATGTGGCACCTGGCCGCATCGCTGAATGCGTTCATTGAACGGTTGCATTCATTATGCAGACATGATGCCCCGGTCGTCAACAAAATGAAAGGTAAGAGGGTAGCTATAGCTATGACCATGGGAGATGACGAATATGTTGCATCTGACATCGTGAATTCGCTGATAATGTTCCTGAGTTATTTCGAAATGGTATACGCCGGATCGTTCGCCGTTCCGTTCGCTGACAAGGAACAGATAAGTCGTTCGTTATATCAGGAAAAGATGTTCGATTTCGTGAAACACGTTATGCGGATCTGAAAAATGTACGAGATATACGTACAATGTTTCGGTTAGATTATCTACTATCACGTTGAGATATGGTCATGAAAGCGACGATATTCAACGGAAGCCCCAAGAAAGGCGACAGCCTTGGGGTGATCACATCATTCATGGCCGGACGAATGAGAGCGGAAGGCACAGAGGTCAAGGAATTCCTGCTTTATTTCATGAACATCAAAGGTTGCATCGATTGCGGCGTAACCCGTCCGGATGATGAGTTGAAGCAGCTTATCGACGAACTGACGGCAAGCGAGGTCGTGGTATTCGCATTCCCTGTGTACAGATGGAACATGTCCGGCGCATTGAGCGCATTCGTCGAGGAATTACATTCTTACTGCAAGTATGATGATGCTCTCGCAGAAAGTCTAGGAGGACGGAAGGCATTCGTCGTCATGGTGGCGGAGAGCGGGGAGAACATCGCCGACGAAGCGATCGAACACATGAAGATGTTCTTCGCCAAGTTCAACATAGGATACGGAGGTTCATTCTCCGTACCCTTCGCCGATAAGGAGAAGGTCACCGACGGGGATCATAAGGCTGCAGCGGAAGACTTCGCGGAACGGATGCTGAACTGAGAAAAGATGAGGAACGATGCTTTCGCATCAGTTCAATGAATTCTCTTGTTCGAGATCCGTGAGGATACGCTTTCTTAATGCCGTGAATTCGGGCGAAGCGCGGTCTCTCGGTCTGGGCCACGGTATGTCGATGATCTCCTTGATCTTACCCGGGCGTTTTGTCAGAATGACGATACGATCTGATAAGAAAACGGCTTCGTCCACCGAGTGAGTGACGAACACGATCGTCTGGTCCGTCTTATCCAGTATTTTGATGAGACCGGCTTGCATGATGTTCCTCGTTTGCGCGTCCAAGGCGCCGAACGGCTCATCCATCAATATCACTTTAGGATTGTTGACAATGGCTCGTGCAATACCTACGCGCTGCTTCATGCCTCCCGAAAGTTCATGAACTCTCGCGTCGGCGAACTTATCCAGTCCGACGATGCTCAGGTATCTGTTCACCTTCTCGATCCTCTCTTCTTTCGGGACGCCGGTCACTTCCAATCCGAACTCAACGTTCTTACGGACGGAACGCCACGGGAATAATGCGAAGTCCTGGAATACCATTCCTCTGTCCGGCCCCGGCCCGGTGACTTTGACACCGTCCACGGTCACATCTCCGGAAGTGGGTTCTATCAGCCCGGCTATCATCCTCAGTACGGTCGTCTTTCCGCATCCGGAAGGGCCGAGTATCGAAACGAGCTCTCCTTTCTTTATTCCCAAAGTAAGGTCTTCTATGGCGATCGTTTCACGTTCATCCTTCTTGAACACCTTCCTTACGTTGTTCAGCTGAAGATATTCGCTCATTCCATCCCCACCCTTTTCGCTATTTTCTTATAAGCGTAATCCGCCAATCCTGTTGTCAGTATACCCAACAGAGAGATTATGGCTAACCCTACGAACACGCCCGGCCAGTTGCTTAATACCGATTGAAGGTTGATGAAGTAACCCATTCCGCCTCCGAGCGGCGCTATCATTTCAGCTGCGACGATACACATCCATCCTATTCCGAAACCGATGCGTATACCGTTCATTATGTACGGAACGGTGCATGGCAGCATGACCTTGTAGAATATCTGGCCGTTCGTTGCTCCGAGCGTCTTCGAAGCGTCCACAAGACTCTGATCTATCTTCTTCACACCGAATATCGTGTTGTACAGCAGCGGGAAGAATATTCCCACGAACACCACAAGTATCGGACCTAATGTAAGAGTGGTCGCGAATATGAGCACAGGCGCCCATGCTATAGGAGCTATGGGTTTCAATACTTCGATTATGGGTTTCGTGAACTCATCCATGAATTTTGAATATCCGATGAGAAGTCCCAGCGGAACGGCGATCACGAACGCTATCAGGAACCCGCCCAGGAATCTCCTGAGACTGGCGGCCATATGATCCCACATGCTGAGACCCGTTTGCACATCTCCGTTCCTGAACAGGTCCAGGAACGCTGCCCACACCAGGTCCGGCGTAGGTACCGCCGGAGTGTTGATCAATATGGCCAGGATCCACCACACATATATCAGTGTGGCCAAAGAGGTTGCGACGATGAGAAGCGTCCTTCCGGATCTGTGGAATTTGTTCTCTCTGTCATACTTCAATCCTGCCATGTGATCACCTCATCTGAAATTGACTGTATTTATCACAGCCGGCGGAAGCCCGAGTAATCCGATATCTATGATCCCAAGCTGGAATGCGTTCATAACACCCGGGCCGTTCACATATAGTGTTCTTACGAGTTCAACACCATATTTGTCGAATATTCCGGCATCCACACCGAACATCAGACATATCTGATGTATATCGCCGGCCAAATGACCAACTCTGACCCTTACTTTCTGTGCGGGGTTCTCTTCTGTTCTCTCTTCTACCAGCTTATCGAGATACGTACGGTTGATGAACGAGTTCGCAAAGGCGGCCGGATCATCCACATGTCTCGTTATGGTTCCGAGTTTTTCGAAGTCAACTACAAGACCTGCGGTGTAAGCTTCGAGGCCCTCCTTAAGTTCATATGAATAGGTAAGACCGTCGAACGCTTGGTTGATGACTGAATTATCTAATATCCCGGTGAAGCTTTTGGACACCGCCATAAGTCTATCGTAATCGGCACTGCTGGGGTTTTCGATCGCGATGTTCACGCGATCCACCGCTTCCATGTATGCCGACAGGAATCTGAGCACAGCGGTCTCGTTGGAAACAAGGAACGATTCTCTGGCGGCCACCATACAGCACGGGTGGTCAGGTTCAAGCTGAGAGGATTTTCCTACAGCGGCGGCGTAATCGACACTGCTGACGATGCCTGAAAAGAACGGTTCCCACGGGAACCCTCCGTCAATGTGTGTGTTATCGGTGAATGTGGTCTGCATATTGGTAGGGGCGACCGGGGTCCAGTAGACGGTCCCTGCGGCTCTGGCACCGGCGTACATCGCAAAATTAAGACCTAATGTTTCAACAACGAACTTATTGAGCATCACATGCTGTATCGATGCGGCCCCCGGTGTCATGAATACGAGTCCCACACTCCATTTCGGAACATTCACTTCCTTCCATGCAGCCAGCTCCGATCCCGATAATCCGTGGTCGGGCAGGCTGAGGCCTAACGATTCCGTGGCGAATATGCCTGATCCGTTGATATTGACCGTTGCTATTATGTTTATATCAAGGTCGGTCCTTTCCGAGGTGTCTGATACCAAGATGAAGGCCGTACCGCCTGCGAAGAACAACATAAAACCTATCATGATGGCAATCGTCGCGTTGTTCATGCTTATCAGGTGATGCTCTCGAACATCGTATATAAAGCTTCGGAATTTATCCTTCGCAAGGTTATGTTATACAATAAGGCTAATTGAAAAGTTTTCCGTTGAAAATGTAAAGAAAGGTGTTTATCGGAGGGTTCAGAGCGTCTGTCCTTTGACCCGGTCCTGCAATTCGCCCGTTTTGCCCTTGTTCCATCCCGATATCTTCGAAAAGAATCCGGTGACGCGGGTTATCCCTTCGACGTGGTCGGAACCGCATTTCCCGCACGTTTCCGTTAATCCGCGTACGGTCTTCCCGCAGTCGAGGCATGATGTGAACTCGGGGCTGAACGCGATCTGCGCGTTCTGCGTGTT
>Ga0123353_10004570_pt1 | contig 17854 bp, 13 predicted proteins | sample TergutLab28metaG_3_FD_92763 | JGI IMG/M metagenome (GOLD analysis project Ga0123353, IMG submission 92763) | Labiotermes labralis P3 segment gut microbial communities from Petit-Saut dam, French Guiana - Lab288 P3 | ecosystem: Host-associated > Arthropoda: Insects > Digestive system > Gut ... | reverse complement strand
TTTTCTCCAAGTAATGCTGCAAGGCTTCGTTAATATCTATTTTTGAACTTGAATAGATTTCATCATAACAAAATCTTAGAGCCGCCGCCGATTGCAAATCTTTCCGAACGCGATAGGCCTTGTACCCACCAGCCAAAATGCCCTCATATTCATCAATTTTTTGGTTGTATCCATCAATTAAGCATTGTTCCTCTGTTGTTATTCTGACAAACTCACCTTTTTTGTAATTTGCTTTTCGTATATGACCATACACGATAACAGCTATGACGGCAACAAGGAGCACTGCATTAAATGGAAAAAATTTTGTCGCTATAACACCATCCCGAGAATAATATCCACCTCGATAAATCCCTACAAAGTTATTTACGTTTAGATTTTCAAATAGGAGCGTCATTATCGCTGCACCACCCCACACCACCGCAATAGTGGCAATGGCAATAATAACTTTTTTTAATTTTGATTTTGCCAAACGTAACACATGCCAACCCAAAGCTATCATAGCTGTTGAAATTCCGACACCAATAAAAACCCAATAGTTGCTGTAGTCCAAAGGAAGAACAGCAAGTATCAAGCAGATAAGATTGATGTAACCACAAATGCGCAGAACTATTCCCGCTCTTTTCATCTTGCGCTGAGCTTCTTTTATACGATTCTCTGCCTCTTGCCTCGCCTGCTTGTTTCCTTCGACACCGGTATGAACGGTAATCATGTTTTTTAGCGTCTTGAGTAAATCATCCCGGGAAAGGCTATCTAAGGTATTCATGCTATCTACCTTCACTATTAATCCGCAAATCAGGCTTTTGACCATTATAGCAGAACCTGTCCCACTTTTCAATCCCCAATGGGAATTTTTATCTCTTCCATGTACCCCTCGAACCCGTCCACCCTAGGGCATATAAAAAACGGCAGGTATCCCCCCTGCCGTTCAGCGTTTTCTCAAGAGAATTCATCCTTCCCTGTTATGATTGGGATTGCCCCATGTAATGAGCGGCCGTGCCGCTCGGGTCTGGTGACTGTCGCTATTGCTGCCCTTGCCTTTTCGCCTTCCACTCCGCGAACTCCCTCTGCCCTTCCTCGCTTTCAAAGTAAGCCTGTATTGCCGGGAAGATGCACCGGGCGAAGGATTCGATCTCGTGTTTGGGCGGTCTAAAGGTGCTATGTTCAAGGGCTTCTGGTGCCTTGGTGCTCATGCTTTGATTCTCCTGTTTTTCAATTTTCAAGGTGCGCCGCTACCTGTAGCGGGATTGTTGCCGGGTCTTGCGCTGTTCTTTCGCCTCCTTTGCCTGCCGGAAGATGTCTTGCATGGTTTCCCGCATCCGCTGCGGGGCGCTCTGTTTGCAGAAAGATCGTTTTGTGCTGAGGTCGCATGGTTTTCGGTGCCTATCGTTATAAATATAGCTCGTGGTGGTTTCCTTCCGCGACGGCGGCGAGGTGGAGGTAGCGCGTGATAAATTACAGGCGGCGGCATAATAATGGGCCCGCAGGCTTCCCCGGCAAGGGGGCCCTGCGGCCGATATTTTTGTTTGACAAAACCGCTTTTATGCTGTATACTGTATGCAGGAATTATTGAAAGGTGCGGGTGCGCCGGGGCGCAGCGATGTGAGGAGCCCTTATTTACCGGTTTGAAATTACGGCTTTTTAGACAAAACAAAGCACAGAGGTGCGCAGGCAGGACAAACCATTGAGTATCAACGGTTTGTCCTGCTTTCCATTTGAAAACATCAGCTCTTTCAGCCTTCATAACCCCGCAGCCATTGCGCCACAGCCAGAGCCTCGTACTCCCCGGGGATGCGCTCTATGGTCGCCGCCAGCTTCCCGCCTTTGGCGGCGGCGCCCGCCAGTTTTGCCAGCAGCGGCAGGTGATCCAGGTTGCGCCCCAACAGCGCCATGGCGACCTTCGGGCCATCAATGTTGTCGATGGAGATGATCCCGCGCCGGAACATCGCGTCAACCTGTTTCGGGCGCAGGGACAGCACCGCGCTGGTCAGCATCTCAGAGGCGGCGCGCTCCTTCGCGTCCTTGGTGCCGAAGCCGGCCAGGGCGGGCGGCTTTTCGGTAAAGGCGCGGTATTGGTACTTCCACAGCTTCTCCACGCTGAAGTCTCCCCGGCAATGGTCCAGCAACACTTCGGCCAGCAGCTTCCCCTGGTCTATGGCCGAGCCTATGCCGGAGCCGCAGAATGGGTCGGCCATATAGGCGCAGTCGCCCACGGCGGCGTAGCCGCCCGCCACCATCATACCAAGGGGGCGGCGCAGGGGAATCGTGGCGAACCCGCCGCGCAGAATCCTGCGGCCCAGCAGAGGTTCGAATTCCCGCAGGTCGTCCAGGGCGCCGTCGAGGTCCGCCTGGTCCAGCGGCTCGCCCACCTGGCCCACAAGAACATCCATGGAATCCCGGTACGCGATCACCCAGGAAATTCCCTTGCGCCCCTGATGGCCCAGGATGGTCTTGTACTGATACTGCGGTTCGGGGCCGGGCAGGCGGTCCAGAAAGCCGCGCCAGACATGGAACAGCTGATTGAGCTTCAGCCGCACGGGGAATAGGAGTTCCTCCGGCATGTTTTCACGCAGGGCGGAACGTCCCCCCGCCGCGTCGATGACCATGTCCGCGGGCAGTTCCCTTTGCGCGCCCCCCTCCCGGACAAGCAGGCCGCACACCCGGCTGCCGTGCACCAGGGGGCCGGTTGCTTCCGTTTCGAAGGCGAAGCCCACCCCGGCCTCGCGGCAGTCGGCCACCATGCCGGCCAGCAATTCCCGCCGCTCGAAATTCGCCTCCATCGTGTTCAGTTCGTCCGGCGGAAGCTTAGGCCAGCGCTTGCCCGGCCCATACAGCGTGTTGTTCCACGGCTGCACCTTGCTGCTTTCCGGCATGGCGCGAAAGCCGTTGCGCTCCAGCACCCCGGTTTCAAAGCAATCCATCCAGTCATGGCCCAGCGCCGCCTCGGGCTGCCGCTCCAACACCGTAACGCGCTGCCCCGCACAGGCCAGGTGCATCGCCGCGCAAAGGCCGCCGTGTCCCGCGCCCGCAACCAAGAAATTCGCCATAGCGTCTATCCTCCAATTCCTCTCAATTTCTAAGCGGATGCTCCGCTCCAGGTAACCCGCAGCTCCGTGCCCAGCGCCAGCAGCGCCGCAGCGATTTTTTTCATCAATGTCCCCTCTCCTACGCGCAAAACACCGCGATCGCGGATAGATTGTCGTGCCTGCCGTTGACGCGCCGCCCCACGCGCTGGAGCATATAAGCCAGCCATTCGCCCGGCGCGGCGGATTTTTGCAGGTCGGCCTCCATTTCCCCCTCGGTCACATATTCCCAGAAGCCGTCGCTGCAGAGCAAAAAAGCGTCGCCGGACCGTGGGCGGCCCACCGGGTGGAACTGCGCGCCGAGCCGCTGCGACTCGTTTCCCAGCGCCTTCAGCAGGCGGCTGCGGTCCTCGTGGAAACGGATCTGCGCGGGCGTGATCTCGCCCTGCAGCACCGCCAGCTGCGAAACGCTGTGGTCGGTGGTCTGGAAGGCCACGCGCCCGTTTGAGAAATGGTACCCCCGCGTGTCGCCGATATGCGCAATGGCGGCGCCGTCCTCCCGGCACAGCAGCAGCGCCGCGGTGCTTTTCATTTCGCAGGCGGGCGTCTGGTGGGCGATTACCGCCCGGTTGGCCTGATCGAACCCCGCCAGCACGGCCTCCCGCGTCACCCGGCGCAATTGCAGGCAGTGGGCGGAAAGGACCTCCACCGCGGTTTTCGAGGCGATATCCCCGCCGCCGTGGCGACCCAGGCCGTCCGCCGCGATGGCCAGCAGCCCGCCCCGCGTCTTCCACACGCCGATGCTGTCCTCGTTGTAGGGCCGCCCCCCGGCGCAGGTAAAGCTCTCACATAAAAACTTCATCGCATTATTGCCTCCGTAATTCGAACACCGCGCCGTTGCCCGCCAGCGAAAACCGCTGCCCCGCCTGCAGCGCCACCGCCTGCCCCTGTTCCAGGCGGCGGCGTCCGTCCAGAAACGTGCCCTGGCTGGAGCCGTCGTCGGTGACTGTCACCGCGCCGCCGTCAAAGGCGACCGTGCAGTGGCGGCGGCTGATCCCCCGGGTATCCGCCGGGAACAGCAGGTTGCAGCTGCCCGGGTCGCGCCCCAGCGCCACCCTGCCAACCGGCAGCTCCACCGCCTGCCCCGCGTACACGCCCGTGATGCCGTACAGGATGTAGCCCGGCGCTTTCCGCGCATGCCACGCCACGGTGGAATCATCGACAACCCGTAAGATCTGTTGGATGGCCCTGCGCAGCAGCGGGAGCATCAGCAGCCAGCAGGCGGCGGTGAGCACAGCCATTTTGGGGAGCGCAAAGCCCGCGTTGATGATGTCACGCAGCGCCGGGATGAAATATTCTATTACGCCGTTGTTGAGCGCGTGGACCACGACAGTCGCCCCGAAAAACAGCAGGAAGCGCGCCCGGACCAGGTGCTTGACATGAAACTTCCTGCCGTCCATCACCCAGGCCAGGGCCCCGCCGTAAAGCGCGGCCCACATGGTGTGGGCGTTGGGGAAGCAGCGCAGCGCCATGACATACAGCCCCCAGAACGGGCCCGCGTCCATCCAGAAGCTCATGTTGTAGCCCGCGGATTCCACCACCTCGAAACCCGCGCCCACCGCCGCGCCGATGAGCAGCCCGGTAAATATGTACACGCGGCCCTTCCTCGATTTATGGATCAGGAAGGGCAGCATCGCCGCCAGCTTGGCGGGTTCCTCCGCAAAAGGCGCGGTCCAGGCGGGGCCGCCGCCTTCGAGGGGATAAAAAATCCGCAGGCAGATGAACGAAAACGCCCCGCCGATGAAAAAGACGGCCAGCACCTCATAGATGGGAATGTTGCGGGGAATGTTCATCTCCCAGAAGAACAGCAGCACGGCGATCGGGACCACCGCCGCGCCGAAGGTGGTCACGGCGGCCTCCTGGTCGATGAAGAAGAAAGCGGAAACGGTCAGGATGACAATGAACGCCACCCCCAAAAGTCCCACGCGCGCGAAAATCCAGGGTCTCTGCCAGGAGAGCAGCATCTCATCCGGAGCCGGGGTGCTCAGCGCCGTGCCCGCCATGAACTGGCGCGCGCCGTCGCCCTTCTGCCGCTTCTTGAAGACATCCCGGAAGATATCCCGGAACCCCAGCGTGGACGCCGCCGCCTTTTGATAAAATGTCGTGTTGCCGCTCAGTTGTGTTGACATAAGCATCACTCCTTCAATAGACCTGGAAGCCGTTGGCGCGCGCGCCCAGATAGAACCCATCCCCCGGGCGCAGCGTTTCGGGCGCGTTGGCCTCCAGCCTTTTGCCGCTTTGCAGGAAGGTGCCGTAGGAGGAACCCAGGTCGGTGAGCTGGAGCGCCCCGTTGTCGTTCCGGACCTCACAATGCAGTCCGCTGACCCCCGCCGCCGTTTTGTCGAAGACAATGTGGCTGCGCTGCGGGTCGCGGCCAATGGCCACGCGGCCGGTGACAGGGAACCGAAGCTCCCTGAACTGCCCTCCCGTGCCCACAATGCCACAGGCGCAGGGAACACCGCGCTGCGCGGGCGCGGGCGCGCCGCCGTACGCAATGGCTTCGGATGCCGGCGCCGGCGCGGGGGCGTTCTTCTTTTTTCGCAGGAGCAAAACCATTGCCACACCGATGATCACCAACAATAGCAGCGCGCAAATGGCAGCGATTCCCCAGGGGAAGGGCGCGGGCGGTATGGGCGGCGGCATGGTGATCGGTTCGGGTTTGCGCGTCGTTTCCCGCGCGGTCGTCGGGTCGGGGGCGGTGTTCGCCACAGGCCTGACCCCCGCCAAGGTATAGGGAATGTCCGACTGCTCGCAGGTATCTATGATGTAATCGATCCAATAGGCGCCGTTGACGCCCACGGGCGCCCCGCCGGCCTGCATGCCGAACGAATTGATGCCGATCACGGCCCCGTCCTCATCGAGCATCGGCCCACCGGAATTCCCGCCGTTGATCGCCACGTCACTCTGGATAAACTTCCAGCCGTTGTATTCCGCGTTGGTCTTGCTGACAACGCCGGAGGTCAGCGTCACGTCGTCGGGCCTCGAGGGCAGCAGCCCGCCGTTGTCGGTCGCGTCGTCCGCCACCCCGGGGAAGCCGAGCGCGTACACGCGGTCCCCCTTGTTCACGGTTTCCACGGGGGCCAGCGGCAGCGGCTTGCGGTTTTCAAGGCCTTTCTCCACCAGCGCGAACACGAGATCCAGCGTGGGGTCGTCGCTGTCGATGTAATAAACTGCCGCGGGGAGTTTTGTGCCGTTAATATCCGTGAGCAGTATGTAAATCGGAATTTCTTCGCCCCGGTCGTTCTCCACCACATGCCTGTTGGTGATCACCCATGTGCCGTAGCCTTCGTCCTGCGAAATCACAAAGCCGGTGCCGATCCAGCTGTCTTCGGCCCCGGGGTCATAGGACACAATGCGCACGACGCTTCTCTGCGCGTCCAGCACCGCCTGCGAAGCCCGCTCCGCCGCGGCGGGTATCGCCAGCGCCATACACGCGATGGCCAGCGCCGCCGCCGCGCGCAAGTACCTGTTCATCCGCATCCCTCACATTCCGAGAATGATCGCCGTGAAGTTGTCCTGCCTGGGCTTATGCTTGGCCAATACGGCCTGTTCCAGCGCGGCGGCGGCGTCGCACGGCGTATCCGCCGCCAGAATCGCCAGCATCTCCTCGTCGCCCAGCGTGCCAAACACGCCGTCCGTCATCAGCAGCACCCGGTCGCCCGGCTGCAGCGCGATGGGCCTGAGATTCCTGTCGATCCGCCTGAGCTCGCCCATACCGATGAAGCTGGTTAGCGCGCCGCGCTGCCTGTCGCCCCGGGCCTCCTCCACGGTGATGCGGCCGCGGGCGGCGTCCTCGTCCAGCTCGCTGGCCTTGGTGTGCTCCCGGTTGAGCTGCACCAGCGCGCCCTCGCGCAGCAGGTAAATGCGGCTGTCCCCGACGGAGACGAACCACAGCCGGGCGTCCTTCAAGATGGCCGCCACCAGGGTGGAACCGCTCAGGCCGCCCTGGGCATGGCCCGGCGACTTGCGGTTGGCCTCCTGGGTCAGGCGTAGCAGCTGCTCGGGCGGCGTCAGCTGGGCGGGCAGGGCCGCGAAGTTTTGCATGAAGTGCGAGGTGACCGCCGAACTGACCTCCGCGCCGCCCTGCAGGCCGCCGATGCCGTCGGCCACCACGGCCAGCACGCCTTTGGCCGCCACCAGGGCTTCGTCGGCGATGTCGGACACGCCGAAGGAATCCTGCTGGGAATCCCGCCGGCCGATGTGCGCCAGGTTGCCGACGCTCAGGTTTCCGACGCTCAGCTTTCCGGCGCTCAGCTTGTCGGCGCTCAGCCGCACTCCGCCGTGCTTGTCCTCTTTCTCTTTTGCGTGCGCGGGCTTACTTTTCAGCGTCTGCAAAACAAGGAACGCAACAGCCGCTAGCGCGATGACCGTGCCGCCCGCCAGCGAACCCCGCACGGCGGGATTGTCCAGGAACACCGTGGCAGGTTCCGTCGGGTCGGTGGGCCGGGACGTTTTGGTCACCGGCATGCCGAGGCGCTGCGTCACCGCTTCACCGGCGCCGTCCGTCACGGGTTCGCCGGCCTCATTCGTCACGGGCATGTCGGCGTACGCGGTCATGGCGCTGCCGTCCGCGTCCGTTTCCGGCACGGCGTCCGCCACCGTGACCGGCATGCCGTTTTCGTCGACCACCAGGGCGAACGGCACCGTGACGGGCGCTTCGGCCGTGAAGGGGGCGGTTGCCGCGGGCGGCTCAGGTTTTCTGATGGCCGCGGCCCGCGGGGCAAGAAAGGCCGCCAGCGTCACGCACAGCGCCAGCACGGCGCGGGCGCGTTTATTCCGTACGGGTGTAATTCCCCGCCTTCTTGCGGCGCACGGGGGCCGGAGCTTGCCCCGGGGTCTATACCTTTCATTCAGGCCAGCCAATCGAACCCCTCCCCGCACAGGGGCACAAAGATCAGCTTCGTGTTGCCCAGTTGAATCGTGTCGTAGGCTTTGAGTTCCTGTACGTCCATGACCGCCTTGCCGTTGAGCCGCACGACACCGCGCCCGTCGGGGCCCTTTTTGAAATAGAAGATTTTATCGTGTGTGTCATAGACCAGAACGGCGTGGCTGTCGCGTGAAATCTTGTCGTCGCCGCGCACGCAGACATCCATGTTCCCGCCGCGCCCAATGTAGTTATAGTCCGAGTGGATGCGGTAGTCGCGGCCCCTTTCCTCGCCTTCGATGCACACCAGCCAGCCCACCACAGGGTCCATACCAATGACATACTCATCGGGCCGGGTTTTGTCGCCGTCGCCGGGGACGAACGCGTCGTCGGGCTCGGTGCGGTCGGCGGGCACTGTCTTGCCGGGATCCACGGGCGGGACGACATTGACGTTCGCGTTGGCGGAACCGCCGGCGCAGTGCGGGCAGGCCGTGTGTTCGTGGCGGTAGTAATGGCCGTTGGCGCAGCGCTTCATGGGTTGTTCCTGCATGGGGATGTCCTCCTTGTATGTCGTTATTGAATGGGGATCTCAACATAGGTATAGTCGCCGCTGGCGCCGAAGCGCGTACCGACGCGAATGCTTTCGGGGAATTCCATATCGGGAAACGCCGTGAAGAAACCGGGGCAAACCAGGTAATAGTCCGCGCGGCAGATATAGGACGAGCTGATGGCCACCTGGTTGGTGGTATGCCAGCCGCTCCCCTGCGTCCAGCCGTCGGTCCCCCGCAGATATTGGAAGATGTCCAGTTCCGAATCGATTTCGCCGTATACCGTATAGTCGCCGGCGCCCTGGTCCACGTGGATATCGGCGTAAAACGGGATGATGAGGTCGTCTGGCGATTGGCTGGGGGCCTTGTCTTTCGTGTCCCAGGAATAGAAGATAAACGGTTCGTCGTCGCCCCGCAAAGAGGTGCACCGGAAGCCGATGCGCGCTTTCACGCCGTTGTTGTTCGCGTCATACCACAGGAACTCGTCTTTCCTCAGGTTCTTCTCCAGCCATTCCTCCGCGCCGCCGTCTTTCCAGCCCGCCAAAGCGTCGCGGTTGAATTTTTGCAGGTCGCTGCTCAGCGCTGTCACGGCGTCGGTGGGCTTTTCCTTCTGCGCGTCCAGCCTGCGCTTGAGCGCAGTTAATTGCGTTGTTTGGGAACCGCTGTAGTACATCCCGTGCGTTTCGGCCTGCTTGTACAGCGTTTCGCAGGCATTGTATACCCGCCTGCGCGCCAGGTCTTTCTGCTGGGCGGAGACAACGCCCACAGCCGTCACGCCGCCGATGACCAAAACCCCCACCGCGATTATGGCCGCCAGCAGCAGGGCCTTTTTCTTTTTTGGTGGCTCTGCGTTGATCACTCTGAGGGCTTGCTTTACGGCGGGTGTCTGAATCCGCTTTTTGCCATATTCCCGCATCATATCAAAAGTAAATAAATTAAAAAAACAGATTTGCGCCGCAAGGGAGATCGGGCTAAAATAATTGTTCCGCTCAATCTCCTTGGCGGCTTCGTCGCTCGGCTTTCCTGGCACGTAATAGCCCACCACCTCCGTAAAGCCCAATGGATGGACCTTCCTTAGCCAGTTCAGCAGGTGCTTTTTCACTTGCCGCTCATTTTTCACCGGCGGCGGTGGCGGCGGTGGCGGTGGTGGCGGTGGCGTATCAGCATCGCTTTCCATTTGACGTTCATTGCTTAGAGCGGGCGGAGGAGGTGGTGGCGGCGGCGGCGGCGGCGGTGGCGGCGGCGTATCAGTGTCGCCCAGGGCCTCGCGCAGCTGGCGCAAGTCGGAGGTGCGCTGCGCCGCGCGCAGGGCCAGGCCCTTCATCAGCGCGGCCTCCTGTTCGGGCGATATGGCGGCCCCCAGCGCGGAGGGCGGCCGCAACTCGTCCTCCTGCATACGGTTGGGGGCATCGTCCGGCTTTTGGCCGGTGATGGCGTGGTACATCGTGGCGCACAGGGCGTAGATATCCGTCCACGGACCCTGCTTGCCCCGGCTCTGGTACTGCTCGAAGGGCGAGTAGCCCGGCTTGAGCATCACCGAAAGGCTTCTCTCGTCGTCGCCAAAGTCCCGCGCCGCGCCGAAATCCAGCAGCTTGATATAGCCGTCGCTGCTGATCATGATGTTGTCCGGGCTGATGTCTCGGTGGATCAGGCCGGTCTTGTGCATCTCGCCCAGGGAGCGCATGACGGGCCGCATCATATCGAACACCTGCGTGGCGGGCAGCACGCCGCCCATGCTGTCCAGGTAGGCCTTGAAGGTCTGCCCGTCGATGAACTCCATCACGATGTAGGCGGTGCCATTTTCCTCGAAGAAATCCAGCACGGCCACGATGCCGGGCTTGGCGCGGAACTTCGCCAGGCGCTTGGCCTCGTCGATGAAGCGGTCCCGGTTCTTGCGGAAGAACTCCCCCTTTTCCCCCGTGTAGGGCTGCACGGTCCCCGTAGCGGTGGTCTCCCGCGTGACGAAACCCGTGGGATAGAATTCCTTCACGGCAATCTTGAGCTCCAGCTTCGTGTCCCACCCGATGTAGGTGATGCCGAAGCCGCCCTCGCCCAGCACGCGGCCAAGCTGGTATTTTCCGGCCAGCAGGGCGCCGGGGGGCAGGTGGTGCGGCGCGGGCCGGTAACCCGCCGGGTCGCAGCCGCAGTATTCGCACGCGCCCTGGGGCGGCGTTTGCGCCATACAGTTGGGGCAGCGCAATTGTGACATGGGAGACCTCCTTTATTCACTTTTACTTTTTCGCAAATCCAGCGTATCAATTGATCTCTTTTTTTGGTTTGGGCAGCGCGAGAAACGACCAGGCATAGATGCCCATAAAGGCCAGGATGGCGGGCGCCTGGAGTCCCGCAACAGGGTCATACACGCACCAGCAGATGAAACACACCAACCCATACACCGCGCCCACGGCAAGTGGGACCCAGGCCAGCCGATTGCGCCTGCGCGTCAGGATCATCAGCGCCACGAACGCCGCAAGCCAGACGATGCCGAGGAAGCTTGCCCAGAGGAACAGGGTTTCCTCGGCGTCGAGGCCGATGCCGTTGAACCGCCAATAAAACGCCCGATCGCCGCCTCCAATTCCAAAGCCCAGTGACGCGACAAGCGCGGCAAAGGTCAAAAAGCCGTGCGCGCCCAGCATGGCACGGACGTTCTTCGCCGGCCTGGGCAGCTGCCGCCACCGCTGCGAGCCCCCGCGGCACAGGGCGAAATACGGCCAGGCGTAAAGCCCTATGTACAGCAGGAAAATGACGCTTCCGGATACCGGGTAGTCTTCGAAATATCCTATGCTCCAAACCATGAAAAACAGCAGCCCATACCCCGCGGCGGCGGCAAGGGGCGCCCAGGCCGCCTTTTCGCGCTTGCGCAGCAGGGCCAGCAGCGAAAGGAACGCGGCCAGCAGCACCGGGCCGAGGAAGCCCAACAGAAGCAATGAAACTTCCCCCGCCACAAGCGAATCGCCCTTCAGCAATTTTCCCATCTCGTATTCCGCGACAGGCAACATGCTCAGCGCCATTGCCAGCAGCGCCATAAATGCGTGCAGGCCCAAAAAGGCCCTGCCGCTCCTGGGCAGCTTCGGCTGCGCCTTCAGCCACGCCGCGCCCGCGTCCCGGAAGGCGATGTACTTCCTGTCCCGCAGGAGGTAATGGAATGTCCAGGCGTACAGCGGCACGAGCAATAGCAGCCACCAGACGATGCCGCCGGCGGTATCGTTCACATGCCTATATAGATAGGAATTCAATTCGTATTCCCGGATCAGGCAGATCACGGCGCTGGCCGCCGCCGTCAGGCCCAGCGGGATCACCGCGCCTTTTTGGTAGGTGCCCAGCAGGTACATCGCGACCATATACGCCGCCGCAAACGGAAAGTACAGCAGGCTCCACGCCCCGTCCGCCGCGGCCATGAGCGTGCCGCCCCAGAGCAGCGCCAGCAGCGCCACAATCCCGTGCGCGGCCCCCAGCGCCAGCAGCGGCGCGGGCGCTTTGGGCTTTTGCAATGGGGGCGGGACCAGCTCTTCTTCTACCGGCAGTGTTGTGGAGAGTTCCGGCCCGTGCCGCTCCGACTCCGGCTCGGGCGTCACGGACGGCGCGATGGTATACCCCGGCAGCGTGCCCAGCCCCTGCATGAGTTCGGCCATGGAGGCCGTGCGGTTGCGCCCGAACAGGGCCAGGCCCCTCATCAGCGCGGCCTCCTGCGCGGGGTCTATGGCGATGCCCAGCGCGCTGGGCGGCCGCGCAAGGTCCTCCTCCACACGCTCGGGCGCGTCGGCCAGTCGCTGGCCCGTCACGGCCCGGTACATCACCGCGCACAGGGCGTAGACGTCCGTCCAGGGGCCCTGCCTGCCCCGGGTCTGGTACTGCTCCAGGGGGGAGTACCCGTGGCGCAGCAGGATCGACATGCTCCTGTTATCGTCGCCGAAATCCCGGGCCGCGCCGAAATCCAGCAGCTTCATATAGCCGTCCCGGGTGATCTTGATGTTCTCGGGGCTGATATCCCGGTGGATCATCCCGGCCTCGTGAATATCCCCCAGTGTGCGCATCACCGGGCGCATCATCTCGAACACCTGCCCGGCCGGGAGCCTGCCTCCCATGCTTTTTAGGTAGCCCCCGAAGGTCTGCCCGTCGATGTACTCCATCACGATGTAGGCGGTGCCGTTCTCCTCAAAGAAATCCTGCACGTCCACGATGCCCTGCATGTTGCGGCACCTGGCCAGGCGCTTGGCCTCGTCCACAAAGCGCGCGAGGTTTCTCACGAAGTATTCGCCCTGCGGGCCTGCCATGGGCGTCACGGTGTGCGTGGCGGCGGTTTCCCGCGTGACGAAGCCCGAGGGGTAAAACTCCTTGATGGCCACCTTGAGTTCCAGCGCGGTGTGCCAGCCCATATAGGTGATGCCGAAGCCGCCTTCGCCGATGACGCCGTCCAGCTTGTATTTGCCGTGCAGCACGGCGCCGGGGGGCAGGTGGTGCGGCGTGCACGCAAGTCCTGTTGGCATGGGGGAACTCCTCTCTGTCTGCCCTGGAAACGCTAATAATTAATATTATAGGAGCGCGCACGGTGTCTGTCAAGTAAATGTTGGGGGAATTTCAGGAATTACCAGGATGGAGCGCAATTGCTGAAAGAACGCCAAACAAACCGTCGGCGCCGCGCTTATCGCAATCGCGGTCACGAAGCCCAGCATCAGCAGCACCGTGCTGATAAACACCCTGGCCGTCGGTATATTTCAGAAAAAGCCCGCTTTTGCGGGCCTTTTCTGTTGACAAAAAGCGGCGGGGCTGATATGCTATTGTCAACCGTTTTCATTATAAAGGAGTGCCTGCTATGCTTTCCAACATCCCCAACGTGGTTCCCGGTCTCGTGGCCGTTTCGCGCTCGTGCTTCCCCAGGGCGCTCAGCGAACGCCGCCGCGCCGCCATCGTGTCGCGTTATGGTGGCGAACTCTACGAATGCCCCGTCACGGTGGAAACCGAGCTGGACGCCCGGCGGGCCGTCGACGACATCCAGGCCCACGGCGTCAACGCCCTGGTGGTTTTCCTGGGCAACTTCGGCCCCGAGACCCCCGAAACCCTGCTGGCCGAGTGGTTCCCCGGGCCCGTGATGTTCATCGCGGCGGCCGAGGGCGACGGCGACCTCTTCGACGGCCGGGGCGACGCCTATTGCGGCATGCTCAACTGTTCGTATAACCTGGGCCTGCGGGGTCTCCCCGCCTACATACCGGAATCCCCCGTGGGCACGGCGGAGGAGCTTGCCGAAAAGATCGCCGGGTTCCTGCCCATCGCAAGGGCTGTTATCGGCCTGAAAAATTTAAAGATCATCGCTTTCGGGCCAAGGCCGGATGACTTTCTGGCCTGCAACGCGCCCATCAAAGCTCTATACGATCTGGGCGTCGCCATCGAGGAGAACAGCGAACTGGACCTCCTGGCGGCCTACAACAAGCACGCGGGCGATCTGCGCATTCCCGCCAAGATCGCCGAAATGCGGGCCGAGCTATGCGGCGAGAACCCCTACGCGGGCATCCTGCCGCGCCTGGCGCAATACGAGCTCACCCTGGAGGACTGGGCTGACGAACACAGGGGTACGCGCAAGTATATTGCGTTCGCGAATAAGTGCTGGCCCGCTTTCCAGACGGAATTCAAGTTCGTGCCCTGCTATGTCAACAGCCGTCTGGCGGGCCGGGGCATCCCCGTGGCCTGCGAGGTGGACATTTACGGGGCGCTTTCGGAGTACATCGGCGCGTGCGTCTCCGGCGCGGCCACGACTCTGCTGGACATCAACAACACCGTGCCGGCCTCCATCTATGGCAAAACCTCAAGCGATCTTTTTATGGGCTTCCACTGCGGCAACACCTGCGCCGCGCGGCTGAAGAATCCCCGCATGGGCTACCAGCTGATCATGAAGCGCGGCCTGGAGCCCGAAGCGCCCGAGCCCGACATCACCCGCGGCACCCTGGAGGGCAATCTGAAGCCCGGAGACATCACCCTGTTCCGCCTGCAATCCACAGCGGACACCCAACTGAAAGCCTATGTCGCCCAGGGACAAATCCTTGACGTGGACTGCGAAAGCTTCGGCGCCATTGGCGCAATCGCCATCCCGGAGATGGGGCGGTTCTACCGCCACGTGCTGATCGAACAGCGCTTCCCGCACCATGGGGCCGTGGCCTTCGGGCACTGCGGCAAAGCGCTGTTCGAGGTGTTCAAATACCTGGGGCTTGACGATATTTCCTACAACCGGCCCCAGGCAATTCCATATCCGAAGGAGAACCCGTTCGTATGAGTATCTTGGGCATCGAGTTCGGCTCCACGCGCATTAAGGCCGTAGCGATTGAGGGCAGCAAAGTGATCGCTTCCGGCAGTCACGATTGGGAAAACAAACACGAGCACGGCTACTGGACCTATGATTTGACAGACGCGCAAACCGGTGCGCGTCAAACTTTGGCCGGGATGGATCTGCAAGGCCTGGAGGCCATGGGCGTCTCAGGCATGATGCACGGCTACCTGGCGTTCGACCGGGAGGGCAAGCTGCTCACGCCCTTCCGCACCTGGCGAAATACATCGACAGAACAGGCCGCGAAAGAACTGTCGGCGCTGTTCGGGTTCAACATCCCCCAGCGCTGGAGCGTGGCGCACCTATACCAGGCAATTCTCAATCATGAAGATCACGTAAAGGACATCGCTTTCCTCACGACCCTGTCGGGCTACGTGCACTGGAAGCTGACGGGCCAAAAGGTGCTGGGCGCGGGCGAGGCCTCCGGCATGTTCCCCCTCCGGGGCGGCGATTACGACCCGGTTATGATGGAGAAGTTTCAACAACTCACTGGGATAGACTGGACCACAATCGCGCCCAAAGTGCTTATGGCGGGCGATGCGGCGGGCGCGCTCACGCCGGAGGGCGCGGACTGGCTGGGTCTTCCGCGCGGCTTGGCGGGGCTGCCGCTCTGCCCGCCGGAGGGCGACGCGGGCACGGGCATGGTTGCCACAAACGCCGTCGCGCCGGGCACGGGCAATGTCTCGGCGGGCACGAGCATCTTCGTCATGGCGGTGCTGGAGCGGCCGCTGTCCAGGGCATACACCGAGGTGGGCATGGTGACCACGCCGGCGGGCGCGCCGGTGGCCATGGTGCACGGCGCCACCTGCACCTCCGACCTGGACGCCTGGGTGCGGCTCTTCGGCGAACTTTCGCCCCTGGGCAAGCCCGCGTTGTACGACTTTCTGTACAACAAGGCCCTGGAGGCCGCGCCGGACGCGGGCGGCCTGGTGAATTTCAACTGCTATGCCGGCGAGCCGGTCATTGGCCTGAGCAAAGGCTGCCCACTGTTTACACGCGCGGCCGGCGCAGATTTAACGCTGGCAAATTTCATGCGGGCGCAGTTATTTTCCTCGCTGGCGGTGCTGCGCATGGGGATGGATCTCTTGTTCGGCAATGAAAACGTGGCCCTGGACCATCTCACGGGCCACGGCGGGCTGTTCAAAACCAAAGGCGTGGGGCAGCGGATCATGGCGGGGGCCCTGGGCGTACCCGTGGCCGTGATGGCAACCGCCGGCGAGGGCGGTCCCTGGGGCATGGCGCTGCTGGCGGCCTACATGCTGCGCAAAACAGACAGCCAGAGCCTGGAGGCATTTCTGGCCGAAGTGTTTTCGTCAAGCGAAGTCAGCGTGGTCTCGCCGGAAGCGGAGATCGCGTCCGGCTTCGCCGCGTATCTGGAGCGCTACAAGGCCTGCCTGCCCGCCGAGCGGGCCGCCGCGGAAGCGCTATAACGCCATCCTGTAGATCGCCAGCGCGTCCTGCCATTTGAGCTTCAAAAAGTTGCCGCGCCCCGTCTCCTTTCCGAAGGCGGCGCCGGTGACTTTTTTCGCCATCTCCTCCAGGCGTTCAGGGCCTATGCGGAGGTCCGTCAGCGTGCCCGGCAGCCCAAGCCTAAAGAAGAACAGGCGCAGGCGGGCGATGGCCTCGGCAATGTTCGCCTGCGCGTCCCGCCCGCCGGTGACCCCCATCACGTTGCGGGCGAACTGTTCGAACATGGGAATATTCAGGTGGCAGGCGTACTCCATCCAGAACGGCGTGAGCACCGCCAGGCCCGCGCCGTGGGCCACGTCATACAGTGCGCTCAGCTCGTGTTCCAAGCCGTGGCAACCCCAGCACTCCTGGCGGCCCCGGCCCAGCAGATCGTTGTGGGCCAGTGTGCCCGCGAAGCCGATCTCGCACCAGGCGTCGTAGTTGTTTGGGTCAGCCAAAACAAGCGGCGCGTTTTTCATCACGGCGCGCAGCACGCCCTCGCACAGCTCGTCGGAGACATCCGTATGGGCGGTGTGCGTAAAATAGCGCTCGAAGATGTGGCTCATGATGTCCGCCACGCCGTTGGCGATCTGGTGTTTCGGCAGCGTGGCGAACAGCGCGGGATTGATGATGCTTACGGTGGGCCGCAGGCACTCGGCGTGGTAGCCAATCTTGAGCTGCTCGGTCTCGTTGTTGATCACCGAGACGTTGCTGCACTCGCTGCCCGCGGCGGGGATGGTGAGGATGGTAGCCACGGGCAGGGCCTCCGTTGCCGGTATTTTCTCCCGGAACAGCCGCCACACGTCACCCTGGCAGCACACGCCCAGAGCGATGGCCTTGGCCGAATCGATGGCGCTGCCGCCGCCCACGGCCAGCACAAGCTCCACGCCCTCGCGGCGGCACAGATCTATGCCTTCGTACACCAGCGAAACGCGCGGGTTGGGCGCCACGCCGCCGAGCTCGGCGAACTCTATGCCCGCCGCGTCCAACGAAGCGACAACCTCATCGTAAAGCCCGCTGCGCTTGATGCTCCCGCCGCCGTAGTGCAGCAGGATCTTTTTCAGGCCGGGCACGGCCTGTTGGAGATACGCGCCAATTTTTTTCTCTTCGTCCTTGCCGAAGATAAGCCTGGTGGGAATTTGGAAGGTGAAGTTCTGCATGGCCTAGTCTCCTTCGAGCTTGAAAAATCTTGCAAATTTGCATTAAGCATGCTATGATTATTCGTAATACAAAAACAGTAAAGGAGCATTTGTATGTCCTTCAAGGTTGCTTTCATCGGCGCTGGGAGCGTCGGCTTCACCCGCAGGCTGCTCAGCGATTTGATGTGCGTGCCCGAGTTTCGCAATATCGAGGTGTCCTTCATGGACATCAACCCGCACAACCTGGATATGGTCACGCGCCTGTGCCAGCGGGATCTGGACGAGAATGGCGTGCCGATACAGATACACGCCACTCTCAACAGACGCGAAGCGTTCAAAGGCGCGCGGTATATCATCTGCTGTTTCAGAATCGGCATGCTGGAGGCCTTCGAGCTGGACGTGGACATCCCGCTGAAGTACGGCGTCGACCAGTGCGTGGGGGATACCCTGTGCGCCGG
>Ga0123353_10004569_pt1 | contig 17854 bp, 10 predicted proteins | sample TergutLab28metaG_3_FD_92763 | JGI IMG/M metagenome (GOLD analysis project Ga0123353, IMG submission 92763) | Labiotermes labralis P3 segment gut microbial communities from Petit-Saut dam, French Guiana - Lab288 P3 | ecosystem: Host-associated > Arthropoda: Insects > Digestive system > Gut ... | reverse complement strand
TCGGCGAAGGCTTTGCCAAGGGCGTTCCCGGCATGAACGCCTCTGTTGTCTATTCGTTGCCGGATGATAGCATCCCCGCCTTAAAAATGGAAATTACCCTGAAAAATGATGGCACAAGCGATTACAACGGATTCTTTGAATATCTTTTCGATCCGGACGAGAGTAGCGAGCAGGTCAGCTACACCCCTGGAGTCGGTTATACGACGACGAAAAGTACTTACATAGCAGGTGGCTGGACTGAAAACTACCTGTTCAACGGTCCCAATGGCAGATCGTCTACCTATACGGCGCACACCATCGTTTGGCCGAACGATCAGCAACCTACCGGTTTGGTCAACGAAGGCTATATCTCTGGTGTTTGGTTTGCTGCCAGTATCCCGGTGGGGGAGAGCCAAACTTATATCATCTATCATGTCATGACCGTACCCCAGACCAATGAACCTTACGCGGAAGCGGCTTATTACGCCAATATCCTTTCACACGGTGAAAATGCAGGCAACAGGACATTGCTTTCGGGTCGCGTAGTCGATGCGGAAACCGGCGAGGGTTTACCCTATGTCAAGGTTGTCGCCAAATATGCCGTCGGCGATAAGAGCGGCCAAACTGGTGGAACGGCCATAACTGGTGCCAACGGCACTTATGCGATGCTGGTGGAAAAAGATGTATACACTTTAACCTCTACGGTGTTGCGCTACAAACAAGGTTCCCTGTCCATTGATCTGCAAGGGACTGAGCCGGAATTGAATTTCGAGTTACAGCTTCTTGAGGGGACAAGGGTGCTAAGAGACGTTCCCCTGAACAGTTTTGGTTCGGGCGTGGAATGTGTAGCAAACGACTTTGTTTTAGAAAACGACCTGTTCGCCTTTTCTCTGGTCGATACAGGAAACGATCCGCAGATACCCATTCCCTTCACCAGGGGCCGCATACTGGATATGAGTACCTTCGAAGCGTCTTACGACGGGATAGACTGGCTTTACACGAGCTGGCTGACCAACCGGCCGGTAACAGGCGAGCAGTGGAACCGTTATACAACGCGCTTTGACACAATAGAAGTTACCAAAAACACCCCAGAGGAGTCGGTCGTAACCGCAACGGGTGTTTACGATGAAACCCTTCAAGCCAATCCGAACGCGCGCACATGCGATGTTGTCCAAGTCGCCTCAATTAAACCTGGCGATTACTATTTTACCCTGGACACGACGATCACAAATGTCAGCGGGGGGTCTTATGCACTTTACGCGGGTGACCTTATTGACTACGACTTTGGTGGGGCGCAGAGAGCCTATTCGCCAGGCGTTGAGGAGTACACCGCCGACAGATTCTACACAGGACTAATGACGGAGCCGTGGATTGCGGGATATGGCAGCGGTGCAGGTGCGGCGAAGCAGACATACGGTATTGTATATGACGAGCTATGGCCGGGCGAGCAGATGACGGCGTTCGGTTATAACCGCTGGATTGGCGCGTATCGTTATATTACACTGGAAGATGGCGAGAGTTTCACCTACAGCAGGAGAGTCGCAATAGTCCCGAACGCCGACTATGAAAATCCCTGGGACGCCATTGGTGCGTTGTACAGCGGCACAGGAAATGCTCTGGACGTGTCGGTGGAATTCGATAATAAGCTGTATCAAGTCGGAGACATGGTCACGGTTACGGTGAACATTAATAATTTAAGCGATCTCGACCTTGAAAACCTCAATATCGGCGTTACAGTCCCTTATCAGTTGGTCGGCACAGGCGAAAACAAGCTGAGTTTCCCGATTTTAACTGCAGGAGATAGTATCAGAGCTGATTTTAGCTATAGGGCTATCGAAGGTGGAAGAGGCAATATCAATTACCTCGTCACCAGCGGACAGATCAGGATGCGCTACACCTCCGCTATTTCAATCAGCGGCGCAGGATGGTACGGCGGCGACAACCACTCGCATACTACCTACAGCGACGGCAGCGGTAGCGTAAAAGACAACACCGACGCAGCCTATGCCCAGGGGCTAAGCTGGTTGTACAGCACCGACCACAACACGGTCAATCAACGTGTGGACACTCAGACTATCACCAACAATTCACGGGGAGACTTTTTCAGCATAACGGGTAATGAAATTACCACAAGCATCGGGCATGCTTTAGGTTATCAAATTCCTTACAACACCGGCGGATTGTACAACACATCTTTGAACCGTATGCCAAGTACAGGCAGAACATGGCAAACCGTTATTGATGAAGTCAACAGGGACGGCGGTTTCTTCTATGTCGCGCATCCGAATTATCCCGGTCTAGAATTCCCGGATGTATACAATATCCGTAATTATTCCGGCTTGGAAGTTTGGAACGGTTTCTATCACGCCATCGACCCTGATCGGAATGTAAGCATAAAAGCGTTTCTATACTGGGACGAAATAAACTCCCGTGGCGAAGCGAAATACTTCGGTATCGCCAATTCCGACGGACATAATCCCGACAAACAGGCCGATCCCTACAGCATCGGATACATGGACAGCCTGTCACTGGACAATATCCATAATATCCTGCGTAACGGCAAGTTTTTCGGCACCAATGGTCCCCAGCTCCGCTTTGACATCGATGGCGTTTCCTACGGTGAAACTCTTAAAATCGAAGGCAGCAGCCGTACAGCCAAAGTGACCATCGCGGCGTTCGACGAGTTGTATCCTTTGACTACGGTCACCCTTTACAAGCTCAGCGTAACAGGGTCGGCGGTCAATACTCGCGAGATAATAAGCAGCTGGGACCTCAGAGGCCAAAATTTGCATAGCTGGACGGAAACTTTTGCACTCACGGTTACGGAGGGTGAATTCTACCGTGTCGAAATCGCCAGCACGACTGGCACGACCGGTAACGGCGGTGCTGGAACCGGCAGTGGGACAGGGTTTGCCTTCTCCAATCCGATATGGATTGAGAGCACGACCGGCCAGACAAATGACATCGTGATCGACAATATTTCCATCAACGCCAGCCGCACTGAACTAAGAAAAGGGATCAGCGGCAGTTACTATGCCGTCTCAGCCGCAACTTCATCCCTGACCGCAGATGATCTCAGCGTTACCCTTTCAGGCAACAGCACGGTGGCAAGCAAGAGATACGACGCCGTCAACAAAGTATTTCATGTTACCATCACCGCTGAGGACGGTACGGTTAAGGACATGAGTATCTATGTTCTGGACGACGAAGTGAGTGAAACAGTTCCGTTTGCTGCCGAGACCCTGACCCTTACCCCAGGCTCAACAGCAGAGGATATGAACTTCACCTGGTACAGCGACCGCAGCGACGCGAACCACGCCTCCAGTGTGAAGATCGCTGAGAAGGCAAAGATGAACGGCAAATCTTTCCCCGTCGACGCCATCATTGTCGAAGGAATCCTTGGCGACGCCACACCGGACAAGAGCTGGCACAAGGTGTCTATCATGGGACTTGAGCAGGACACAGAGTATGTTTACTGTGTATCTAATGACAAGAACACTTACAGCGAGATCTACGAGTTCAAGACCGGGGCGACAAGCGCGTTTACATTTGCCGTGGTCGGCGATCCGCAGCTTACCACAGGGAATCAAGACGCTACCAGCAATTATAAGCCGGATGGCGAGATAGGCACCACCAAACAAGGCTGGCAGGATACCATGAGCGTCATTGCCAGCAAAGGGGTCGATTTCATCGCAGGTGTCGGCGACCAGGTAGACGTGTCCCTGACAACCAATGAGGCCGAATATGCCAACTTCTTCGCTCCAGCGCAGATGCCAAGCATTCCCTTCGCTCCCGCTGTGGGCAACCATGACCGGCACGATGGTTTTGCGTATCACTATAACCTACCAAACGAGCAGCTCTTCGCACCGTTGACTGGTCCTGACTACGGTAATCCGTCAGCCCAGCAAGCCGAGGCCGAGGCACGGGGTAACTACTTCTATTCCTACAACAACGCCCTCTTTGTCGTGCTGAACACATCATCCTATCCCACCAGCACGGTGGCAGCGGCAGCGGTCGTCGCACGGTTTGATGCGACGCTGGCGGCGGCTGTGGCGGCATACCCAGATTATGACTGGCTGTTCGTCCAGCACCACAAATCAACCTCAAGCGTTGCCGACCATATCGCCGACAGGGACATCCAATACTATGTGGAAGCCGGTTTTGAAAAGCTGATGGACAAATATGGTGTTGACTTTGTCCTCGCGGGACACGACCATGTATACGCCCGCAGCTATCCGATGCACAACGGCGTGCCCGATAAGACGGGTGCCAGCGGACAGCCTAACGTGACCCTGATCATGGGCGGCGACGGTGCTTCCGAAGCGGTCAATCCTAAAGGAACCGTATACTTTACCACGACCACGGGCAGCGGTTTGAAATACTACGAACTGTTCAACAACGCCGGCAACCTGTATGTGAAAGACAACATATTCTATCCGTATCTGGTCAATGACTTAGTTGGCAGCGTGGAGTATATGAAGGGGAACCTGCCCCTCTCGGCGGCGAAGTATCTTCAGAATAAGACCCCTGGATTCATCATCGTCCAGGTGGAGGGTAATACAGTAAGTTTTGCCTACTATGACCTCAGTGAAGATTACCTGAATACCCCGTATGATACCTACACCGTAACTAAGACGGATGAAATCATGACCCACACCGTTACTTTTAATGCGGACAACGACACCGAGAACATCGTCGTGACGGTGGAAGACGGCGAGAAAGTCACACCGCCGGCAACCCCAGTCAAGGCAAGGTTTGACTTCATCGGCTGGTATCTGGAGGGCGAAGTATTTGACTTCGACACAAAAATCACCGGAGATATCACCCTTACGGCCAGGTGGGAGGAAGACTTCGGTGCCATCTATTGTGAAATCTGCGGCGAAAAAATGACCTTCGGTGAAGTAGCGGGCAACTGTTACGCTAACGGCTACAGCTATTATGGTTGCACCTGCGGTTATTGGTACTATGTGGAAATATTTGAAACCATCGGCCACGATTTGGCGCATGTGGAGAAGGACGGACAGTGGTTCAAGGTGTGCACCAAAGATGGTTGCGGATACTGGGAATACGCCGAAGCCCCTGTCATTGAAGTTCTGTGCGATGTCTGCGGACTGCCGATGACCTTCGGTGAAGTAGCGGGCAACTGTTACGCTAACGGCTACAGCTATTATGGTTGCACATGCGGTTATTGGTACTATGTGGAAATATTTAAAACTATAGGACATCATTTGGTCTTGGTTGAAACTCGCCCGGCGACTTGTGAACATAATGGCGCGGAGTTCTACGCTTGCGACAAAGAAGGCTGCAACCATTGGGAATACGGAAAGATAATCCCTGCTCTCGGCCACGACTTGGCGCATGTGGAGAAGGACGGTCAATGGTTCAAGGTATGTCAAAACGACGGCTGCAATTATTGGGAATACGCCGAAGCCCCTGTCATTGAAGTTCTGTGCGATGTCTGCGGACTGCCCATGGCCTTCGGAGAAGTAGCAGGCAACTGTTACGCCAACGGCTACAGCTATTATGGTTGCACATGCGGTTATTGGTACTATGTGGAAATATTTAAAACCATAGGACATCATTTGGTTTTGGTTGAAACTCGCCCTGCGACTTGTGAACATAATGGCGCGGAGTTCTACGCTTGCGACAAAGAAGGCTGCAACCATTGGGAATACGGAAAGATCATCCCCGCTTTCGGCCACGACTTGGCGCATGTGGAGAAGGACGGTCAATGGTTCAAGGTATGTCAAAACGACGGCTGCAATTATTGGGATTACGCCGCAGCACCGATTCCTGAGCTTTTGACGATCACGAGTGTCGGCAGCGCCAAGTTCATCAGCATCGACGCGTCCTCGAAAACGGTTTATGAGTTGAAGTTCAGCGTTAATGTCGTGTATTCCGACGGATCAAGTAAAGTCGTGCAATACAGCGTTTTCCTCAACGGTAATAACGCCAACCAGAGCGGTAGTTACAAGTTTGAGGCTGGTCATGACTTGGCGGGTTATACCCTCACTTACGATATCAAAGGCAACGGCTCAAACATTAAGGAGTTCAAAATAACCCAATAGGCCATCAAAGGAAGTTGCAGAATCCTAAATTGGCTGGAGGGGCTGTCTCAATAAGAGAAGTCCAAAACCACAAAAATCGGACTCGAAAGAGTCCGGTTTTTGTGGTATGATTCGAATATGCTACTACCCAATCATATGACCAGTATGGATTATACACTAGTGGACGAGGGATATCAACTGCAATTTCCGATGGAAATCGATGGCTTGATACCCACAGATGATTCGGTGAGGTTACTGAATGCGCTCCTGGAAAGGATGGATTACAGGAAGCTGTATCGAGCGTATTCCCGGGTGCCCCAATCCGGAACCAGTCCGAAAAGTCTGTTTAAGATCGAAGTGTATGGTTACATGAGTGGTCAGTATTCAAGCCGAAGTATGGAACGCAGTTGTCGCCGAGATATCAACTTTATGTATTTACTTGGCGGCGATGCAGTACCGGATCACAATACCATCGCCCGTTTCCGAAGCCGCTATCTGCCAGAAGCGATGGATCACCTATATGAACAACTAGTGGATCTCTTGGCAGAATCAGGAGAGTTATCGCTGCAAAGTGTATTCGTGGACGGAACAAAGGTGGAATCATTTGCGGGTCGGTATACCTTTGTCTGGAAGAAGCGTGTGGAGAAAGCGTTGACAAGGCTCCGGGAGAGAATGAAGCAGGATGTCCCGAAGATCGCTCAGGAACACGGTATACGCTTTGGCTATGCAGATGAGATCGAAGAACACCAGTTGAAGCACTTGCTAGTGCGCTTGGGGAAGAAGCGGATGAACCAGGGCATCGATTTTGTCCATGGTAGAGGAAGCCGAAAAACCGCACTTCAACGAGCAATCGAGCAGATTACCGATTACTATGAGAAGCTGAAAAGATACCAAAAGGATCTGCAGATCCTCAAAGACAGGAATAGCTACGCTAAAACGGATCAGGATGCAACCTTCATGCGCATGAAAGAAGATCATATGCGAAACGGGCAACTCAAACCAGCCTACAATGTTACCATAGGTGTGGATTCAGAGTATATCATCGATGTAATGCTCAGTCAGGAACGAAGTGATAGCCAAACTTTGCTCCCTTTTCTGGAACGAATCAAACGTCTTAGATATAAGGAAATCGTGGCAGATGCAGGTTACGAGAGCGAAGAGAATTACGCGTATCTGGAAGAAAACGGGCAACTGGCATTCATCAAACCGTCCAATTACGAGCAGGCGAAAACACGGAAATATAAAAGCGATATAGGTCGTCGGGAAAACATGCCTTACGACGAAGCCAGTGACGCTTATACCTGCACCATGGGCTATCCGATATGCCCTGCGTATACGAGAAAAACCCGCTCGAAGGCAGGCTATCTCATAGAAACGACGATCTACGAATGCCCCCACTGTGAAGGCTGTTCAGCAAAGGAACGATGCATCCGGCCGGGAGGAAGCAAGCCGATCGAAGAGCGGAGTAAGCGTCTTTATGTCTCCAAAGAGTTCCTGCGGCAGCGGGCAGCTGCCGAGGCACGGATCACCACGGAGAGAGGAATCCTGCTCCGCATCAATCGCTCCATTCAGGTCGAAGGAGCATTTGGGATACTCAAACAAGATATGGGTTTCCGTCGTTTCCTGCTCCGCGGTATGGTTAAAGTGCAAACAGAAATTATGTTACTTTGTTTTGCTTACAACATCAGGAAGTTGCATATGAAAATCCAAAGCAGTCGCTGCGGAGCTCACCTGCATCAACCTACCGCTGCTTAGTAGTAAAATTATTCCCTATAGCTCGGAAGAGGGGTAGCCCTCTTGGTTGTTGTGCCCTTATTCGGGCTTTTTTTCTTTTTTGGAAACTGTTCTCCTGCGTAAATGCCAAAGATACATGGGTAAAGGGCTGTTCCTTCAAGGATTCGTGACATCCTTAATGAGACAGCCCCTCTCGCCTTAAGAGTGCACTCTTCGGCGAATTAAGACGTGTTCTTGCGAAAAAGTTTGCTTTTTGACGCGCATGTCGCCAAAAAGCGGTTACTTTTATCCCTAAACCGGTTTTTCATCAGCCGAAAAGCAGCCCTAAAGCAAGGGCTGCTTAGGTTTTTAGCCGAAGTAACGTTTCAGCAAGCCTTGGAAAGCCTGACCGTGGCGAGCTTCGTCCTTACACATTTCATGAACGGTGTCATGAATGGCGTCCAGGTTAAGCTGCTTGGCTTTAGTCGCAATATCTTTCTTTCCCTGGCAGGCGCCAAATTCGGCGGCGACACGCTTCTCCAGGTTGGTTTTGGTATCGGCATCAAGAATTTCGCCCAGAAGCTCGGCAAACTTGGCAGCATGCTCCGCCTCTTCAAAGGCTATACGTTTATAGGCTTCAGCTACTTCGGGGTAGCCTTCCCGGTCTGCTACTCTTGACATAGCCAGGTACATACCTACTTCGGTGCATTCTCCCATAAAATTCGCTCGGAGTCCCTCCAGGATTTCCGGGTCTACCCCCTGAGCTACGCCGACGCGGTGCTCATCTGCCCAAGCCAACTGCTGCTCTGCTTGCTCCACGAACTTGTCGGCAGGTGCCCCGCACTGGGGACATTTGGCGGGAGGGGCATCGCCTATGTGGACATAGCCACAGATGGTACAGACAAAACGTTTCATAGTGTTGCCTCCTTTTTTAATAGCTACAGGTAACAGAAGAACCAATGCTTAAGTTATGTGGCAACTGAGATATTAGCTTTATTCTAGCACAAGGAAGTATACTCGTCAACTGGCAACTGAAGAGCAGCCTCAAAGGAAAACCCCCTCCCCTTCGCGAAAGCTAATTGTAAATATTTTTATACCCTTGATATATTTTAAGGAGGCGCTACTATTGCTGCTGAAATTGCGTGTGACCTTGCTGGCAGTGCTCCTTGTTGCTGTCCAGGCTAATCTTGCAACTTGGACAGGGGTGAACAACCTCAGGTCAGACGCTTTTGGCTCTCAGCCGTTCTCCCCTGAGCTTTACCGAGAGCTCTACAGTCTGGAAGATGCGGGAGGTAACGACCTCTTTACTAACAAAGTCGATGGCTACAGCTTTTTGGTCAGCAAAGGGTTCACGGTAGATATGTCCCTTTCCGGGGTGGGAGCGGTCTTGGAAAAGCCTGGTTTGCGCATCGAGGTCTATAAGCAGTATGTGGGCAATATTGGCAGGCGCGCCTATATCAGCTACTCGAACTACTATCTGAAAAACAGCACCGACTATGTACTGCACTACGATTATAGCTGGCAAGCCGGTTCCCTGCAGGTAGACGCTCTTTATTATTCTCGCGACAAGTTGGCGCGGATAGCTGACGACAACAATCACTATCTTTGCCTGGAGCTGGCGTTTTGGCCCTACCACTATAACTATACCATAATGCTTAAATCTCACGCTTCCCTAGGCGGGGTGGAGGTAGCCGAATACCTGGCTGCGAACTTTACAGCTTTTGCTCCCACAGCTGCTCCCTATACTCGGCTTTCTTCCCCCCCAGACTTGTCGCAGCGCGGGTTCAGCTCTGCTGCCGAGGCGTTCTACCGGCGCTACTTTGACTCCGCTGCGCCTCTCGCCTGGGGTATCTTTGAACCGCGTAGCAACTGGTTGGACTACTCCACCTTGGAGTTCTACGAGAGCTACTTTGCTTACGAGTTCCCTATTCTTCTGGACTATACCGATTTTTCCTCCAAGATCGCCCACTTTGGCCTGCAAGATAAGCTAAGCCAGGCCAAGCAGCGGAACAAGACTCTACTTTTAACTTTACAGACGACATATGTGCCTGGGGAGCGGAATATGTTGTACGCGGTGTTAGATGGGGAATACGATGCTTTTATCCGAGACTACGCCAGGAAGCTGGCAGCTATCGGGGAACCGGTGCTCTTCAGGCTGGGGAATGAAATGAACGGCGACTGGTGTCCTTACTCCGCTATCAAGGCGGGGAAAGATACTACCGTTTTTCAAGCCTTTTATCGCTATATCTACGCCCTCTTCCGGCAGGAAGGAGCAGATAATGTTATTTGGGTCTGGAACCCTAACGGGCGTTCCTTTCCCAATTTTTTGTGGAATCATGAGCTTATGTATTATCCCGGGGACAGCTATGTAGATATTGTGGGTCTCACTGCTTACAACACCGGTACATACTACTACAACTACGGAGAACGCTGGCAGAGCTTCGCTGAACTCTACGACGACCTTTATCGTGGCTACCTGCGCCTCTACGGTCAGCCGCTAATGATCACCGAGTTTGCTTCCGCCAGTATGGGTGGGGATAAGGAACAGTGGGTGCGAGATATGTTTGCGCATATCGTTAATATGGAAAGGATAAAGGTGGCAGTTTGGTGGGATGCCGTCGATTATGATACCAAGGGCAACGTGGCGCGCTCGTACGTCATCGATGAAACCCCTGAGCTGATGGCTATTTTTCGAGCCAATCTGGGGGGGAAGGATTAAAGTTTGCTCTTTGGGGAATTAATGAGTATAATGAGCGAAAAGGGGGTTTGGAGAAATATGCGTATCGCCATTGGCTACGGGGAGACACCCCAGTGGGTGGATCTTCCAGCGCAAAATGTTTTGGGAGTTTTGCATCCCAACCCGGTTCCGGCAGGGGTTAAAGGGGAGGAAGCTATTCGCCAGGCTTTGGCGACTCCCATTGCCTCGCCTCGTCTTCGCGATATTGTTGCTCCGGGAGAAAAAATTGCCATAATTACCAGTGATAACACCAGACCGTTACCGAGCCACCTGCTGCTCCCGCCGTTACTGGAGGAGCTGTGGGCTGCCGGAGTTGCCCCAGAGCAGGTAGTTATTGTTTTTGCCCTGGGAATTCATCGAAGTCAAAGTGGGGAGGAACAGCGGCGACTAGTGGGGGAAGATATCTTCAACCTTGTTCGCTGTGTGGATAGCGACCCGGAAGATACCATCCATTTAGGGACTACCAGTCGCGGCACTCCGGTGGATATTACCCGGGAGGTAGCTACCGCCGACCGGCGGATTGCCCTGGGTAATATAGAATACCACTACTTCGCCGGTTACTCCGGAGGGGTGAAAGCTCTGATGCCTGGGGTATCTACCCGCAGCGCTATTCAGAATAATCACCGCCGCATGGTGCTACCGGAAGCTGCCGCTGCCAGGATAGTCGGCAACCCGGTGCGGGAAGACTTAGATGAGGCTCATGCTATCTTTCCCCTGGATTTTATTCTCAACGTAGTTCTAGACGAAACCAAACAGATTGTCCATGCTGTTGCCGGGGATCCTATTGCTGCTCATCGGGCAGGCTGCGCTCTGGTGGACGCTCTATACAGTGTTCCTATTCCTCGGCAAGCCCAGATCGTCATCGCTTCACAAGGAGGAGCTCCCAAAGACCCCAACCTCTACCAAACCCATAAAGCCTTAGAGATTGCTAAGTATGCCTTAGCGCCTGGTGGGATCATTATTTTGGTGGGGCGCTGCCAGGAGGGGTTTGGTGAGGAGGTTTTCGCCCGTTGGATGCAGGGCGCCGCCTCCCCTCAAGAGCTGGTGGATCGTATCCAGGTGGAGTTTGAATTGGGAGGACATAAAGCCGCCGCTATTGCCCAAATCCAGTTAAAATCTACTATCTTTTTGGTCTCTGAGCTGCCTCAGGAGGTAGTTAGAGGTATCTTCATGACCCCCTTTACCTCCGTGCAAGAAGCTTTAAATAGCGCCTTAGCTTTGCAAGGAGCCGAGGCTTCTATTATCGTTATCCCGTATGCCGGTGCTACCCTGCCGGTGGTGGTAGAGGCGCCGTAGCTTTTTACCTTGACCTCACATTAGTTAGGTGCGAAAGGAAGGTCTCTCGTTGTGATATTTTTACACCGTAACCGCTCACGTTTTAGCTTAGCCTGTTGTTTGTTTTTGTTGCTTAGCGGATGTCAGCTGGCTTCTCCCACCCCCACTTCCCCTCCCCTCACCTCTCCTTCGGCACCACCACCGCCACCCGTTGTCGATGTGCGGGTGGGTGCTTTACGAGGTCCCACCGCTATGGGGTTGGTCAAGTTAATGCAGGAGGATGAAAACGGTGACAGTGCTAACAACTATCTCTTTACTTTAGCGGGCACTGCCGACGAAATTGCAGCTGCTCTCGTTAAAGGGGAGCTGGATTTAGCTGCAGTTCCGGTGAACCTGGCAGCTATTCTTTATAACCGAACCCAAAAGGAGATCTTTTGCTTAGCCGTGAACACCCTGGGGGTTCTTTATATTCTGGAGGCGGGGGAGGAGATAGAGAGTATCGGCGACTTAGAGGGGAAAACTATCTTCGCTACCGGCAAAGGGACGGTTACCGAGTATAGCCTTAATTATGTTCTGCAAGGTAACCAACTAACCGCTGACAAGGTTACGGTAGAGTTTCGCAGTGAAGCCACGGAGCTGGCGGCACTGCTGGAGCAGGGGATGGCTACCTTGGCGATGCTCCCCCAACCTTACGTCACCAACGTCCTGGCACGTAACCCCGAGCTTAGGGTAGCCTTAAGCCTTACCGAGGAGTGGGAGAAGGTTAGCCAGGGAGCGGGCAGCTTTATCACAGGAGTGATGGTTGGGCGCAAAGCCTTTGGGGAGGAACATCCGGAAGCCTTGGCGGCCTTCCTCAAAGAGTATCAGCAATCTATCGCTTTCACCTCTGAGGATATAGAGGCCTCGGCTGCTTTAGTAGCCAAATACGGGATTGTTCCCGACGTTGCGGCGGCAGCAAAGGCTTTGCCGGAATGTAATATTGTTTATCTGGACGGCGAAGAGATGCAAACCGCCGTGGCTGCCTTTCTGGCCATACTTTACGAAGCCAACCCCCAGGCGGTGGGGGACAGCCTTCCTGATGCCGATTTTTATTACATGCCGGGTAATTAGTAAAGCCCTATGAAAAGGCTCCTCCCTTATCTCGCGTCGGCGTCGGCGCTCCTTTTCTGGCTAGTCTGCTGGCACCTGCTGGCTTTACGGCTCAACTCGGAGATTCTGCTGGTTACTCCCCTAAAGGTAGGGGCGCGCTTGGGGGAATTGGTTGGGCGTACCGACTTTTGGCGGGCGATCACTACGACCTTAAGCAATATCCTGCGGGGCTTTTTCCTGGCGTGTTTGGTCGGCATCGTGTTGGCTGCTCTCTCGCAACACAGGGGAGTTTTTACCCTCCTCAACCCCCCTCTCTCCTTAATGAAGGCTACTCCGGTAGCCTCCTTCACCATCTTGGTTCTTTTTTGGGTACCCAGCTCTTCTCTGGCGGTAGTTATCTCTTTCATGATGGTTCTTCCTATTGTCTATTATAACTTATACGAAGGGTGGCGCCAGGTGGATCCTAAACTCCTGGAGATGGCTACGGTCTTTCGCCTTGGTTTATGGTCGAGGTTGCGCTACATCATCACCCCCAGTATCTTACCCTACTTTGTTTCGGCCATAAGTATAGGCTTCGGGCAAGCCTGGAAATCGGGAATTGCTGCCGAAGTTATTGCTCTGCCGCGCAATTCTATTGGTATTAATCTTTACAACGCTAAGCTATACCTGGCCAATGCCGATCTCCTAGCTTGGACGGTGGTTATTGTCCTACTCAGCTACCTGTTGGAGCAAGGGCTACTCCACCTGATACGCTGGCTATCCGAGAGGGGTGGTTAAGCATAGCCATAATGATTGAAAATATTTGTAAGGCTTTTGGCAGTAAACAGGTGCTCCAAGGAGTTTCCGCAGAGTTCCCCGAGCCAGGGATCACCTGCCTGATGGGACCTTCCGGCTGCGGTAAAACCACTCTGCTCCATATCCTCATGGGCATTATAGCTGCCGATAGCGGTAGTATTTGGGGGGTTAGCGGCAAGCGCTTCGCTGCCCTCTTCCAGGAAGATCGCCTGCTTCCTTGGTTTAATGCTTACGATAATGCGGCTATCGCTCTGCCCTATGCCGAAAAGGGCAAAGCTAAAGATACCCTCTCCCGACTAGGGCTGGATCCCCACAACAAGCTTCCGGTAACCAGGCTCTCCGGCGGCATGCAGCGCCGGGTGGCTTTAGCTCGCGCCTTAGTTATTGCCCCGGAGCTGCTTTTTTTGGATGAACCTCTCAAAGGGTTCGATGAAGAGCTGAAGGTTTGGATTATGGAGCTGTTGCAAGATTTTAGCCAGCACCATACGATAATTATGGTTACCCACGATATGGACGAAGCGAGGTACTTAGGAGCGAAGATAGTGCAGATGCGTTAGTACAGCCTTAGTATAGAGGCTGTCACGACCCCAAGTCATTATTAGGAGTCGTTGTGACTGGAACGAAATATGTACCCAACTAAAGCATAAGGAAAGGGGCAATTATATGCCTAAACTGGAAAATTTGCATCGCATATGGGATTTGGACACCTTTTTCCCTGGCGGCCCTGCTTCCCCAGAATATGTAGCTTTTCTCGACCTTCTGGAGCAGGATCTGCTAAGCTTCACCTCTGAAATTAAGCAACCTACAAAGGGTGTAGCCTCCTGGATTGAACATTTACAAACCCTTGACGCACTTACCTCCCGCACCTCCCACGCTCGTGCTTTCATCAACTGCCATGCTTCAGTAGCCGTTACTAACCCTGAAGTGCGGGTCATGGAGAGCCGCTTCCGTCAAGTGGGGGCGTTGTTGGCTACGGTAGATACTACCCTTAACGACAAAATGCTGCAGATGCCCCTGGAGGAATGGACGCAGCTGGTGCAGGCGCCGGAGCTGGCATCTTCATCCTGGGCTTTGGAGCAACGCCGCCAAAGGGCTAAAACGTTTCTGCCGCCGGAGCAGGAGGCAGTAGTGAATGCCCTGTCAGTGAACGGTTTTCAAGGGTGGAACGCCCTTTACTTCCATATTATTGGCTCCCTTAGTATTGAGGTTGAAGTAAACGGGGAAAAACAATATCTATCTGCGGCTCAGTTACAGAACCGTCTCGACGACCCGGATCCCCATATGCGCGCCTATTATATGGATGTTTGGGACAGAACCTGGGATGAGGCAGCCGATACTATCGCCCTGGAATTAAATAATATGGTGGGCTTCCGGCTTAACCTCTATAGGTTAAGAGGCTGGGATGACTTTCTTTTTGAAACATTAAGAAACAACCTGATCCAAAAGGACACTCTGGACAGTATGCAACAAGCCATCTGCCAGCAGCGGCCTCGCCTGGTGGCTTACTTAAAACGCAAGAAGGAACTACTAGGCCTGGCATCTTTTGGCTGGCAGGATGTAACAGCTCAAGCCAGTGGAGCGGCTACGAAGCTCAGCTACGATGAAGCGGCGAACTTCATAGTGGAAAACTTTGCCAAGCATTCTCCAGGTATGGCGGAAATGGCGGAAATAGCTTTCCGCGACCGTTGGATTGAATCTGAAGATCGCCCTGGCAAACGCGTAACTGCCTTCTGCAGCGGTTTCCCTGAAGCGGGGCAATCCCGTATTTTCGTCAATTTCTCGGGGACAATGGGTAGTACAGTTACCATTGCCCATGAGCTAGGTCATGCCTATAACTCCTGGGTACTCAAAGGTACCCCTCAAACAGGCAGGTTGCGTTCTTCCTGCCTGGGGGAGACAGCCTCGATTTTTGCCGAGACCTTAGTAGGTAATGCAGGTATAGCCGCCGCCGGCTCAGAAGACGAAAGGCTGAGCCTTATTGAGTCCAAGCTGAACCAGGTTATCTCCATGAGCGTAAACATGGTGGCTCGTTATTTATTTGACAGAGCTTTTCACGAAGAGCGCACGAAAGGCGAGGTTTCGGTAGCCCGCCTGAACCAGCTGATGCTGGCTGCCCAAAGGGAAGCCTATGGCGATGCTCTAGACCGCTGGCACCCCACCCTGTGGGCCTCGAAACAGCATTATCATGGCGCCGGCAACCCTTTTTACAACTACCCCTACACCTTTGGGCAACTTTTTGCTAACGGCGTCTTTGCTTATGCCATGCAAGCAGGAGACAATTTCGAGAAAAAGTATAATGCCTTGCTCAGGGATACAGGCCGCTGCACTGTGGAAGAGTTAGCCATGCGCCATTTGGGTGCCGATCTTACCAAACCGGATTTTTGGCACCACGCTTTGAACCTGGCTCTGGCCGAGTTGGATGAATGGCTGGAAAAGACAAAGAAAAAGGTGGTTATGCTATGACCAGTTATATGAACGAGATGAAACCAGGGGAAATACAGAAAGGCAATTTCAAGAAGGTTATTTTCGGGGTAGGCTCTACAGAGAGCCATGGCGCTCATATGCCCATAGGGACTGATAACCTTATCGCCCACGCCATGGCGGAGCGGATTGCCGCTGCTTTTACTGACATGCTGCTGCTGCCGCCGGTAAACTATGGCGTCAGCGAATATCATCGAGACTTTCCTTTTACCCTGTATGTGAAGTCGGAAACCATGATCGCTACTATCCGTGACATTTGTGAAGCCATTTACTTCAGAGGTATACGCCAAATTATTATAATAAATGGTCATGATGGCAATATAAGCCCCCTGGAAATTGTAGGCAGACAGGTAAAAATGCAATACCCGGATCTTGCCATACTGACTTTACCAGCCTGGTGGCTGAACTTCCGGAACCTGGTGCCGGCAGGCTTATTCAGTGACTATGCCCACGGTCATGGGGGTGAAGCCGAGACTTCGCTGTTAATGGCTTTTTATCCTGAGCTTATAGATTTATCTCTGGCTGTGCCCATGATTCCCAAACTTAAGGAGGATAGCCTGCTGGATATGAAGGTAAACTTCCGCGAGCTGAGCAACGTAGGGTCTACGGGCAATCCCCAACTGGCTACGCCGGAGAAGGCCAGAGTTTTGGCGGAAACCATGATTCAGCATACCATAGACTATATTAAATATTTAGATAGTATAGACTGGAAATACGCCGTCGAGTAAGTGACAGCTCCCTCAGCAGGATAGCGTGGTGCTATCCTGCTTTTTCTTTGTGTCGGTAAAAGAGTTGACATACGTATTGAATACGTGCTATAATGTAATCAGAAAGAAGGTGATGCGGATGAAAGCAAGCGAACTAACAAGGATGGCGAAAAAACAAGGCTGCTACATAAAGCGGCATGGTTCGGAACACAATATATGGATAAACCCAAAGACGGGTAACACCGCACGAATCCCGCGTCACCAAAGCAAAGAAGTAGCAACCGGTACAGCGCACATCATCATGAAGGACTTGGGGCTGAAATAAGCCCCTCCTTCAACCCCATAAACCGAATGGAAGGGATGGTCGATTGTGAGATACGCATATACAGCAGTATTCACACCAGAGAAAAATGGGTTATACAGCGTCACTTTTCCTGATTTACAAGGGTGTTACACAAGTGGCGATGATATATCAGACGCTATTTACATGGCGCAGGATGTACTCAATTTAACCTTGTACGATTTGGAACAAGACCGGAAACCCATACCCAAAGCAAGTAAACCGCAGGATATCAAAACAACAGGAGAGCAATTCACAAGCGTTATTGCGGTAGATACCGATACATACCGCCGATTCTACGAGAACAAATCTGTCAAGAAAACACTTACCATTCCAATGTGGTTGAATGAACTCGCTGAACAGGCAAATGTTAATTTTTCAGGCGTTTTGCAATCAGCATTAAAAGAAATATTACAAGTACAAAAGTAAACTAAAATCCCTCCTCCGCAAGCGGGAGAAGGGTATACTGCGACCATGATAGAAGATATTGGCGAGGAGCTCGCTCCTCCCGAGAGTAGAAGCCCATAAATTGCGTTCACCCATGGCATGATACATGTGGGCTTCTACTCCACATCAACGGGCAGATCGCCATCTGCCCCTACGAAAATCCATCGCCAATATGGTGCAGGGACTAATAAGTCACGGTTACACGACGATTGGGTTGTTTCAATGTAGCAGCGGTCATTTCGTA
>Ga0123353_10004568_pt1 | contig 17856 bp, 18 predicted proteins | sample TergutLab28metaG_3_FD_92763 | JGI IMG/M metagenome (GOLD analysis project Ga0123353, IMG submission 92763) | Labiotermes labralis P3 segment gut microbial communities from Petit-Saut dam, French Guiana - Lab288 P3 | ecosystem: Host-associated > Arthropoda: Insects > Digestive system > Gut ... | reverse complement strand
TTATCCACCCATCTACGCCTAGGTCTCGCCAGTGGTCTCTTTCCCTCCGGTTTCCCCACCAAGACCCTATACACCCCCTCTCCACACCCATACGCGCCACATGCTTTTGGAACATAGTGTACAATTATACGTAGTCACTTAGGTTAAACATTTGGTGCATACACATTTTATTTAAATTCTCCTTTAGATTGGATCGTTAGAATCATTCTATTTTCAGTCTAGAATATGAGATGTATGTTATGTATCAACTTGGTGCAAACCTGCTTTCCTTTCCGCTAAGATGGTTTCTGCACTGACAAACTGGTAGAATCCAACGATGTGAAGCACAACCTCAAAATATTAAAATACTAAATAAATATGACTGTGTTATAACAGCCCAATTATCGCACCTGCCTTGCCACAGTTCTAGACTTACACCAACCAACCTCCTACAAACGTATTTCACCATACTGCTATCAGTACCCATACTTGACATAACATAAACATATATGGGCGGAGTGAAGGAATAGTTCCATCTTATCTTCGATACCATATAGTGAGTGGCCAGCTTCAAGCCCCAAACGTTTTATCCCCGGGCAAAATGTCCCCAATACTCGCTGCGAAGGCTGCGTAGGCACCAGACCGTTACTTATACGGCATGTGTAAGTAAATGAAGACTTTGCAGTTGCGTTCATATTTTACAGCACACAAGCCAAAATGAAAGTGAAATCAGTCAAATAACACGGTCTCTGCAAACACGCCAGCTGTGGATCAGATAAATATGCCGTTACGTGATAAATATCAGTACTGTCATTGGTACAGAAATAAGCTGTAACATGCAGGATGAAAAAATTATATGCTGCGGAACAACACTTCATAACCAGCCACACTAAATTTGTAGTTGGAGATGTGTTCAGCGAAATGAATGTTTTTAAGGGCGCGACGGAGTCAAAGGCCACTATGCAGTTAGTTAAGGTTGTCGTGATTCAAGACTAGGGCACAGCATCAACAGAAACAGTGTTTATCAATAAGTATTAGTTTGCACGTTGTTTATATGGGCCTCTGGCATTAAAGGAAGAACACATATTTGAGTGGGGCCGGGATAGCTTAATACGTACAGCGACTTGCTACGGGCTGGACGATTCGGGGATTGAATTGCGTGGGGGGGGGGAGATTTTCCGCACCCGTCCAGACCGGCCCTGGGGCCCACACAGACTCCCATACAATGGGTACCACGTCTTTACCGGGGGTAAAGCGGCCGGGGCGCGGTCTGTTCTAAGGTAAACATTACATTTACTTTCACACAATGTATTCGAGACCACGGCGCTACGAAATATATTTTGGGTCTAAATAGAAGTAGCAGGAGATTGAAGAAAACCCCACAATGAACTTCAAGACTGTACTCCTCACCCATAATTATTCGGGCAATGAAATCAAGGAAGGTGGAATGGGCAGGACATGTGGCATATACTGGAGAGAAGAGAGATGCATAGACGATTTTGGTAGGGAAACACGAAGGAAACTACTTGGAAGTCCTAGCCGTAGACGAGAGGATAATATTAAAACGGATTTTAAAGAAATAAGATAATGGTGTGTACTGGATTCATTTGAATCAGAACAAGCTTCAGAAGAAGGACTCTGCCCCTCGGATTTACGTATGGTTCTTTAGGATGTCTGTCGCACCCAATACTGTACACTTTTGCGGTATAAGGAACAGGATGCGAAATGTACTGCCACTTGTATCTTAATGGCCACCTAACCTTCACCAGAAACATCTCGCTGTCCCAGACGAGGCACCGGGTACAAAGTCATGGAGGTACAACCTTGAGGAACTCCTGTGGAGGAAATAGCACTGCCATTCTAAGTGCGACTGCATAATGAGTGTGAGACATTTTTTTTGTAAAAAAATGAATGGTTCATTTATACATTTTAACAAATTTGTTTGGATTCTCAGTAAGTTACCCTGATGATGATCACAACAGCGATCGAAACATGTGATGAATGAATAATAAGTGATAAACACATCTTATATATGTGCATTTGTTGGCCTTGTTACGTCAACTGAAACACCCTCTTTAATACACGGAAAGGAACATATTCAGTTCATCGATTTATATCTTCAGTAAATAAGCATCAAGGTCAATACGTTGAGCAACAATGCGAAGAATGGATTTGGAAATTACGTGTAATTACTAACTAGAATATATCTTACCACTCACGTAGGATGCGCCGACATTTCTGTGCAGCTGTATTTAATCAAATGCATTAATCAATCAAGCATAAATTATTGACAAAGCCAGCCAATAGTTCAGATATTGCAGTGCACAAAGCCATAAATTCTATTGTTGACAAAGTTGATTAATAGTAAAGAGAGACAATAAATTAATTTTCCCTTAATTTCGCAGGTATATTTCGAATAACGCTCCCCGTATACTGATCTCAGCGAGATCTGAATGTACGGCCAGGCACTCACTTCATAAATAAAATACTTCCTTTTCTAGATCTGATCTTCACCGAAGTCGGGAGTTTCATTGGCTGTATATGAATAACATGAAATTTGGTCTGTAACTTTCCTCTATACGCCACCCCCCACAATTTATTTTTTTCTAATAATGTTGCATTGTTTGGAACATAGAACCTTTGGACTCAAATGACCTATTTTGTGGTTACCTTTATGTACTCTGCTGGTAAAAGTACAGGTAAAAGTAAAGGTGACCCCATAACATGTCACAGAAGTGAAAGAAAACTAGATGGGGTGGGGTGGTCAACGCAATGCCCCGGCCGCTTTACCCTCGGGAAAGAAACCGGGTACCCAATGTACAGAAGGCTGGGTGGGCCCCATGGCAGGACTGGGCGAGTACAGAGAAAAGAAAATTTCTTTCCCCCACCGCAGTTCGAATCCCGCACCGTCCAGCCCGTAGCGTGTCGGCCTTCCGACTACTCCATCCCGACCCCCCATGTACTGTGTTGAAAAAACTAAAGAGAAGAATTTTTAACGACGCTGAAATTGTGCGCGATTTCAGGCTTCCGCCGCGAAGTAGCTGAGAAATGTGCTTTTCTGGGTTATTATTACGCAGCGAGTAGTGGTAATTGCTTAGCGCTACGCGCTGCGTCATAACCCTGAAGAGCGCAGTTCTCGACGCTGAAATTGCTAATATTAAATGGTGTCAGCGGCTGATAAATGAAGTACGGACAAGGAGCACTGATGGAATGATGAGAGCGGAAAACCGAAGTACTTAGAAAAAAAAACCTGTCTGCCCACTGAAACAATTTTTCTCCTAGTCCTATGGTTTTCCCCTCATTCCACCAATGCTCCATAATCGCATTTCTATTCTTCTACCACCTAAGCTACATATTATTAGCAAATAATAGCGACATTAAATACACCACCTTTGTCTCTTGTTTCAACTATACGCCAGACAAATCACATGCAACTACTTAAGTACCTCACTACATGGGCCCTGGTACAATTCCAGGGCAGTAAACGTGAAATTTGTGGCACAGTGGCCTCAGTGCACGTTTCTCTACCAGTTATTCGGATGAACTGTGTTATTTCTCACTTCACCAGCGTTCCACATACATTAATCTATCTGGGGATGGACAATGCGTACAAAAGATATTAACACTCCCACAATGACACGGTTTTGCTACAGCACGAGAATAAGGAAATAAAAATCCCCAATGCCCGGCAGATTTACTCCACTCATGATAAAAGGGGCTGTCACTGTCAGAAAGTTAAGTACGGCTAGTACCGAGTCCAAAACCGGTTACATTAACCTCCCATCCTCAAAAACACTAAGTTCCTGAGGATTAACCTAAATGATATCCTGCAATCTCATCCAAGATAATGCACGAAGACTTATGCCAAAAGATATTCCAATCAAACGTTATCCAATCTGTACCCCATCGCAGCCTTGTAGTACACAACAGCCAAACAATACAGGGTCAACTCTCTAATCACACAGCTCCTCGCTTTGTAACAATTATTATGTAAAGGACAGAAAAGTCAAATACGTTCCACAAACAAATCCCGTGTCAATACACCATCATAAAGTCATACGACGTTCAAAGTTTTAATCGGAAGAGTCAGCCAGAAATCAGCACGCAAAATTCAAAAATGCTTCCTGACGTTGACAACCCACCGCCTTCTCCTCCTCCTCCTCCTTCTCACAGGGGCATGTTAAAGCTGCCATGACCTTCTATCTGTTAGTTTATAAGAAGTCATACTTGTTTATTTACGATTCACGCTACATTTAGCACAAAGGGCAACTCCCAGATAACCTTAAGGTTGAAACAAAAAGTATGTGAGGAAAAGCAGACAAGTAAAGCCAGTTTAATTAAACACATTTTGCTAAAACGATATGATGACAGAATTCCTTGCAGATACGAGAGATATACTGCACGACCTCGGAAATAATGCTTAAATCTTAGTTCCTTTAACAGTATGTCAGTTGCATAGCTGCCGGGAGAATGTAATCGGTACAGCGACTTTATTACGGGATTGGAATCCCGGCAGAGGTAAGAGATTTTTCTCTTCTCCAAAACGTCCATAGCGTGAAGGATGCCCACCCAGGCTTCTACTGTCAATGGAAACCGACACTCTTTCCGACGCGGTAGGTGGCGAGGCTTGACGCTGACTACTCGCCTGCATCTAGTGTCGAGGTTAAAAATGAGCGGAGACACACACCCACTGCAAACATGCCTTTATGGTGTAACAAATTTGCCTTTAATAAAACTGAACTGCATGATGAAGTGATAGGTATATGGCTGAAGAAATGGCCGAAAACAAGGCAGCACGTCAGGCCGGATGGCACCTGCCGAAATGGACGTTGTGTTACGTTCAGTCCCTTATTAAAAAAAAGTCTTTCCGTATCCTGACTGCTTAGTCTGTGGAACTTTCAACTACACATTATCATTCGCACAGGTTAGTTTTTACCGAATGTGAGGTTATGTTGTGTCGCGAACTGGGGATTTTTAGGCAGAAAGTAGTTCGTGGCGCATTTGAAGGTTCTAGATTGAAGGAGCTCGATCCCCGAGACAGATCCTACGATTCTATTCTTGACCGAGACAGATCCTACGATTCTATTCTTGACCCACGTCCAGAACCCCTCTACAAACCCACACAGTCTATACAAGACCGATATGGAACGAGGTCTCTGTACACAAAGCTGAAGTGTCCGCAGCTGATAAAGCCTCACTGAAGACACTCCCAACAACGCACGAGTATGCTGTTTACATAATACTGCTGTTTAAATTAGACAGATCATAGGCCTCTTGGAGTCATGTGAATGAATGGGAATGCTGGGAGGGAAGGTTGGGGACAGTTAAGTATTAAATGGTAACTTTTCGTGCCCCGCAATTACCTGAACAGAAACGGAAACACAATGTACTGCTCACAGAATAATATAGGCATAGACGGGGGGACAACACTAAAATGGAACTTAAAGAGAAGTAGGATGGGAAAGCGTGAACTGCATTCATCTGGGTTCGGACTGGAACAAGCGGCGGTTTCTTGCGAACACAATAATAAAAATTCGGACTCCAAAAAATGAGGGAATCGTCTGCTTTTAAAGACGGTCTCGACTCCAAGGAGTTCCTTATTTACGCTGGGGAAAAGAAGAAAAAACTGAATAGCAGCCCTCCACATGCAGAACTGAACCAAGATTATACGGAATTATTTTGACTGATAGACTATTTCACGTGAGGGTCGGCAGGTCCGTACCTGCTCCGAGCAGGAGCGTCACTCAGTTCTGCTAAGTACATAACAAAGCACGGAAAATAACTAAATTCACACTATCTCTGTAGGTACTGGCTAGTAAAATCGTGTTACCTTGTTCCGCATGCAAAACTACCACTCTTTACGTTCGCCTTCACTCAACTAAAAAAACGCACATTGTCAAACAAGCTGGCTCAACGACCTTGGCACGTCCATTGCAAGTTCTTGTTACATGTGTGCTTGTCTTGCATCGCAAGTAGTAGGATGATGAAATTATTCTGGAATGGTAATGTTAATACATGACGCCGAAGGTCATTCAGTGAGGCCTACGAAGTCAGAAGCTTATTGTATTAAAATGAAACTGCCTTTGGCCTAGTTTGTTATTTATGAGCTCGTCTTATAACAACAAATAAATACATATCATTTATAGGCAAGGAGTTTCGGGCAGAAATATAATGCCCATTTTTTAAAATTAAGTGACTTTCAATCCCAGAATTGCGTTGTTAATGTTACGTTATAACCCAACAATAACACGCTAAACATGACGCGCTCGGCCACAGAAGGGGCACAAGCAATTCTTACTCGATTCCGAAGCTCCTTTTACTGAAAGCAAATTTAAACATGTTACAAAGTGCGAACATTACGAATTCTTTGTCGGGAAGAATTCAGGCCGTCTTGCATATAACCTTACAGCTGGACGCCATGGCCACGATCAAAATTACTTACAAACATAACAGTCTCCACATTACATTTCACATGTAGCCCTAATGAATGACACGTTACCGCCATCAACTGAAAAGCTAAATACGGATTTCATGTGACCGCCACGCTGTTGATACACACTCCTAAACACACGATAACAAACTCACAATTATTTTGAAAAAAGACAAAGGCAAGAGAAAAAGCTGAGAAGCTGTAAGTAAAACTGTTCCTATACAAGCCGGGACAGACCCTTGGGCTGAAGGAAGTTGAGACTCACAGAATTTATAGACGATCAGCACATGAAGGTAGCAAGGATGTCAGCCCGGCTGCCTTTACCTCTAGGAGATATCCCTGGTACTCATTTCTGTTAAAGCCTGAACCGACCCCAGGGACATAGTGCGGCCAGAAGGATTAAGTCAATGAAAAACCCCTACAACCTCAGCGGGAGTCGAACCCGCGACCTTTCAGCTTGTAGCGCAATGCCTCAACCAACTGCCCCACCGTTTTATTTAATGCGTTACAAGTTTCTATTCTTGAATCGGTTACAAATTTGATAAGAATAATCAAATGGGCGATAGTTCCTTCGTTAGGCCCCTCGTCCACACAGGACAAAAAAAGCTCTATGACCCACGCGGGATCTTTTTACAAGTATATTTCATTTTTCAATGTGAGGGTATTAAGACATCATTATCAGTCCACATGTTTTCGTGGAAATACATAATTTACAATTTTAATTGTGGTATCAGAATTCCTTTCCTTCTTATGTTCGTAAAAAGAAGAATATACAAACACGATGATTCGTTTCGTTCCTAGCTGCAGCATTATTACGTTATCGGAGGATGCACTTCCCTCTACGTAGGTCAACCTTGGACTGATCTAGTAGCCTAAAGAAATGATGAAACAAACCACTTACTGCTCGTAATACATCTTTATATAAGTGGTTAAACGACTTCCACAATTTTTGTTAAAGAAGGCATGGAATTACACATGATTAAGCCAAAATATAAATTTAAAATGTAAATGCAGACAGGCCCACTTCATTACAGCAGTCCCTAGCCATTTTGTCACACACGGTTTCTACATACTCGCGTTTTCTCATTTTTGAATACATGGGAAAGGGGTGGGATGGAATATCTGTTGGCTTCCACGCCAGCAGATCCACATATGCTCCGGGCAGGACTGTAATGTCACCTGAAACCAGTTTCATAGAATACAGACTGTAACTGCGGAGCGTCTTTTAGCGATATTTTGTAACACTTTGAGGCCAATTTCTGTTTAAACATGTTATTCTACACTTTTGTTTCGAGGAGTTTTCAATGTGAATTTCTTTCATAATAATTTAAAGAGGTCAGATCAGTTATTTGTCCACGTAAATATAAAGTTGTCCATGAACTATGCCATGAAGGCTTATGTGGAAACAGAGAAGCACCGCGCATTCCAGGCCTTCGAACTTGATGGATCTAAAGTGATGCTCAAGTGACGAAGGGGGGACCATTCGGAAGACGGAGGGATAGACGGGAGGGTATTATTACAATCGAACTTAAATAACAGGATAAGAAGGCGTGGACTGGATTGATCTGGCTCACGAAACGGAACCAGGAGTCAACTCTTGTGAACACGTCGAAGAACCTTTGGGTTCCATTAAATGTGGAAAATTTCTTGACTAGCTGAGCAGCTATCAGCTTCTATATAGTTACTGGACTCCAAGAGGTAAATGCGAGCTACAATTATTCAGCAGACTTAACGCAACCAGAATTGCTGATTTTACATTCCACAAATTGTGCTGCATTATTTACTTAATTACTTACTTCACGAAGCAGAGCTCTTCTTGATAAGGTAACCGGTTTTCAGTTAGTCAAGGCATTCCTCGCATTTTATGGAACCCAAAAGTTCATTACCGCATTCACAAGTGCCCGCCACTGTATTATTATTGCTTATTATGTCAAACTTGTTTTAATTCTTATATGCAGCTTTCGTATTAATGAAGATCAATCTGTTATTCAGTGAGCACCGGTAGATCGTCGAAGCTCCAGAAATATACCGTGCTACGGATTTTTTACTCCTAAAATTAAGCATGAATATAAACTAAATACAGTAATTAATCGTCTCACGAGATACTCAGCAAAGATGCTCTTTTCAATGAATAATAAAATACCATCTCTTAACAATCATCCCTTCCGTAGCTTGGACGGCTGTAGTGATAGGCGGTTATACTATGATACCAGCGATCACTGCTATTACTTACAGTCACTGCTACCGCAGTAACGTGCTGGTTAAGATCTGCTCTGCTCTACCCCATCAGTCCAATGAGTTACTTAGTTCTATTCCACTGAGTTAGTTCAATGACTAATCAAAATTATATTAACGGAGAAATAACGTACGTGTCGGCTGACCAGACCGCAGCCAGCCAGTCACTTTATTGACTGAGCTATCCCAACTCATTCTACGAATGATATAAACTAATTATGAGCTTCAACGGGACGATAACGTGCTGGTACTGTCACAGTCTTCGCTGTTGGCTCTCAGAACATCACTTCAGACGGTAATTTGTATATTGCAATCTTCCATGTTCTCCATATTTACAGCCCTAGACATGCAAACGAAAGGCCTCTAGTCAGCACCAATGTCGGTAGGGTCATCGTATATGCTGACAATGTTCGTAGTTTTACTCAGTCCCGACAAATACTGGGACAGTATGTCGATAACACAATGGCAGCTTCTTTCAGAACCATTTAAAATTCATCACACATAAATCAACCTACCATTCCACGCTACAAAAACGTGCTCCCTCTCGGTTGTGTCCACCAAATCAGAGGCCGAGTAGTTTCCCTGTAAAATCCCGGGATTAATTCCTCTGCATCAACGTTTTTACGACGCACTTTTCAAGATTAAAAGACATCTAACAGACAAGAATAACACCGCTTCATGCAACCCAGATTATCACGAATCGCAAACGTTATTTTCCTAGCTCTACGAATAATTCTGATGATTTGTAAACGGACTTGCTTGACGGGGAACCGGATTCGGGTCTAGGTTGGGGAAGGGGTTGTGATAGACACTTTCGTGTTTCTTTTCAGTTCCTTCAGGTCAAAGGTTAGTGGTGGTGGTGGTGGCGGCAGTAGTAGTAGTAGTAGTAGTAGTAGTAGCAGCAGCAGCAGCAGCAATACTTAGACATGGGCAGCTGCTACGTCTCCCCCATCCCTCCCCCCCGAAAGATATACAGTTACATGATCAAATGTCGCTACCCTGCAGACATCATTCCATGGGCTGATACAAACACAGGCATTAAGTTACACTGTTCGTGAACACTTGGTGATAAAGTCTGTGACGTTAATACGACCCACTGAACACCGACAAAAACTCCGACATGAATTCTGTCCTCCCCAAAAACAGCATCCGTAATTTCTTGTCAACCGGTGTCCAGTGCTATTTTAATCTGGGGCAGTCTCAAGTTATCGACCTCAACCTAAAACACTAATATGATTACATGACGATGCAGTAACGGCAGAGAATCCTATGCCTCGTGTTTATCGATAAAGTAATTACTGCCAGATGCAATGACCCATGCTTTCATTTCGAAACAAAAACGTTCACACGCTTGCGTCACGATTCTCATTCATCACAGCGCGCGTCAGTGATGCTGCTATGTCGGATATCGATTTCTGTCCCCTGAAGTACTGCAATGCAACGTTTTGTGAGTCATTACGCTCATTGATTTAGTTCCTAACTCGCCAGTAGTTAAGTTCATATTGAGAAGCACGCTGTCACACGCAGTACTATTCTCATTTTGGGGAAGAGGGTGATTAACACGCTGGATATACCTCTGTTAACGTGCAAAACCAATCATCGCGGAACTGCGCTTAACTTCGAATATGGGGGGGTCCCAAGTTCGAATCTTGGTACTGAGATTGGGCTTCTTGGATTCTTCCTCGACCCATCGAGGAAGATGTAAGAACAACTTATGTAGGCAATAACCGATTCCTTCCATTTCCGTGTACCCTGCTCTCCGTAGTTGACATGATGCCGTCACACGTACCGAGACAAATGCAGTCACGGGTGGGGGGACTCATTTACATTTACTATACAACAGAACTCCACTTATCCGGATCGCCAATTATGCGGATCGGCTTGACCCTTTGGGTAAATCTGTCGAGTATGCTACAACGCTAAACGTGCCTGAAATTACCGGTTATCTGATCAAGTACAGAACAGTGTTATGGCTTCTAGAACTTCAAATCAGGCGCGGTCGAAAGGTTTAGACGCAGGTACATAGTGTAAATAGTAACAGTTGAACTTCAAACTGCCAATGTAGCCCATTTTCAAAGAAAAATCCAATTATCCGGATAAGTGGTGTTTTACTGTATTAGTCTCTTGAACTCATGTTACAACGAGGTTTTGGTTACAAATTCACGGAGCAGTAACGCCACCAAGATATTATTTTATCAGCCACACGCACGAGGCAGGCTACTGAACGCACATGAATGTAAACTGCTGAACACTACTACACTTCGTCAGAAACTGTACCCTATCTACGTCTCATAAAACGATCAAGCACGAGGGAATGACGCATTATAAATACAATCAAGATATTATCCGAGAGATACAGATAACATATGAAATTATTAATAAATAAAAACTATTAAAAATGGTTCGAAGGCTTAGACAGACGTCACGAAAATCGAATCCCAGTGATGCTCCACTACCACAAGACGTCAGGCAAAATATCAAGTTTTAATTGCTGCACAAAGAATTGGCCAAAGGGCTTAATCCGCGAGGCTGATGATGATTCACAATTTAACACAAACCACAAACCTTTTACACCGATAACACGGCACTTTAAAGATCAAGAACTGTATTAAACTGCAATAATAAAAATTATCAGTATGAGCTATATATACACGTGGCGGGTAGTAACCGTGCCTGGTGCTGGAACATTTGCAGTATAGAGCCTGCGAAGCTACATGACGAACTTTAGCCACTGGATGTCACACATTTCCATATTACTGCCTTTCTTCAAGGCAGATCACAACATCCACGCCTACATGATACCAGCATCGGATGTTCTAACTAGCAAACAAGATCGCGGATGGTGGGAAAATTATCCCATTATAAAAGAACATTTGTCTCATGTGACACAGCAAAGAGCAAGAATTTTTGGAGTGTTAAATCTGTACAAATATTAAACACTGTCTTTAACGGACTGCTGTATATCGGGGCCGACAAGTAAAAATATCGACCATTATATTGCCAGTCGGGTTTCGATTCCAGGTAGAAATACTGATCCTTCACTTCGACTGTTCTTAGTACCCCTCATCCTCAAAATGGAAACCAAGAGTCCTGTTCCATGGAGTACGGTGGCCCAGCATCGAAATGGTAATCATCAACGTCGCGGTGTAGTGATTAGCACTAAGAAAGCCATGGATATTAATTTCGGCCCGGAAACTAGCTATGTGATTAAGCGTATCGAAATTTCACTCAGCAACTCAATTATGCTAGAGTAATTTTATCTGAGCACCTTTTCAATTTAAAAACAATTCAAAATAATTCTTTAATTTAAAACTGTACACATTCTACCGCTAATTAACAGATAAGACAGACACGTGGCCTTCAGATACTGATCAAAGAAGCACGAATGGGCCTACCAATAACACTACTGCACAATGCTGACTGAACAGAACTACTTACATCACAGCCACTGCAGCCTGAATGTTGAATCCAATAAACTGTAAATCATCAGCATTTAAAACCACTTTCACAGAAACTACAGGACCGCGAAACCTTCTCACTGAACTTTTGTAGTGTGTCCTATTGTTTGAACAGTCTGTCACTTCACTGAAGGTCGCGTCAATTTACATTTTATTAAACACTGTGCCCATTATGACAGGTTCATTTCACACACAAAAGCAAATTCATATTACGGAAAAATAGTTAACACTCAGTCAACTGTTTAGAAGGTGATCAAAACAAACAATAAGGTGGGATTACTATGCGGACAGCAGACACGACTCTATTGATGGTGCGTTTCAACTCGTCTGGGTGCAACTCCGGGAATTCGGCAAAGTTCGTGTGTTTCGGGTTGGGCTCGGCCTCTCCACACGAAGTACCAGCACATTACACACTGCTGACACTCGTCACCTGCCTAAAGCCTTCCAACACGTATAGTCTTAACGCAGGGATGTTAGCCGTACGAAAACAATTTAGCAGGGTAAACAGCACGTGTAAAACCAATGCACCGATGTCACACCAGCAATCAGTGCGCTGGTTACCCTCTGCTTAAAACAAGCTCATTTCGATGTGAAGGCATCTGCAAGAGTGCAAATGGCTTTACGCATTCTTAACTTTGTTTTTATAACCAAGGCAGCTATCCCTGGTGTCTACTGGATAAACTTGAACGCGGTGACCGAAAGAAAATTCCACGCTCCTCACAAAGCTTGTAGTGGGCCAAACGAATGGATCTATTCGGGACGAACGGAGAAGACCTTGGTACCTATTTACACTTTTCAAAGAACAGCAATAACCAATATGGCTACATGGTGTACTCGTACTTACATATCTAGCTAATTACGTGCAACAGTGGCATTCTTAAGTAGATAACGGCCACTCAGGCAGTCAAGAAATTCCCAGCCTTTTTGTGGAATTCCAAGCTACTCTTCATATCTTGCTCACAACATCCCACCACTGACCTATATTCTTTGTGAGATTAATTCAGTTTAACATTACCTTTCCATTTAAGCTTTAATTCCCCAATTTGAGGTGCCTGAAAATATACGATCTGACTATCCTGACAAGACTGAGCTATATAAATCAAGAAATTTTCCATTATGGAATATCACCGTTCGTCAGGTATTCCATGAATTCAGGCCTCAGTAACCTGTTTTCACATTTCCAGTTTCTGCTCGGGGAAGTAAGAAAACCACGCTTCACAAAGACATGGATGGTTGCTTCATGGACCATGGACAAGCAACCTCAGCAATCTGGTTTACGAGGCCCTGTGAGAAACTGCACGGCCTCCCGAAAGCCAGGCAGACATAAAGGACCCTTGGCCTGGGCGGAGGGGGGAGGGAGCCCGTCCTTTGCCGTAACTGCCTCCAGTGATGATAATACCCGAACATTAACACGCACTTCTTACTGCAGACTAGGCAGCAATTCGGGGGAACCTCTTGCGATATAAATTAAATTGGGAATTGATTTGAAAAAAAAGGCGCATTGTTCTACATTTTGTTCACTATGCGACATGTATCGAAGCAGGGGTGGTGATGATGCTGGGGGGGGGGGATTAAGAATTGTCCCAGAAACAACGCGAATCGCGTAACTGTAAGGTTCGCACTAATGTGGACGACGGTACACGGGCCTATGCTCGCGTCTCTGATTCAAGAGCGTTTCAGAACAGACAGCAAAAGTTTCACGGGTTTTCATATCGTCAAAACAAAAGGCAGTTAAACTACATCCTCAAACGGCTATTCGACTTACGCACTGCCCTTCCTACGGAGAACCAAGTGCCGCAGAGAGCTACAGGTATACGACCCGCATTGCTCAGATCACAACTTCCTTCCACTCCCTTACCCAATCCATAAACTTTAGAATTCCCCTCTAAAACCACCTGCCATACCAACACACAGACATGAAAGAGGATGCGCCCCCCTTTGCCGCACCCGCACGACTGCTATGGCGGCCATCCACGATATTGATTGCATGCTCTGCCAACACTGCACCTCTCTCTCGTCTACCCATCCCCAACCCGCACCCTCTATCACCCACTATTCCAATATGAGAGAAAGGGGAAGCATGATTGTGAGAGAGGGTGGTAGAATAATAGGAGACAGGAGGGTTGCGCGAGAGGGGTTGTAAAAGTAGGGCTCCAGCGTGCCTGTGAGTGTTATGTAGGGGATGAGAGCAGACGAGTCGGAAAGAGAAGGTTGGAATGAATGATGAATACCATCCCCTCACTTCGTTCACCCACGACTGGCGACACAAGCGCCCTCCAACATCCCAGTCTACGGCAATTCTGCTTCCACTCGCTAACAAAAGAATGGATCAGCAGCACGCAACAGGAAAAAAGTTTTAAAAAGTTACAAGGGTGGGAGAGATTGAAAATTGGAAACAAGAAGAACTGAAATGAAAGAGAAAGAAAGAAAGACAGGGCAAGGGAAACATTCTTCATGACAAGCGTTGCAGTGGGGCGCGGGCGGGAACAATGCAAGGAAATGCTTGATCATTTAGCATTACAACGAACACATTAAGCATGGCGCTGTGAAAAGGCAAATGTTGAAATAATAGGTGGGCGTGTTGTACAGCTTCCAATTACTGTATCAATCATCGGTCCATTTACTTCAGAAAGCTATCTGTCTAAAAGAATATCAATCTTGTAGCCTTGCATTTGTGCCGCGCAAATGTCTACTGCAGTACTACATTAGCGACCGTGGTAAAATAGGTGACCTGTGTTTCATTTAAGCGTCGTGTTAAGAATTAAGTAAGGCACACCTCCAGCTCTTCTTAACCTCGGTACTTGATCGGAGTAAGCTGTTATCTCAACGCCCGCAGGGGCGATTTCAGGTACACTTTGGATAGGAGGATGGCTGGGCCCCAGCTGCGGAAACATCGTGGAAAATAAACATCTCCGACCACGCGGGAAATCGAACTCCGATTCTTGGGTCGCCCAGTCCGTCGCCTCGTCACTATACCGACCACGCAAAATTGACCGCCTTCCTTTGCGAAACTGGGTGAACAAAACTCAACCACGTAAGACTCACTACAGCCGTACAATGCACATATTTTAATATGTGGAGTCAGATGAAAAGGGAGTGAGACCAGTACACAAATTGCACCGACATACCCCGTTCTACCAAGCAGCATTTCTTCTTTCGCAAAGTAAACCATATTACGAGGTAGGGAATGTGCGGAAAAAATTGGCTTTCATCATCGTACTTAAGACACTGACTACTTTTCTTCACGTGCGCCCATGGTGATAAGTTAATGTACATTTATAAAATTATAAATATCCGTCGCGACGACACTGAGCGCTAAGAAGGATCGCTTATTTAATATGCATTTAATAAGCCTTTTTGCTACAAGTAGATACAGTATTATTTTGAAGGTGGCTCAATAAAATTATAACAATTCGTATGCAATGGTGTAGTATCACTAGGTATATTATAGGGCTATATGTCACGGAATGGGCATTACGTATTTGTAAGTACGCTACACGACTTATAATAATAATAATAATAATAACTTTTAATTCAGTCGTGACGGCCTTATGAGGAGAGTGGAAGGTTAGGGATAGACCGAATGGGTGAAAATCCCGTCGGTAGTCAGGAGTTTCTCTCTTCGTGAACTCATCTAGAAAGGTCTCAGGGTCGACCCTCTTTCCTATACCAAGAGTAATGAGATTTTTCTCTTGGATTAAGGGCGTCAAACCTCCAGTTACTTCCAGATATAGAACGGGTGGGGCTTCATCTTCATAAGATTTACGCGACTTCAAGAAATTAAGTTTCGGCACAACAGTAACTATTATCATCGCGAACTCTCCTTGAACGTCTGCACAGGCTACTCCGCATACATATGCTGAAGCAGGTAAGAAATACAGATTACCGCACTCTACCCAGAGATGCAAACCCCAATCGCCCATCCGATAGTCTAAGTCCGTCACACCAAAGCGGCTGTCGTTTGCGAAGATTATAATGTGGCTAACACTTCTAACAACTATGTGACACATAATGAGTAGACCATTCGAGGGAACACAAGGACGGACGGAAGAGGGGGGTCTGTCGAAGGGGTAGACCTAAGGGACTTCTTTCCGTAGCATTACTATAGTCAGCAGCCACTTCTCTAATAGGAGTGTCATTTAGCACAGTCCACGCAGACCAATTTCCGTTTTCAACATGCTCCTTGCGCTAGTCTGTTTTCTGAGCGTCCTTCACGTGCAGAACAGCAAACAGCTACAACACGCCAAGTTCCGTCTGGTGTCATTTTTATGTAGACAAGATAGCAGGAAGGAACAACCAGTACACCTAACACCCCTTGCAAGGAAATTTACTTCCATGGTAACGATTATTGAGGGCCGGTACTCGGTACAGACACTCGCTACGAGCTTGATCGTCCGGAAATCGAATCCCAATGGGGGGCGAGATTTCGTGCACTCGTCCAGGCCGACCCTGGGGCACACCCAGCCCCTCCTCCTCCACACACAAAGGGTAGGGGGTCATTACCGGGACGAAGTGGCCGAGGCGTGACTTTAAACACCCAACCTATATAGCGCCGTTAAAGAAAGAGTAGTTATACCTCTACCCACCCCCTCCGTGTTTTAATGGCAGGTTATGGAGTAAATTTGAACTTTTTACGGTTCAAATTCTCACGTTTTGAATCCCAAGCTAAGAAATGAAAAAGAAAAAAACGTCGGATTTGAAATAGTTAAGTGCCCAACTAAGAGCCATACTGCTGAAAACTAACTCTCGGCAACCGTAAGGGTTACGCTGCTGGGCGAAAATTCGCGGCGGGAAATAAATCAGTGGCGAGGGGAATCGCTGCCAACGTTGCCTGCAGCTTCACAAACACAAACATTATGCAGGAAAATGCGGTACTTCACTAAGGCGACAACCGTTCCCTTCAAAACCTTTTCCAATCATACTATTCTGGATGTTATGTATCCTGCGTTATTGAGAGCGTCGTCAAATAAGCCATAAAGATTATTACTGTTGCGGTCACCCTCTTTCTGAGTCACAGGCAAATTAAAAACACAGGCTACAAAAACCAAATACGAGGTGTTGGCGACAGACTGCCGTATATACGCCCAGGAAGGACTCTGTGCTGGGAACGGTGGCACTGTGCAGTAGAAATTTATGCACAGAAATTGGGCCTAGATATTCAGTATCGCAAGTCATGACAGTTACTGTTTCCGTGTACAAATCTTGAAACAACCTAGGTTCACAGAGGCTGTGAAGAGCTGTTAGTGCTTAGAACAAAATCGTCATGCCATGACTTGACCTTAGTACCAAAAGCAGGAACACTGCTCTCTCACGTTGGGGGCCAAAGATCTGGAAGTGCTCCAGTTAGTACGATCATAAAAAAACACTTCGCGCTAAACAAGACGGCTCAAACGACTTGTATCGGATGAAATAATGTGAAATGCCAACTTGATGCAACAAGGTAATTTTATTGATGTATTCTTAGCTCTACACGTTTCGGGCGCATACGCTCATCATTAGGAGCATTAGATGTTGAGTTGGAGCATATGGTTTTCTGAACTGAGTTTGTGGGTGGATGGATGGATGGATGGTGGTCTTGAGAGCCGCTCCGTAGGTCGTGTGTGCAGTGCGATGGTGCCGTGCACCATCCGCACCGTACACACGACCTACGCAGCGGTTCTCAAGACCACCATCCATCTACAAACTCGGTGCAGAAAACCATATGCTGCAACTCAACATCTAATGCTCCTGATGATGGGCGTATGCGCCCGAAAC
>Ga0123353_10004565_pt1 | contig 17857 bp, 18 predicted proteins | sample TergutLab28metaG_3_FD_92763 | JGI IMG/M metagenome (GOLD analysis project Ga0123353, IMG submission 92763) | Labiotermes labralis P3 segment gut microbial communities from Petit-Saut dam, French Guiana - Lab288 P3 | ecosystem: Host-associated > Arthropoda: Insects > Digestive system > Gut ... | reverse complement strand
TGACAGAAAATATAAATCCTCCTTTCGAGAAAACCTTTTTAATATGTCCGATAAAAACTTTGGAATAGGAATATCCCGTATGGATGATTGGCTTTTAGGCGTGTCGATAATAATTTTCGTTTTGCTGTCGCCATTTATATCGCTTATCCGCCGCATCGACCGGCAAACGGAAACCCTATCAAATCCGGGCGAAAAATCCTGCCAGCGCAGGCCGCAGACTTCACCGACACGCAATCCCGTATAAAGACAGAGCAGTATTCCAACCTCATAAATATCGGGAGATTCAAGCAATATTTCTTTTAATGCTGACTGCTCCAGACTTGACAGCACCCTCATTTGCTTTTGTTGATTTTTGGGATATGTAATGACAACAGCGTTATCAACAAGTTTCTCGCTGATGGCAAAATCCATTATCCCTTTAAGAACCGAAAGTATATCCCGCACTGTTTTTGGTGAAAGCCCGCCTTTTCCGTCCGCTCGCCCGTGCAGGAGCTTCGCTTGCGCGAATTCACTAACAGAAGCAGCAGTTATTTTGCCGAGGGGTATTTGACCTAACTGAGGGAGAATATGAAGTCTGACAGTGGCTTCGTAACCCGCCAGCGTTGACCGCTTTACCTTGAGGGCCATTACAGAAAGCCATTGTTCCGCCGTTTCCGCAATGTTGCCTGTGCTTGTTGTTTTCTTTTTGGTTTCCTCTTTAGGTGTAGCTTTTAATTGCTTTTTAACCTCCGCACAAGTTTTCGCAAAAACATATCCGTAAATCAGCTTTCCGTTGTCATTGCGTCCCTTCGGATATCTTCCTTCCCAGCGTCCATCCTTCCGCTTGTAGACATTGCTACCTGTTTTTGGCATAATGTGACCTCCTTCAATATGAGCTATATAAATTATACAAAGCCCATATAGCGGGACCATTCGACGGCCTTTCCTGACCAGAATTTTGACGGCTAAAAAAATTAAAAGATTGAACATTCTATCGATAAATTTTAAAATTGTAAAAATATGCCGCGCTATTCCAAGTTCCTTTCTTATTGATTATCAAAAAAATTAACGATTCAGCAAATTTTTATTAATTTTATATTGACAAACAGTATTAAAAAGATGTAAAATAATTCAAATTGTTTTTTTTGAAGCTTTCGTCAAGGACATTACTTGACGAAAGTTTTATGATATGCTACCGCAGCCGAAAGGCTGTTTTTTTGTTTTTTTATATAAATTAATAGCCAAAAACCTATTTTGGTTGGCTCTTTATAAATCCAAAGTATCCTGAAATTGCAAATAGATATTTATAGAATACCATAGAGAGAACAGGAAAACAATAGATTGTTTATTTTTTATTCGGATATTTGTAGTATATTATAGGGTGATAAAAAATGTCTGATATTTCAAAAACAATAGGCGAGCGGATTCGTATGTACCGAACCCGCAAAAATCTCAGCCAAGACGCTTTAGGCGAAATGGCGGGATTGCATGGCAAATATATAGGGCAACTGGAACGCGGCGAAAAAAACGCAACATTGGAAAGCATTGAAAAAGTTTCCCGTGCGCTTAATTTGTCCTTTGAAGTTCTTTTTGAAAACATTATTATAGGGGAAACACAAAACGAAATACCGAAAGCGTGTTACGATTTGCTTACCCCGTTATCACAGAAAGAACAAAAGGCTATTTACGATTTGATAAAAAACGCGATGGATTATAAGAACGCATAAAAAAAGGCCACATCTCACGAAGTCAGCGGAGATGTGGCTTTACGATGTTTTCGCCTATTTCAAATTATAAGCCTTTTCTTTTGCAGCTTTTGCACGTGATGCCCCCATCGGAATACATAGCCCTGCCGCATTCGATGCAGGAACCGCCATCGTTATAACGAGGGCACCACGCCGGATGAAAACGCCCGGCCGGTTTATCCCTTTTGCCGATTCGCTTCATCTTTTTGCCTTTGCCGTAAAAACCGCAATATGCTTCCAACGCATTAATGCGTTTTCCGTTTATGCTTCGCTGCTCAAATGAATCATTTTTGAAATAATGATCACAAAGGTAGCAGCTTAAATTAGAATGTTCCATGTATTGCCTCCCTTAAAAATCTTCGCAGTTATTCAACCGCTTTTTTGCGTTCTCAAGGCGCTGCAGAATGCGGCCGAGCTGCCAGTCAATATCATTGAGATCAATAGAATCCATCTCTTCGAGTGTCGATTCACAGAGCATGATCACATTTTGCAAATCTGAATTAATAAATTTTCTGCATTTTTCTTCGGTCATAAAAACCATCCTTTCTAAAATCCAAATTCAAGCTTCCCCTTAAAAATGAGCACCGAAACCGGTTCCCCGATTCCGACGCTTTTAAATGTTTGCGCTGCTGCACAGCCTCTTTAGCCATATAATCGCAAAAGTCCTTTAATGTGTCATATGCCTTTTCGACATTGGACACATCCACAGAATCCAGAGTGTATGACCATTTCAGGTATTCATCCAAGAATCTGCTTTCTTTGCTGAGGCTGTGCAAAACCCATATGATGCCTGCATCGTCCTCGTAGTTTTCCGGGCAATCGCAGACGAGGTAAACGATTTCCTCGACAAGATGGATGTCGTATGCTTTGCCATACACCTCTTCGCTGCTCAGGCCGGTGATCCTTCTTTTGTATGCCTTCGATTCCGCCACGACGGCATCTTGAACCTGCTCAATGCTAATACTCGCGTCGCAGCCGGATTCCAGGCATTCGCGCAGATTTGCCGGACTGCCTTTTTCATCAAGCATATCGCAATCCGGGAAGCAGGGCGTGGATCCGTCCAAAGCGCAGCTTGTTTTGCATTCCGAGCATGGCTTGCCGCACCATTCCTTGTGCATCAAACATCATCCTCCCCTTGTCCATCCGTAAGCATTTGCATGGCCATTCGCATTTCCAAAAGGCCATAATCAAGCATCAGCGCGACATATTGGTTATCTTCGGTTTTGGCGAAAAGCTCATATGAGCCGTCGCCATATCCGCTGCCTGACACCACGCCCCTGCCGCTTGCCAGTATGCCGGCAGATTCTTTGGCAAGGGTAATGCCGCAGCACTCGTCATAAAACGGCTCGCGGTCAGGGTGGCCTTTCGACTCAGGGTAAACGGCATCGTCAAAAATACCGCATTGCCCGCTGTCCACGCCGATGGAGGCGCATACCGGCGACCAATCATTCTTCGTGTCCTTTAGGTAATCTTCATGCACCAATACAAGATTGGCGACACGGACTCCCCATTCCTTTTCGTCGCTATATATAGCCATCGCTTTGTACCGTCCCGGTTTGACGGGGAGCCCGGTTTGCATACACCACACATCCCGGTCATAACAGGGATCCGATACGACCGCTGTCCCGGATAATCCGACAGATCCGAGGTTTTTGATTGCATTCATTGATTTTTTCCTTTCATTCATTAAATTTATTTGATAATTTTAGCGAGCATGGCTTCAATATCGCATATGCCCCTGACCCGTTTCCTGAGCTTGGACATACGATTGGAAACCGTTCCTTTTTTAAGGCCGAAATCTTCGGCGATCTCTTTGTATGACCATCCGTCCGCCCGTCTGCTCACCAGTTTTCGTTCCGGTTCCGTAAGCATTGCCGCAACCTCCATCCAGAGCAGTTTTGGCACGTCGTTCTGATCTTCATCGGGGTCATATCCGACCAGCTTATCCACAAGGGCCGTATCCGTTATACAAAACTCCTGTCTGCGTTTTTCGGCGTTGAAATGGTTGTTGAGCGCAGAACGCATAGCCCCGCAGGCGATGGTGTTAAAAGAGTATTTTTGCAATTCCGGTTCTGAGAGATACCGTTTGGCAGCGGCCAAATAGCGGAATATCACGATATCGTAATATTCGTTTACGATCAGGCCCCTCGACCGCAGAAAGCGGCAGACGACGTCATGGTGCCGGCTGGCTAACTGCCGTTCTTGATCTGTTAAGGCATTCATCCGTTTTCCTCCATTTCCGGAACGGGAACGGCGGGGTGATTGCTCATCCCGCCGTTCCTTTATAAAATATTAAATTGTGTTAATTCTTAAAACGGCAAATCGTCTTCCGAGCTGATTTCCTCGAAATTGGCGGGCGGCGGGGCCCCGTATGAATACGAAGACCCTCCGTTGCCATACCCGTTGCCGTTCTTCTCGGGAAGCGTCAAGCCGGTGGCGGCGAAGTTTTCCGCCTGCGATACTTTTTCCTGGATATAACGCGGCAAAGTGTTGAACACCTCATATGTCTCCGGCTCATCCATGTCAAAGACGGCTGTCTTTTCCGCTTCCGGTTTCGGCATCCCCTTGGGCAGCGCCATGATGGAGTCCACCACTGCGAAGGTGCCGCGCTCATTTTCTTTGTGGATGAGCTGAAGCTGGCAGCTTGCGCCGAGGAGCTTTTTCAGTTCGAAGCCTTGCAGCTCTTCCGCAGTAAAGGGTTTGCCGCGCCATGACTGAAGCATCTTTCGGAGCGTGCTGCGTTCATCAAGGGAAACGGTGAAATCCTTGCTGATCTGCCGGGGCAGTGTCTCCCCGTTTATTTCAACGGTTTCCCCTACGACGTCCCAGAGTATCTTGACCTGATGGTTGCTCTTGTTGAAGGTCTGGTTGTACTGGATGCCAAGGTCAATTACCATGGTGCAGACGGCGGTGTAAACGCCGGCCTCCAGAGCGGGGGTTCTTTCTTTTCCGATTGTTGCTGTTAACATAATTTTGTTTCCTTTCCGGCATATAAGCCTTAAAAATTGTGGGTTTCCATTAATAGTCCATTTGGGTTTGGTACTGCGGGTCGCCAAGAAGCGTTCTTGCCGTTTCCAGTGATTTTTCATTAAGGTCAACAAACATGATATCCGTCTTTGTGATAACATGGCAGAAACCTGTAAGATACCGCAGATTCTCATAGCCAACTTCGGTTATGAGAATAGCGTCGCCTTGGATAAGAACTTCTTGCAATGCCGACCAAAAATCCTCTATGGACGGCTCTGGGCCGTCATCGCCGTTTTGGGAAAGCCCGTAGATGCTCCCGTACAGCCCGAACCCGAATTGTTTCTCCCCGTTTTTTTCGGTTTCAAAGATTTCGATATTATCGCCTGCCTGTACGTTGTCAAAGATTTTGCGGAATTTTTCTTCATCCGCCACCGAAAAATAATTGGTGCGGAGATACGCGTTATAGTTTGCCATTTGCACGTTCCTTTCTATAATTTTATATACCTTGAAATAAGGCCGGTCAGATTGGCGGGCAGCTTGGTGATGTCGGTGACATCCAAAAACCCGTCGCCGTAAATGCGCTCTATGTTTGGCTTGTCGTCGCCGATTGCCGCCGCGAACATGGTGATCCCTTTGTTCTGATATTCCCGCTTGATACCGCGCAGGTCAGCCTCGGCTTCCGTTCCGTAATAATCGCTTGCGGCAGGCTGCCCGTCGGAAATCAGAATCAGCAGACGGATCTGCTCATCCCGCTTCAGCAGGCGTTCCGCCACGAACCGCAAAGCCGCGCCGTCCCTGTTTCCGCCTCTCGCCGACATATCCATGATCCGGTATTTGTCTTTCCCGTCCATGGAATCAAACTCGGCGTAAGCGTAAAGCTCCACGTCGCTCCATTCCGAATGGCCGTAAATCGCTACCGGGATGCCGAGCTTCGTGCAGAAGTCATGAATCACTAACGCGGCCGCCCTGGCGCAGGTAACACGGTCGTTGCAGCTCATGGAGCCGGACTCGTCCCCCAATACGGCGACAGCCAGCTTCGGGGTGCCGTCGGGAAGCCGGTTGTTGTAGAAATACCGTCCGTCATCCCGCACCAATGACCTGGCGCTCAAACGCTTTCCCATCAGCAGGCCGTTGAGCTTCCCGCCTTCGCGGCTGTCTTTCAAAGCCTGCAGCACCTGCTTTTGCATACGTTTTGATAACAAAAGCAGCGCGGGGGCTGCCTTCTGGTAAGCCGAAATCAGGCTTTGATCAACTACGCTCATACGGTTGACCGTAACGTGTATGCCCGCGTGAGCGTTGCCGTACCGGATTCGGTCAGCTTCTGCCTGAAGCTCATCGGTCAGTTCCTCATCCAGAATGCGGTAGGTTTTATCCTCCGCGACCCGGCCCAGAATCCTAGCGATGTCTTCAGCGGATGAATCATAACCGGAGCCGGTGTAGCCCTTGTTATACGTCGTGCCGCCGTCGTCGCCCTCATCAATGGAATCGGTTTTCTCAAGCTCGATGCGTCCGGTTTCGTAATCGACGACTTTTTGGATTTCTTCTTGAATTTCGTCGTTTTTGGCGGGGTCATGCTTGAATGTGCCTTTGAAGGGAACGGGGGCGCCGTCGCCCTCATGCTCGCCGGAATCGCCGACGATCTGTTTGCCAAGCTCTTCCTTCAGCCTGCCGAGCAGTTCGTCCAGCGTCAGTTTCCCGTCCGCCAAATCCTTTTTTGTCTTTTCTATCATGGATTTGACATAGGGCCACAGCTTTACCAAAACAGCGTTGGCGGCGACATAGCGGGCGCGGCCGTCGTCATCGTAAACCGATTCGTCTATCAGCGGGATGCAGTCATACAGGGCGTTCAGGTATGGGCCCGAATAGCCGTGCAGATTGTTGACGTCGCCGCTTTTGCAGTATTGAATCAACAGATTGACAACGATGGCGTACTCATGGTCGCCGCGCTTCACCTGGTCGGTCACGCTGGGCGTCAGCTCCGGGAGCCGGAGGTTGTTCAGCAGAATACCGCTTCTGTAAACGCCGGGATAGGCGTCGCACATCCGCGCTTCCACATATACATCCTCCAAAATATTTGTGACGCTCATGGCGGCCATGTTTATGACTGCCATTTCCACTTCCGGCCTATCTTTAAGTATTTCTTTGATTTCCGCCAGATGGATCGCCTCTCGGGTGGTCAGCTCCGACGGTTCCGCCGGGTACATACGCCCGGACCGCAACGTGTTCAGATAGAGCCGCAGCATATTGAAGTCGGTAAACAGGATGTGGCCGATCTCGTGGCCGTTCATCCCCACCAGGCTGTCCGAGCGCAGCTTCCGGGTCGGAAAGCTACGGGTCAGGAAATTTGCCGCGTTTACGCTGATGGTCCTGTTGTCGGTAAACGCCGCCGCGGCTTTTTCATCTTCATCCCAGTAGCAGCGCACCTGCGTCCTCCGCCGGTACCGCTTGGTAGCCGCCTCGGCCATGTCCGTAAGGTATGCGGAATAGGGGCCGGAGGCGAACAGCTCCTCGTCGGTAAGCTTCAGCCGCTCGTTTTCAATGCGCCGCTGCAGGGTCAAATGCGAAGTCCTCATTCAATCGTCACCCCCTATGCCGCGTATTTGGGCGCGAGGCAGGTGTTGTAGATTTCCGCCCGGTTTTCCGGATCCGCGGACACGGAAGACAGCACGGTATACCTTGCCGCCTCCATCTCGTCTTCGCAGACCATGAAGGACTGCACCCAGGCGATAAGCTCGCGCATCCCGCAGCTTCCGTCGGTGATCATGGTCTCACGGCAGCGCTGGCTGATTTCGTCAACCGTCTCCGCCATTTTTTTGACCGCCGCCAGATCCTTGCATCCGGTGACGCCACACACGCGTTCCACCATGGTGTCTGTGTCCGGCTGCTCGATATCTATGACCAGATTCATGCGGCTGATGACCGACTGGTTGATGTCCTTGCATCCGGCGTAGTCGTTGTTCGTAGTGACGATGATCACGCAGTCCGGATGCCGGGAGACTTTTTCACCGGTAGGCAGCGTTACGGCGTTGCATCTGTCGAGCAAAGCGTTCAAACCGACCAGCACGCCGGGGTTGGCGATTATGGAAGGCTCCTGCAGCTCGATGACATATCCGTAACGGAGGGCCTGGACCAACGGAGTGTCAACATACCTGAATTTCTGCCCCTGGGGCTTCTGAGCATCCGGGTCGCCGGATTCCTCTGCCTGCGCCTTGATCACCTCAAGCAGCATATCGTAAACCGCGTCCTCCGTAATATCCTCCCGGTATTCGCCCGTCAGCTTTTCATAGGCCGTGGGCGGGTCCATGCGGATGTCGTCGAAGTTGGGCAGCTCCGCGCCGCCGTTCAGCGCCTGCTTGCCGTCCAGATCCGGAAGGATCTGACCCAGCAGCTCGTATATCTCTGAATTGGCGCTGCAGGTGATGTAGGTGTAAGGCAGGTTCATCCCCGCCGCGATGGCTTTGGCCGCCTCGGTCTTGCCGGTTCCGGCAGGCCCGCGAAGCAGGAAGTTCCGCATGGGCTGCGTGCCGGCCGTGGTCAGCTTGGCGTGCTGGCAGATACGGACCACTTCCGTGGGAATGACGTACCATTCCTCCAGTTTAGGGATCATCGCCTTGTCGGTTGTGGAAAGCTGCCGTTCGGTTAATGGGTACTTCCCGATAAAATCGGCATGGGCGGTAGTTATGGTAGGGATGCCCGGCGCCATTCCCGGCTTCAGGACTTCAAAATCTCCGAACAATACTGACGTGGGGCTGTAAGTCCCCTTGTTCAGGTTCAGCGGAGTAAAGTTCTGAAGGTTCCCGGTCGCGGGAATCTTGATGTTGATGCCCGATTGCCCTAAGCTGTCGGCGTTCTCGATCTTGCGGTACAGATTGTCGCAGAGCACATAGGCGTTTGCCGCCGCGCTTTCCAAATCTGTGAACCCCGCGCTTTTATGCGCCATCAGCTGGCTGTAGCTGTCAGCGAACTCATCGTCCTCCAACGCTTTCGGCATCAATGCAAACAGCATTGCAGATCCGCTTTCCTTGTCAGCCTTCATCACATAGGTGGACGGCGAGTCCGCAGGGCTTGCAAATCTGCCCGCGATAAACTTGCCTGTGGTCTTGTTGAAGACGGCGACATGGTTTTCGCCCTTATGGCTGGGATATTCCGCCACGATCATTTCACCCTGGCTGCCGATGGCGCCCTTCGACTCAGTCCCGTCCGCCGCCGCGATTTCCAGATCCATATACGCCAGTATCCCGCAGAGGGCCGGCGCATGAAGGGTGGATTGCTTGGTAGCGGTTTTGTTATACCGGGACATATGGGAATCGTCCGTGCTTCGTTTTGAAACAGAGGGATCGTTGAAGGGCTCAGGCAAATGCCGGTCAAAGGTGTATTTGTCGAACAATTTGGTTTTTGCCATAAATCTTTTTCCTTTCTATGCCCATGCTACCGTGAGCCGGTCATTGTCGATTTCCCCGCACAGATCACCTGCGGCCAGGACATCGACAAGCTCCGCCCATCCGGATTTCCCGGGCATCCCTTTTAAGGCCGCTTTCACGGCTTCGCTGCCGTCCTCCACCACATAGACCTCGCCGGTTTCCTTGATGAAAACCCTTGAGTATCCCCGGGTATTGAGTTCGGTGATGACCTCGTGCAGCGCTTCCTTGCCGACCCATTCGTACCAGTCGGCCACATTGGCCTGAGCGGGCGAATGCGCTTCGGCGTTTTCCGTTTCCGGCACCACCGGCTCAACAATGTCCTTTAAACTGACGATTTTTATCATCTCAAAGCCGATACGGAAAAATTCGTCTACCGTTACATCGGCATGGGTATACTCGTCCGCGCCTTTGACACGGATGCGGGCAGTCCCGCCTTCGGCGACACGCCCCGGATTTTCCTCCAGCCAGAACCATGTGGCATCGGGGAACACAGCCTTTAGTTTGTCCGTGACCCGGCAGCTTAAATGGCTCAACAGGAGCTTGTCGGCAGCATTACCCGTTTCCGCATGATCCGTGGCACGAGCTGCCGCTCGCTTTTTTTCCCGAATCGCTTTTGCCTTCCGACGCATGGCTGTTATGCAGGCCCCCGCTTTTTTCAACAGCCGCCCCAGCCACGCGATGCGGCCGGCGAGAAACCGGATAAGCAGGGCAGCGCACCACCCGCCGAACACCGCGATATACATCCACTGGTGCCGCGGCTCCCGGAAGAACGCCAAAAGCAGCAGCGTTGCGAGGAGAAGGAATTTCAGGCTCCCCGCAATAAATTTTCCATTCATTTAAAATTCAGTCCTTTCAAAGTTAAATTTGTTTTTGAACACAAAAAAAAGAGGAATTGCATAGCAGCGTTCAGAATTTCTTTCCGATTCGCTCCCGCCGCCCAAAAGGCAGCGATGCAATTCCTCTTTTTATATGAACCCCCGGCTTAGTTCCGGAAGCTCATTGGGACGCCGTATTTCCCGGCGTCAAAACGGCGGATCGTCGGCGTTGCAGTCGATCGCCTCGAAATCATCGAGGCTCGCGCCCGGTTCATTCGACGCAGTGTCCTGCCGGGCTTCATCCGCCTTCGGCTTGACCGTCGAAACGTAGCTCCACGATAAAACCCTTACCTTGGGGAACGTAACTTCGGTCCCGTCGTCCTTTTTGACCTTCGTGATGTCCAGGTCGCCGATGATGTGCAAAGAGCTGCCCTTGGCAACCTTCGCCTTCACCATGCGGCTCACGTCTTCGCCGTACACCCAGCATTGCAAAAACACCGGGTGCTCGTTTTCGCCGTAGCCCTTGTTGACCGCGAGGTAAAAACACAGGTAGGCGTTGCCCGCCGCGCTTTTTTTTACCTCAAGGTCTTTTGTGACACGGCCGTTCGCGCTGATATTGATCAGTTCGCTCATGGCTTTTCCTTTCTCCTTTCCGCCGTATCTTTATTGATAAAGACTCCGGCTGTGATATCTAATGAACCATTCCCTGCAATAAGACTGCCGGATATCGGGTAAAATGTCGCATCTAAGAAAGAACGATATTTACCCGGGGTTCATCAAAAAAATATATATAAAAAAGCCACAGCTTACCGGCCCGGGAGGGCGCAGCTATGCTATGGCTTTGTTTACAATCCTGAACAACGTATGCGGTGGGATCCGTTAGTATCCCTACGGCGTTATAACCGTATCCCGGAAGGGAAAAGCACAAAAATCAATTACACGTTTATTTTAACATATAAGCCTGCGGAATGTCAAGGTTTGTTTTGTGTGTTTTTATCTGTTTTTTCAACGGTTTCACCATTCTTTTTTCCGCCAAGCAGCTTTTGCTCCATGGTATCCAGGGCTTTTATGTAATCCCGTTCCGCAGAAGTGATATGACCGCTGATTTTCGTCTGATACTTCTTAAATTCTTCCCTGGCTTTTTTCTCAGCGGCCAGAGCGCTGATACTGCCGGCATTGGTCAGGATGTTATGACGTGAGAGCTTCAAAAATCCATCCAAGGTTTCAATCCAGTCGTTCATGTGCATAGGGATCCTGCGCCGGGCCTGCATTTCCGCGAATTCAAGATAAGCCGACACGACGCTGTTCAGCGCGTCCAGCTCCTCGGCGCTGCAATAATTTTTCGCTATCAACGCTTCAGACTCGGTGGGGTGCTCGCCCTTAAAGACCTGAATGCCCATGTTAAGTTTTTCGCTGTCGGCGGAATAGAATATCTTTTCAGCCGCGGTCCTGCCATGCGCCGCCCAATGCATTTTGTTTTGGACTGTTTTAAAAAACAAGGCAGATGATTCCGTATTGGGGTCATAATCTGCGCTTGTCGCGTAAATATCCAGAACCTTGCGCCAGAATACCTTTTCTGAAGAACGTATGTTGCGGATACGGTCTAACAGCTCGTCAAAATAGGCTCCGCCGCCGTTGTTCATCAGGATATCGTCGTTCATGGCAAAGCCTTTGACAAGATATTCTTTCAAGACTTGATTTGCCCAGATCCGGAATTGCGTGCCGCGCAGGGATTTGACGCGGTAACCGACGGAGATTATGACATCAAGATTATAGTATTTTACATTACGCGAGACCTCGCGCCCGCCTTCATTTTGAACTGTCAAGTATTCCTTGACAGTTGCCGGAGATTCCAATTCGCCCTCCTTGAAGACATTGCCGACGTGCAAGCTGACATTCTGCTTTGTCGTTTGGAACAATTCCGCCATTTGCGCCTGAGTCAGCCACACGGTATCTCCGTCAAAAGCGACATCAATCTTTGTCAGGCCGTCCTCTGTCTGATACATGATCATATGGGAATCTTGGTCTCCATTTTTAATATAGTTCATTATAAAAGCACCTCCAAATATTGTTTTAAAATTTTTTCTACGCGGAAGCTTTTTGCGTACCGCATTAAAAGCGGCAAGTCTTTCCCCTTTTTACGGAGATATTCCTTTATAATCGTTTGGTATTCCTGGATTTCAATGCCGCTGCGGCTTCTGATCAAATCGCATACCGTCCGTTCGGCGTTATATGCCCGCACCATGTGCCCCATCGGGGAAACGACTTCAATGACCCCTTCCTGAAACAAGTCCTCTTTGATGTTATATACCTTCACATTCAAGCGGCTTATCATCGTATTGTTTGTGCCGGATTTCACCGTTACGGAATATTTTAAGGGTTCACGGCCGGCGAGCCCCAGCAAATAGCCCGCCGTTTCATGAGAAAAAACAGACTGCGGGAAACGGCCCTGCAGCATATACATACCGTCCGCCCAAGCGTCCGGCGACAGATACAGCCCGCGCTCTACCCGCTCCAGCCCGCGTTTTTTTACATATTCGCTGAGATATTGCCTGGAAACGCCCGCTTCGGTTACATCGGACGTTTTTAAAATCCCGTTGTTTTTTTGAAGGATCGAATCAATCAATTCAAATTTATTCACAATCATCACCTTACTTTTATGCTGATATTGTAGCTCATATCAGTTTGCAAGTCAAGTGATAAATAAATAAAATACATAAATTGCCTATCAACATATAAAGAGGCGGCTATTTCGTTAGAGGATGCGAAAAAGCGAAAATATTTTTTATTTATTCGCTTTCTTTATGATTTTCAAGGCTTTCAACTGCTGCCTGAACAGGCTCATAACCAAGGAAATTGCCTGTGGCCAGTGTTTTGTCGATAAATCCGTTGCCGGTCCGGAACTGATTCCTGTTGTCGAGATACAGGCGATACCGTTCACCGATTTTCAATTTGCAACTTTTCGTCAGGCGGAGCGTTGTCTCCGCGCCGGCGTCATCCATCATGCAGACAGTCCTGAATTTTCCCACAAGCTGCGGATTTATGCGGACGCATGTGCCTTCTATTATTTCATACTCTTCTTTTTTGGCGGTTCGATATATGGAAAATGCCTGCCAAGCGCAGTTTATAAACAGAGCCGCGCTGAGAAACAACAGGACCCGGTCTTTCATCGTTATGTAATAAATAAGCCCGAACAGCATGCAGCCGCCCCCGGCCAGGGCGGTCATAAGGATTTTTCTGTACAGGGGCGCGGGGATCTGCTTCATTTTCAAGGCCTCCTCAAAATCGGTTCAAAAAGAACCTGTTTTCTTAAATATAGGTTGACCACTGCCTGCGTGACGGGGATCCTGTTGGGCGAAGCAATTCCCGTGAAGCAGTTGCGGCTGCCGGCGGCATATATCCCGTCCGGGTACAGCGCGTCCGTCAGCTTCGGCTCGGTTGAAATGTCAACGGCGTTGCTGTCCACGCACCGGACCAGGTCCTCGGCAGTCAAAGCCGCCTGACGGGCCAGCGCCAGCAAGGATTTTTCTTCCGGGTTCAAGCGGGGAGCCGCGAATATCTTTTTTGTCACGGCGAAAGGAACCCGGCGTTTGAAGGTCAGATGGAGGAAGGCGCATATCTTTATCCATAAGCTTTCTTTCAATGGGACGATATAGAGCTTTGAAACCAAAGCATACAAGGCTTCTATCGCTGTATATCCCTTGCCGGAGGAAATCAGCCCGCGCCGTTCCAACCTAAGCAGATAATCCTCAAAATCAGCGTCCCCAAGCACATGGGCTTCGCGTTCCTTTTGATAAAAAATACTCTTCAGCTCATCGAAAGTATAAATGGACCACATCAGGCTTGACCATATGATCATTTCCTGAATGGAAAGGCAGCATTCCCGGCGGTTTAAAATAATCACAGGATGGCTTCCTTCTTTGGTGTCCTGCAATTCATATCTTCCCAGCGCCGCATAGAACGTAACCATATAAAACCCTCGCTTCATATTTTTATACTCTATACGAAAAAGGGATTCATTTATCAACAGCGCTCATGGAAGGCGGCCATGAATTCGGTGTCCTCCCGGAGCTTTTGTTTGGCTCTGGATATCCAAGCGGCCAAAAGATTGGGCTTCACTTTGTAAAGCTCCGCGATTTCGACGCCTGAATAGCCCTTTATCTTTAGCTCTATGGCTTCAATGCCTTTCAATGTGACGCCGGAATACCGCTGTTTCGCTTTTTGCAACAGAATGTCAACCTCTTTGATGTAAACCTGTGAAGCCATATCGTCGCCCGGTGCGGCAATGATGTCGGCGTAATTGTTTTCATCCGTATCCGAAGCCGGGTTTTCCAAATAGCAGCTTTTATCCTGAATGCGCTTAATTTTACGGCAGTGGTCAATCAGGCGGTTGCGGACCACCGCCTGAGCGTAAGTGCGGAACTTGGCGCTGCCGTCATAGCTCAGGGGGGCTTCGCATAAGGCAAGGCAGCCGACCTGGTAAAGGTCGTCATATCCCAGCCCCTGTACCTGCTCGTTTACTTGGATGTTATTATAGATGCACCATTTTACGACATCCAGATTATCGACTATTAAATTATCTCTTGCTTCATTTTTCATGTCCAACGCTCCTCAGCAGGCGATCCTGTTGTTTTCCAAGGCTTTTCTGCACTCGTCCATGAGCTGCCCGCACATATATTTAGAAAAACTGCCGATATGTGCCTGGTCTTCCGTCAATGCGAATTTGTACCCTATCCAGCGGTAAGCCTGTTTTTTTGTCATAATTCCGTTCAGCCAGAGTTGGGAAAGCAATTTGTGGGCGCGGATACGCAGATTCCGCAAATCCCCGTTGGCCAGAGTCCCTTTGGGTTTGAGGGTTTCGCGATGCACCCCGACATAGGAATCGCAGGCGGGATACCCGGCGCAGGCATAGATATATTCATCCATAGCCCTGTCCCCGTAAACATAGGCTGCGGGCTTCAGTACGGCAGCCCTGCCGCAATACGGGCACTTTAAATTTTGCTTTTTCATGATGCTGACCATCTCCTTATTTTTTATTTGGGGCTCATCTGTATACGCTGACTGCAATCACATTATTAAATAGGCATATATGAGTTTTGCAGTATTGGGCTGTCAAAGCTGCGAAAAGGGACGGATCCGGCACACATGCCAAACCCGCCCCTTAATTTTAATATTTGAATTTTTATGTTAAACTTTTTACTCTGTTTTTTTAGTTTTGCGCTTTTTTATCAAAAGGGTCCCCGCGAGGCTGATGCCGGAAACCGCCATCAGACAAACCCAAAGCACGATATTGGCCTCGTCCCCGGTTTTCGGGAAGGAGAACGGCCTGTCCGGTTTTTTCTCGTTCGGGACCTCAAACTCGACGATCACGTCATGCTCGCGTATTTGGACCTGGTATACCGTGTTTGTTTTTTTGTATCCCGGGGCCGCCTTGATTTCATACAGCTCGTAATCGCCGTAAGGGACGTTGATGAAGTATGCCCAACCGTCGGCATCGCTTACGGCCTCGGAAACAAGCTTTTTATTCTTGCCCCGCAGGCCGAAGACGGCGCCTTCAATAGACTTTCCGTCGGCGGCGTCAACCTTATGGATTTTTACCATTCCGGTGACCAGCCTGTTTTCAAGCCTCATTTCGGCAAGTTCGTTTTCGGCCACCGTGACGGCCTGCTCTTCCGACAGAATATACCCCTCGTTCAGCTTTGAGGCTATCTCCCGGACCCTGTATTCGCCTATAGGCAAGCCTTCCACATGGATTTCCCCGTTTTTGTCGGTGGAGAACACCTCGTAAAACGGGATGCCTGCGATGGAAACCCCTTCTACTGTGAACTCCACGCCTTTGACCGGCTTGGTCTTCCCCTGGAACGTCTTGATTATTTTAAGATCGCCGCGAATCAGCTTGTTCTCTATTGCTATTTCGCTTGTTTCATCGGCGATGACTGTAACGGCCTGCTCGGGTGAGAGTATATACCCCTCGGTAAGCTCGGCATCCAGCTCCGTGACCGTGTAATGCCCTACAGGCAAGCCTTCTACTAAAATGATTCCGTTCTCATCCGTATGGAAAGTTTCGGAGAATTCCATGCCCGCGATGGACGTACCCGCGACCGTAAAGGGGACCCCGGCCATGGGCGTGTCTTTTGACTCAAAGGTCTTTATGATTTTCAAATCCCCGCGTTGGAGCTTGTTGCCGATAGTCAGTTCTGTGATCTGATCCGGCGCTATTACAGCTGATTCTCCTGCGGACAATTCGTAACCCAATGTAAGATCGCTTTCAAGCTCCTGAACAGTATAGTTTCCGACAGGCAGGCCCTCGATTTCAATAACGCCGTCTTCATCGGTATAGTAGGTTTCGTCAAAATCAATACCGGCCACGGTTTTGCCTGTGATGCGGAAGGGCACGCCCGGGATAGGGACGGTACGGCCCTCGAAGGTCTTTATCAGCTTCAAACCGCCGCGCTGAAGCATGTTGTTGATGGTGAGCGTGGCGATTTGATCCTCGGCGACCACGGCGGCCTGCCCTTCGGACAGAATATACCCCGCAGTCAGCTCGCAGCCAATCTCCTGAATGATGTAATCGCCGACAAGAAGATTCTCAATCAGAATATTACCTCCTTCATCGGTAACGAACTCGCAATGGTAGTCCGTGCCTGCGGTTGTTTTCCCTGTTATAGTAAAAGGCACGCCGGCGAGGGGTACGGTTCGCCCTTCAAAGGTTTTGATTATCTCAAGACCGCCCCGCTGCAGCATGTTCGGGACCGGCTCGCCGTTGTTGATATTTATGATGATCGTATCGGCGCCGATGCTGTCATAGGCAAACTCAAATGAATATTTTTTATTGTTCAAGGCATACCCGGGTGCTGTTTGGAGCTCTTTCGCGTAGTATTCTCCTGCCGGGAGCCCGCTTATCATCTTAGAATGGCCGGAAGCGTTAAATGTGAGTACCTCCAGAAGGCTGCCTTCAGGGATCACAAGAATCCCGTCAACCGAAGCAATGCCGGTCTTGGCAAATATGCCGAACAGGATGTTGTCATAGGGGTTGAAGCCTTTAGGCATGCTGTCAATTTTCTCCGCATCCTTCGCAAGGTTCAGCTCCGCTTTCTGGCGGAGGTTTGTTATTGCAACCTCTTTGCATATGATCTCTTCCGGCGCGCCGCCCATCCCCAGCGTCACCTTATACGGCTCCGGCAGGAGGGCGTAACCGAAGGGGGCCGCCACTTCAGCCAATTCATAATATCCCAAATGCAGAAGCTTTGTCATCGCCCTGCCGTCCGGGCCTGTTGTGACGGTATCAACGACTTCGCCTTTTTTATGGAGCAGCTTGCCGTATACGTTATATATGTCCTGCGCCACTACTACGTCAAAGATAGCGCCGGGCAAGCCCCGGGTTTCATAGGCGGGTGAAAATATGGCCCTGCCGTCAACGACAGACTGCCCGGCCCCGGCCAGAACCTCGCCCTGTTTCAGTATGGAGATTTGCCCCTGTTTTAAAATATTCGGCAGGGCCAAGCCGCCGTTATTGACCTGAACGGCAGAAGCTGCGATGTCTTGCCCCTTGTATTCGGCTGTCACCGGGTACTTCGTGCCGTCAAGCTGGTAATAGATATTGGTGCGGAGCTCCTGAACATAATAGCCGCTGAAAGGAAGCTCCCCCGTAACTACGCCCTTGCCGTCACCGTCAACCGTGATCAGGGCTACAAGGCCGTCTTTGGGTATAACGGCCTCTCCGTCTGCCGCGTTAATGCCTTCCGCGGCAAACAAGCCGAAAACCACGTCTTGAAAAGCGTTGAAGCCGTCAAAGGCATCAACGGGCTTCTCCATCAGCTTTTGGAGTTCGATTTCAACGGTCTGTCGGGTGTTGCCTATCCCGATTTGGGAGGACACGACGGCAACCTCCTGTCCCTCATAAACAAGGCTTACCGGGTTAGGATTCGGG
>Ga0123353_10004564_pt1 | contig 17859 bp, 12 predicted proteins | sample TergutLab28metaG_3_FD_92763 | JGI IMG/M metagenome (GOLD analysis project Ga0123353, IMG submission 92763) | Labiotermes labralis P3 segment gut microbial communities from Petit-Saut dam, French Guiana - Lab288 P3 | ecosystem: Host-associated > Arthropoda: Insects > Digestive system > Gut ... | reverse complement strand
TCCACAAATATATATATATATATATATATATATATATATATATAACTGTACCGTGTAGGACGTTTGCCACAGAATTAACTACGTTGTATTTTGTTTAAAAGTTGTGCCCTGACAGAGTGCGGACAGTACTTCATTTTACTTTTACAGTTTAAATACTTTAAAAATGGTCAGGTGAGTGTCAGAATTCATGGTGTTGCATCGCAGCCTAGAATGCGTCCGGAAATCCAAAGTTTCACCACCACCCGAGTCAAAAGAAAACAGACACGTCGTGGGAATTATTTTGTCTATTGCCGAAAACGGCCGTTATGCGTCTTGCCGGCGCAAAAAAATTGAGAGGTTGATGTGATCCTTTCCTGAGGAACATTGCCAGGCCTCATGCAGATTCGTACATTGTTTTGCATGTACTGGAGTAACCATAGTAAACTGAAACCGGTTTCGTCGTTCACTCAATGATAATTGTGCCAGGCTTTGGGATGCAGTCGCAATTCTTTCAACAGATTAATACGTGGGTATTGACATATTTTAGTAACCACTGTGTTGATCGGTGATCTGATCATGGGCGTTACTCTTTCTGCCCTTTGGCAGTATGCGCGTAACGATTTCCACATTTAACACCATAGCGCCGTATAGTGAAGAGGCAGGACTGGCGGCTTGGGCTATAATAACAAGGGCGTAAAAACAGTAAGCCATTACCCTCGTAACGGCATGGAACGTTGTTAACCCATTTCTGTATTTGGAAGACATTCATAACATGTGACGTCATTAGCCTATTTATACAAGTTTGTCGCACTCATATTGTTGGTGTGTTCCACTATGTTACCTTATCGCGTCCAACTCGACAGTTACCCAGCTTGCTACGCGATTTGTAGCACAGACGTGACCGCCTGTGTGTAGTCGTGCAGTCCGTCATCGTCATTCGCATTAGAAGTGTAATTGTAACAGCGCGTGTTTTTGTATCAAGTAATTGATGAATACCGATCCTGCAAGTGTTGTAAATTCAGGCGAAAATTTATTCTTGCGCCCGTACCAAACACAACGTAACGTTGTGAAGTGAGAGAGAAAACCAACAAGATGCAACAGTTAGATGTTTGTTTTTAACAATTTCTCAACATGTTTCGGGCATCATTATGCCCATCTTCAGGCGAACAAGACGTATGCTACTGCATGTGGTGTGCTGCGCTGGTTCTGCTGGATGTGGTTGGTAGCGGTTGCGGGGCGCTGCCTTGTAGGGTGCGAGCACTGTGAAGGTTACTGGTTTTCTCTCTCACTGCACAATTTGCTCACGATGCACGGTCACAGAAACATAAAACAACGTAACGTATCGAGCAAGAGTTTTCATTCTTGGCAGGAAGAAAAACACGCAGAGGAGATGTGTACTGAGGGAAGACTAGGCGGAATCGGTGCCAGATTGGAGATGTCACCAAGAAAGTCGTTAGACTTTTAGAGAACGGGCGTGTCTGCGATCAGCACGAAGTACGACAAAACCGCGGCATCTACATCCATGTCAAACAACTGTGGTTCGCCAGCGGAAAGACACGGGCCGTGAATGAAAGACTGATTTTTTTTTCAGCAAGAGAGTGCCACATCTCACAGTGTTTTGGGGTGTATTCGTTATTTACTGCGTGATAAATCTTCATTTTATTAAATATCGCGCTATCGTAGAACGCCGTAGAATGCTTTATTTCAGAACGTCATAGTGCGAGGACTATCACCGTGCACATTATCTGTGCACAGGCCGCGCACGAAACAGATCACACTAGAATCATCGGCCCCGTTTTCTTTCTGAGACCTTAAATTAATACCGATATGTTGCACCCATTCTAATTCCCATGTGTACTTATGATGCCGTGATTTTTAACTTAGTTCTTTGCGTTGTTTACTGGGTATTTTTGGCAGCAATAAGCAGGGGAACGTGGCCTCCTCGCTCGCCATTTCTGAACCCGTGCGATTTTTGTGTTAAAAGGATAAGTGTATAGTAATAATACTCGCAGTGATGAAGATCTAGAGGGAAGCATTCAGAATATAGTATTTTTCTTTGAGTTTAACCAGCACAACTTCTGCGTGCACTGAACAACGAGATTGTTACACGTAGGTCGTCCAGAAAGCGAAGATACAAACACAATAAAATTTTCACAAAACATTTATCAACAAAATCGAGTAAAAAAATTTTGAACACATACTTTTAGCTATTTTCTAACATAATCACAAATTTGTCAAGGCATCTGTTTAGCGTGGGTACGAGTTCTTGTATTCCGACATCATGGATCTCCGCTGCCTTCGCACGCAACCACGTAGCGACTTTTCTATTTACCTCTTCGTCTTCGTGAAACTTCTGGCCATCCAGATGTTTCTTGAACTGCAAAACAAATGGATGTCTGTGGGAGCGAAATCTGTGCTGAAAGCGGGATAGTGTAAAACATGCACAGCGGTGATTTCCTTTCCCCTCCCAACCGATTTGTATCTTTAATTTCTGGATAACCCTCGTATGTGACACGTGTCTGTGAGGCGAAGGAGACTATTACCAGCACTTTCTTTGGACAAGCTCAATATTAACTACAGGGTATTGAACTAAAACTTTCCGGCACCATCTTTATGGAGTAACACTGATATAGAAGGCGTGGACCCCGACTGATGACAGATTTAAATAGCGGCCGGCAGAGAACATAATTCTAAGTGCCGCAACAGTGATCCAGACGGCGTGGACCCCGACTGACGACAGATCTGAATAGCGGCGAACGCTGCGCTGCCCTCCGCTACGCACAGCGGTCTAGTCGCTAGCGATATGGGCCGGATAAACTAAGGATCCTGTATGTATGGAAGATGTCCCTGTCTTTTAAAGTAACGAACGTAATTATTGATGTTATTGTGTTGTTGGTTTGAAGCTCGGATTTATGTTCCTTAAATGTGATGTAAGCAAAATACATACTCATGCGAATGGGTACATGATTTTTCCAGTCAAAGTTGGACGGTGCTGTGATCGTATCGTAATTGGAGAGTGAAGAAATAAGTCATGCGATCTTCCCGGAACGTCACAGGTGTGGTCCTGAGTACATTCATACGGAATGCATTTGAGATACGCTAGATTAATGCAGTACTTGCCTGGCCGTTAAGGTAGCGGTATGTTTGTATGTTGATAGTGATAGTGTGGATGTGTTAATTTCCGGGCAGGCACGACACATTCACTGAAAGGCCTTTTGACCTTGCTTTCTGTATTTGCAAACTGCCAACATTTATCGGAAGAAGTCTGCCATTTTAAGGAACTTGAGTCCTTGGTTGTAATTGCGTTGTAGGAAGGCTGGACTGAAATTTAGGCGTATGATGTATTACGTCAATAATGCTGAGAAATATTGCTTGTTGGCATTCGGTGAAGATCTGTCATGGCGGCAGGTGCTTGATGTAGTCAGCTTGTAGTCTGCAGTATTCAGCAACATTTCTGAGGCGTTAACCAATTTTCACGTGCAGTACTGTTCATAATTTGCAGCGTGCTGGTATCAGATTTTGCAGTGTTTAACTTGATTGCACTGGGATTATGGTTTTATTTTCCCAGCATTTTACAATAATTTTAACATTTTACGCTAAATTTAACATTTAAAAATGTTGTTTCTACTGTACTTATGCCATTAAATAAGTTGTCTTCGATTACTGCTGATGGAGCTCCAGTTATGAGTTGCAGCAAAAAAAATATTATTGTGTGTAATGACGATGTATCATGTCATAAATCTCTCTCATATCATTGTGTTTTACACCTGGAAGATCTGTGCGCCAAAATTCTTCCTTCAAAGCATGTTTTGGATGCATTGACGAAAATCGTAAATGGACGTTAGATGAACGCAATTGCAGTGCAACGTAGGCTTTTCCAGCCACCTGTTTATCATGTCGAAGCTGAGTACTCTGATAAGTAGCATACACGGAAATAAAAGTGGCTGAGTAGAGATAAAGCACTGGAAGTGTTTTGTAAACCGAGCGATGAAGCCAAAACATTTCTCGAATCCAAGAATGAGATTGTTGATTCCCTGCATGATTATTCGTGGTTAACAGATTTGGACTTTCTTGTCGATGTTACTCTAAAGCCTCATATTTTGAAACTTGAGCTTTCAAAACAAAGATAAGCATGTGGCGGACATGATTAGTACACTATATGAGTTTGAAAGTAAATTACTACTTATGGTAGTAGCACTTGGATAAATAGAATAGCTGACGTATTTACAAATTATTTAAATAATTATGTAGGAAAGTAATTTTGATTCCAAGTTGCAGAGTGAACATTTAGAAGAGCTGGACAGTGTATTCATAGAAGTGTTTGAACAGCTCTGTGAAATAGAGCTTGTCGTGTTGTGATGTGATGTTATATGACACATGTAAATCCATTTAATACCCTGGACGGCAGTTTGGTTGCCAAAGGTGTCAACACGTTCATGCAGCAGATGTTGAGGGGTTAGAGATAGAAATGCTGAAACGGCAGAAGTAGGCTTTCAAGCCATACAGACATTTTTGGGGGAAATTAGTAGACCACATACCGTTCCCATTGCGGAAAAATTCTGAAATAAAGATTAAAAACGTATTTGGATCAGCCAGTCTGAGTATATTGAAGTTCCCAATAATGGGCACTGTAAAACAGAACATGGATCTTGCATTTGTTATGCTAACCTTAGCGACTCATAAGAGCTGCACTGTCAAATTACGACTCGCATTTAAATTATAGATGAGCTGTAGTGACATACATCGCATTATTATTCTCTTACTGCAAGTTATAAGCAAGTAATTTCTGTGTTTTTGCGCTGGTCTCTTTGACTTCATTACGTACAGTGAAATTAATTTTTTTGTATGTCGTCTATCCATTAACCAAAAACTATATTGTGTGGTGGGATTGTATTTATTTATGATGACATATAAACTGTTGTATACCGGCATACACCCACGAAGAAGTTATGAGACTGCAGATCCGCACTTAACTACCGCAAAGTTTGGCGACCCCTGATGTGGATAAATCAGTTCAGAGAAGTTTAGGTGAGCCCGTGCCACCTTTCAGACGCATAGCACAGTTTCCTAAAGGAGTGTAACGAACAGTACATTGTTGTCGGTAATCTATTTTACTTTTACACAACGCCGTGTACTTTACGTTACGATACTGTAGTTTACGACAAGTGCTGTTTTCGGAACCAGTTGCTCTGAAAATGATACTGACCTAAAATAACCAGCCATTTCTTGAAGTCCCTATAAAAGGAAGCCATGGCATTAGTGATCAGATAAACTTTTTAATTTGGAAGTTATATCAACATAGTCCATTTTAGCTTGCAGCAGCGGTTTTGTGGATATTAGCTAACGTAGTCTAGGGCGTTATACATAACTGCTGTAATGTCGACCTGCCCGTTCACTTTCGTGTGTTCGGGCCCCTGGCGATGTGTGCATACGACATTAATTTGTGTTTCGTAAGTGTTATTTCTTGTGACAACTTTTTACGAGAACCTGTTTTAGTTGGTTGTATTAACGTTATCACGTTGTACAATACACTTAGACGGGCAAATACCATCAGCGGCCTGTACGTGGGATATGCTGAGAGAATTAATTACTTTTGTCGTATTTTACAGGAGGCTGGTGAAGAATTACCAACCAAAGAAGAAAGACGAAGAGGATTACCAGTAAGTAGCAATCATTTAATGGATTTTAGTCTTGATAAACATGAGTTCTTGTGAGAAGTCTGTTGTGTTTGGGCTGTATCATAGTGCTTTTACGATCCCGCATTGTGTGCATGAACTGAACGTGTGTACTGGACGTTCTGGTTATCATGTTGCATGGTTCAGCACGAAAAGTTTAGAACGGACAGGTAATGCAATAGGCCATCACTCATGGCTCTTTTAGACACATCTTTCAGTGTCTAAAACGTGATAACTTGTTTCGGCGTTTTTTCATCAGGTACGAATGTCAAGTATAAGAGAGGTAAGATTTGATTTTACAGGAGCATTACTGTTTTAAAGAGGACTGACATCTCAGTCTTCTATTTTCGGTGAAACTTTAATATTGAAATCTCTGTTGTGCTTTTGAGTCTCATGCCTGGTGGTGGCTGTATGGGAAAAGCCGAAACATGTAACACGTTTTGAACTTTGAAACGTACGTGTAAAATAGATGTGATTGACGACCTGTTATTTTGTCTGTCTATATTCACCCAGCACAGCGAGATATCCAACCTCTAGATATACTGAGGACGGATTTTGAAGAAATTCCATGTCAAGACGTCCGTACAAAAGTTGGCAGGACTGTTTCGATTTTCATAAACGTCGAAGACGTAAAAGTGTGTTTTCATAAGGCTGCGTTACGCAGAGATCTGATTTAAAACTACGAACTCCGGTACGGAGTCCATTTTTACATTCTTGTATTACGGTGATGAGAAGTATCGTAAACTACTTTTCGACGTTAGCAGCTGGAGAAATTCAGTGTTAATACACATGTCGGCCACGCGAAGAACTTTACCGCCTTGTTCCACTGCAACAGTTCCCGTAATCTTGAAGGCAATTTAGAGACATCGTTGTTTACTGCACTCTTAAGGAGTACGTTCACAGTCAGCATCCGAGTATTTAGCCTTTCTGAAGTATAATAATCTTAACCAGGCCATATCATTTGCTCAGATGTTACTTCATACCTCGATATGTAGTGAATATACTCTATCATCGGTACATCTCGTGCTTGATTACGTAGTATGTGTCGTCACTCTAATCTTTATTTGTTTTGTTTGGGTGGGAAGAAAGTCGCCGCCTATGGAATCTAAACACATTCATGTTAATTATAAAGGGCTGTGATGACGACATATTAAAATTTACGGTTACTGGGTTTATGAACATGCTTATCCTGTAGTATCCCTGACAGAAAGCTGCGTTCTAGAAAGGATCCCTCCTTGGGTGAAAAGGTAAGGGAGTGCCGTGGGTAATCCACTTAACAGAGCTAGCTGTCTTGGTGCTGATTAGTCATATGACTGATTGGTGCTAATTAGAGTCATATGACTGACAGACTGGAGTCTTATGACTGACTTAGATTGGACATTTCGAAGGGACCCAGCTGATATAGGTGCCACCCCACCTTATCACCGGCGGACGGAGGAAAGATACGTTATCCGAAACCATATATCTTGTACGGAATAACATATGACGGACAAGCCCAGAAACCCAAAAGTACATTATTGAGAACAAATAGCCGAGGAAAATATTTGGACCTAACAGAGAGGAAGCATCTGAAATATAAAGTGGTGTAATGAGAGTAACAATTTGTACTTTTTGCCAATTATTGCGGTAGTAAAATCAGGGAAGTCTGAATGGGATGGATTTGCTCCCCACATGAATAGGACGAGAAGTTCGCAGAAAGATACTGTCACAAAACTCAAACCATTTGGGTGGCCTAGACGTAGAGGGGGAAGTGATACTAGAGTGGAGCTACAACAAGACAAGCGGTGTACGTATATCGTAACATTGAGGCGCGTTCGTGCAATCATTGCTGCAGTAGAAAAGCAGTAAGTATTACATATTCTGACTGCGTGTTTTTAGCCTTAGGTATTCAGCATGCAATGCGCGTGCGCCATATTGTCATCTGTGGCATGCCCGGCTGTACAGTATTTTTCCCCATAATCACATAAACGTCACGATTTAATATATATATATATATATATATATATATATATATAAAGGATAAAATGTGTTTTGATTGTCTCTACAACGTTTGTCTGAAACATTTCTCTTTTTAAGAAGAATTGGGCAAAGTATGGTAAAATTGTATATTGGGCTTCATGTAAAATACCCGCTCATTTTAATGACACTTGGTTCTTCTCGATACATTTTCGAAAAATATATCAGATTTCATGAAGATTCTTCCCGTGGGAGCCGAATTGTGCCATTCGGACTGACAGACAGACATGGCGACGCTTGTGGTCGCTTTTCACAAGTTTGCGAACGCCCCTAAAATGAATAATGAATGAGAATGTGAATTCACCTGGCTGAGGGTAAGGTTACGTGAAATTTCGTGTTTCATTAGAGGCGAAGAGATTCTTCACCAGTTCAGCGACTACAGCGCCTCATGTAGGACTCTTCGTAAAGCTAACTTAGTTACCTGAAGAGATCCGTAATCTCTTCTGCTTTTAGGACGGAACGGGAAACACTGAATTGTCTTCGTTGGTAAGGACAAGGCTTTAAACGAGATTTAAGCCTTCTGCCGCGGTAAAGGGGAGGCTTTCGCTCTTGTGGGTTGTTACACAATGTATGTTGGTAGTTTACCGACGTTTCGGGCAGCCCATTGGTTCCTGAACGAGGGAAATGAACTCACCTAAACTGCGCAACTACCCAGCAAGGGGGAGACCACAGGGCTTTAGATGCTTTGTATTGCAAATTATCAGGGAGTTTTGTAAGAAGTCTGACAAACTCTGAAAATACAGGGGCATCGTGTTCTCTTGTCAAATTTGGCTTGTGTGATACAACGTTCCTGCATGTCATATGACTTGCGTTTAAAGAATCATCGAACTACTTGGACGATGGGCACCAGATTTCCCAATTATAGTGAATCAGGCTTACGGTTTTGCACCAGTTACCGCATTTCAAGCTTACAGGCGTTACACACAACCACTGTGTAGGTACGAACTTATTCTGAGTCATCCAGTTGTGTTACAGTGTTCATGTAAAATAATTTTAAAAAACACGCCAGTCCAACACAAGTCATTTTAATAAATGGCACTGAACGTTGTTACATGGCACTGTACATTTCTTGGGAATCGAAACACGTAGCGATGTAGAGTCCCATTTATTAAATTTGAATTGTGTTGGACGTGTTTTATTGCTGTACGTGAATCCGTGTAATTACACTGCATTTGTTAAAGGTAAAATTGCCCTTGTCCACGCCATGAAAGCGGATTGGGGGATCAGTGATATTGCTGCACTCTTTCTTAACCTCCGCGCTACATGGAGGTAGGTGGTCAACATCACACCCCGGTCTAGCTGCCCACTTGAATGTACCCCGGCGTCCAGTGGACCCCAGAGCCGTAATGGACGTTTTGGAGAAGAGAAAAATCTCTTCCATTTCTGAGATTTGAGCCCCATGTAGTGTAGCCCGTGTTTCGAATCTAGGCTGTGTTCACAGAGTTCATTATTTCGATGCCTGTCTTGTGATGTAAAAATCTGGCACCTGCCGAAAGGTCGCGTATCCCGCATCGGTCGAAGTATGTTAGTGGGTTAAAAGAAAGAAAGAAAGGAAGGAAGATAGAAAGAAATGAGCAGAAAGGAACTGACCAACAGCGGAAGAAGAATAGTGTGATTAAATACATAATGGCTACATGAATATAGAATATTTAAGTGGCGCGTTAGTGGGTTAATCTACGAGATATCTGTAACTTTCCCTCCACAGCCTAGAACAGTCCCGAGAATGCCGGAGTTCACGTTCACTTGATTCTGTAGTATGCTACAGTACTTCGGAAAACTAGATCAATAGACAACGCAATACCAGGTTATGAAATTACAGTATTTTGTGTGTGTCACAACCGGCTCGTCGCCACCTCGTGGGTGCAGGAGCGAGTAATTTGGTGGGGGGGGATAAGCGGTCGTGACGTTCCGTAAAAGGTACTGAATGCAGTGGCAGCGTCAGTAATGAAGACGAAACTTATAATTCTGTTATGTTACGCGAGGGGGTCGCCGATTTCTGCCCTTACAAGAAGCGGCTTGCCAAGGGAAAGGTTTTAGAAACCGGCGTGGTCCGCAGACCCGTAGGTGTCCGCGAGACCTGTTCACTGGGAACGCAAAGAGTATCTTTTGTTTTTCTGTTTTACGGCAGAAGGGGAGAAAACGTATTGAGTTTGGTATATTTAATATTTTACAAAATCTGATTGTCTGGAATTGTGGTTTAACACTGTGTTCTCCAGTTTAGTAGATGCTGCTCAGTCGATATAACTCTTTTCCCTCCCCTCGTTTTTATTGTCGTTACTGCTAGAAAAATCCTTGTTTTTAAAGAATGTTTGCATCGACTTCATGAAGATGTTTACGGTTGCTGTTTTTTCTTTTTTGTCTGTAAGTATTAACTCTTGAAATTTTATTACTACATTTGTACCTTTGGCTTCTGCGAGTTGAAATGATTTTGGGGAGGGTTTCCACAGAATTATTGAGTCTTTGTGAGGGTTCCGCTTGACGAGAAAGATTTGAGAACCACTGCTCTAGACCAATAAGCCAGGCCCACGAGGTTCATGCAGCGTACACGCTGTTTATGTTCAGTAAACGGGACGGTATTGTATGCAGCTCGCATTCGCTCCCTTTATGGGGAATTCGGTTTCTGTATTGTGAACCAGACCGAGGAGACATTCTGTGTATATGCACGTAATGTCCTGGGTAAATTCATTGGCAGTGAAATTTTCCGTGTGTGTCGTAATATTTGTTCACATGTTGACTCGAATTTTTCTTGTGGTTGGATCGCTGCCGATGTGCCGCTGTGCGAAAAGTTACGCCGGGAAGGAAAAAGTACTTGCTGCTTAAGCAGTCGTACGTGTTTCTGATTAAATAGGCACTTCCACCCAACTTGTGGTTTTCCATACATAAGAAAAGACTCCTTTTTTCCTTTTGTTGAGGAAGCGCTCGTTTACGGCGAATTTATTTTTTACAGTGACGTTGTGACAAATGATAAGTTACACATTTTTAAGCAGTGTTTCCTTCTGTAGTTGTAAGAGTTTTTAGCTAGTTCCCGCCGTTTTGAAAAGAGTGATACTTCACAGTCCCAGTTTAGAGGGGTTAACTGTTGAGCTGTTAGAGGTGTATAGTTGTATGTGGGTGTGGAATCTGGTTTTGTGCTGTAATGAAAGAACGTTGATTGAGGAAATTGGAGAACAAGTTACACACTTGGGAGAAATGAAGTAATGGGAGAGTAGTGCAAATTGCGTGATGAAGAGCATCAATTTGTGTACTTGTAATACTCTACACGTAATAGAGGGCTCTTAGTTTATCTTGGTCACACCGTTGGTCACTGCATGTTGGCTAACATAACGCATGTAATTTCGCTGGCACAGCGAGTCTTCTACGAACCGTGCTACCGCAGAGTTATTACATCAGTAGAGAATCCTCATCAGCCAGAGACCGCAAATTCACACCGATTTCACGTTCCGACACAGTTTTTTGACCGTTGCGAACATTTCTGTGCGTTGTTTTAGAGAGTGTTTCTGATGATAGGCCAATAAGCAGAGGGTTGTGGCCTTCACGTTGCCACATCTGAACCCGTGCATTACACTGTTTACTTGCGGGGTATGTTACAGGATAAAGAGTTCAGTAATAAATCTCGGATCGAAGATACACGTGTCAAAAATCAATCGCTGCGTAGTGATGTCTTCTCTTCCAAGAACCACGAAGTGCAGTGAACAGCGTGTTTGTTAGATGTGATGCGTGTCTGTGAGCCGAAGAAAATCATTTCTAGCGCCACCTTTTAAATATGGTGAGTTAAAAACATCAACTGTGATCTAGAAGCCTCGCGAATGAGGAGGCCCTGGCCCACTGGGGAGGGGGGCTGTCGCATCAAAAACAAACAAACAAACAAAAACATTAACTGCAATACGCAACATTAAAACATCCTAGTATATTCTTTATGCACGTATATTGAGTAACTATGTAATACGAAATGCAGTACACTGATCTAAATAGGTGTGGACCCTGTCTCACGGCAGATAACAATATCGGCGATCGATGTGCTGCCCGCAGCCGTAAAAAAACTCTGTGAAGTGACCAACGATATTGGCCAGATAAACTGAGAGCCGTTAGCAGTCGCAGTATTAAAATAAAGGACAATGAGGTGACAGGACATGCTTAACGTATGGGAAAATCTTAAAGTGCATGTATAATTTTTGGCGAGAAACCTGAAGGGAAGACGCCACGTGAAACATGCAAGAGTGTGTGGGAGGATGATGCAAGTTTGTATTGTAACTGTATTGTGCACTAGAGGAGGTGGAATTGAATAGGCAGCTGATTGTCTCTGTGGACACGGGGACGACCTTCGAGCCCCCTGAAGATGGCGCGTGAGTGTCGTGGCCAGTTTGAGTGACTATAATGATTATACTTAGCTTTTCGAGGTAGATCCTGCACCATGAAGTAAGTATCAGTTGATGACGTGTGTGTGCGTGCGCACGTATCGAAAAATGTGTTAGTGATGCTGAGCATGTGTAATGTGACAGACTTTGCTTTCATTTTTAACTGTTCTGCTCAAGATTACCAAACGTGAGAACATTTCGGGTAAATTAAGGAAATGGAACTTTTGTTTTTCCAAGGCGTCTTTTCCAAAGCCCCTGGGATGTAAGTAGAGAGAACTGCGCCTTTGATTTGGGTAAATCTTTGTTAATTTTGTACCCGGCTGAAGTTTTCAATTTGGCGCAACGTTTTGTCCCAAAGCAGAAAGGACTTTGGGCTAATGTATTGGTATTTTTATGTTTTAGGTGGCGTATTTTGTAACGATAAGGAATCAAGGAAGAACAATACAACAGGAATATCTGTGTGTATAAAACTGCATATATTAATCTCAATTGGCAGGTGTGTTTATGGGTGCCTGAGGAAGAGAGGGTGTACCGTTGTCTGCTGTCAGATGAGTATTCGTGATTGTATAACATTGGAGAAGCCAGTGAAGTGCACCCATGTTATACATCCTCACGCGGTAAAATGAATGCACATTGCATCGTATTTCTCTATTATCATTTCGCATGTCGACTGTGACTTCAGCATTTGTTCAGAATGTCTATATCTGAGGTGCTTAATGTTACTTCAGGAAGCCCGTAATTTTATTCGCAAATGGTCAGTGTTAAAAAAATGTCGCGAACGCCACAAAGCTGAGATTGATAACTTGTTCCGAACGTGCCAGGCTACGTTTCGTCCGTACCTTTATTACTTCTGTAAATCTTTCGTGACTCAACTGCTGTATACGCAGACAACGTCTTTGAGAATCGACTGCCTTTTACTTCTGGTAAATTGAGACTTGGAAGGTATTTATGGAATGCGGTTACCATCGGGTGGATATTCGCCCGGCGAGGGTATGTGACTGAGCGACTGCTATATGTGCAAAAACATTTATTGCCCACGTGAGAGTGAATGTGCCATCTCCAAATGCCCAAGCAGGAACAGGAGTTCAACACGACTCCAACGGCTCTGGGACCCGCCCAGTATCTCTTTACTATCTCTCAGGGCCTATTTGCTCAGAGGCTTAGCTGTGAGAGCATGGGGCTGTCTTCATGTAGGCCCGAGGTTTAGAATGGGGTAGTGTTATCTGCACGCCGCCAAACATTGAACCAAGGAGGAGGTTACCTTTGTCTGTCTTCGTAAGCTACGTAACGCCGAGTCTGTGATGTCTGTGGTGGTGGAATTACCGTGAAGTGGTACGTTACGTTTGTTTTACGACAGGTGGAATGGCCGGATTGTTCCGAATGGTGATTGGGTATAGACGTTGCAAGAAGTGATCGTGTATGGTGCGAACATGGTGTAGAGCGGTGTTTTCCGAGCATCGTTTGGGGTTCCGCGATAAATCGTGGAGTATCATAAATACAGATTTTTAAATACCGCGAAAATAATCCAAAAATACGTACCCTGAAATATCGCGGGAATGTACAAAATAGATTGGCAAGTTGGTAGTAAATATGGTATGTGTAATATAGTATAGTGTAATGTAGTATTGTGTTGTGCTGTGTGTGTAGTGTATTGTATATGTGATGTAGTTGTACGGAAAATGTACAGTATTAAAATGCGGAAATTTTTGACCGCCATTTGGTAGTACCGGTTCAGTCTGCGTGCGCTGCAACCTGCCTCTTTGTGTTATGGCGAGTTCGTATTTAAGGTTGTCTTGTATTGTGCCTGTTTTCATGGATAGGGGTTTCTCTGGATACGGCCAATTATTTTGGGAGTTCCTCTGTGGGGGGAGGGGGATTTGAGAAGCACTGGTTTAGAGGTTGTGAGGACCGAGATTAGAATCGAACACCATCCGATTACGAAGTACTACGGTGATGCTGGCCTATTTTGGGATACCTACGTGAATCGTTATTCATATAACTAGTGCGAGTAGGGCCCTTTTTGTTTGTGATACTACTTTGTTGTTGTTGTTGTTGTTGTTGTTATGTCGTTTCACTGGAAACCAAATGCAAAGCTAATCTCATTTACCTGCAAATAGGTGAAATAAGACGGCAGCAATAAACGGCAGGTTTCAGTCATGTCGACTTTAGCAGGAAAGGGTACCTCTATGCAGCTATTATTATTATTATTATTATTATTATCTTTATTGTTCATTGCATTGAAATTTTATGACGCTTTTCTCAGAGTCACTATCGCGTAGTGTACGTTCGACTGTAAGAGTGATTTGGTACGAGGGAACAGTGACGACAGAAATTCAGTATTTAGGCTTGAAGGATGGATGGATGGACGGACGGATATATATGCTTATTGTACCAGATTGTTCTTCCAGAACTTTGGAAGCTCGTAGAGTGCATATTCAGTTGCCGTGATTTTAACGTGTTCCTCAAGGATAGTAATCAGTGGCGTAGATAAGACCCCATACAGGCTCCGCGGTGCGGTGGCCCCCAAACGTACACAATGCTGCAATTTTTTGTGGTTTCTTTCAGGCTGATTCTGTTCTGACAGACGACACTATTCAGACAGGCCATTCTGAATTCGTTTCCGGCAAAGGAGGCACACGTTTGGCATGTGCTATTTGCAAGCATTGTTAAAATTAGCTCCTTATTTTCCGCCTAAGATTGTGTTGTGGAAATGACTACAAGATGTTATTCCGTGTTTATTGCTTCATGATATTCTAACTCGATCCCTTTTGTGGGACCTGGGAGTAATTTCGCTAATGAATATGGGGGGGAGGCAATTACCAAGGTGCAGGTGTGCCCCCTGCTGGCTGTTTACGCCACTCATTAACACTGTATGGAACACTGAAAGGGTTATATGTGAAAACTGTAGGTTGAAAGGGAGTTTCTTGTTGAATTTTCGATGTTGACGTGAGATGGTGCAGGTACTCGTCATTACACTGAACCGTCGTCACACGACGTAGCACGTTCGCAGTTGTTTGAACGGTGCAAGTTGATCACGAAAAGAACCTCGTTGGAGACGTCGCACATGGAGCTGGGTGACTACAAGAGTTGTGGAACATGCCAACTACATGCGTGAGACAGTGTGAGTGTAGGCCTTATGACTCACGGCGGCGTTACGAGTTTGCATGGAACTGAGAAGGAATCCGCGAAGGACATGCAGACGTACGAGCGGAATTTCGTGACTGGCCTGCAAACCTGTATGTAATGAATGAATGAATGTCCCCTGAATATGCACGTCATTGATAAGACAGCAAACGTACCGAGGATGACACTTGGCGTGGGTGTCTTCCAGGGACGGAGTCTTGTCATTTCGTATTCTAGGCATTCTGCATGTCATGTTCGTTCATTACTTTTTATTTAACGACGCTTAGTCATCTCTGTGTTACACAGCGTCGAACTGTAAGGTGACGGCGGTTGATAAATTCGTGAAGTAGTAGAAGGAAACGATAATTCACTGTAAGATCCGGTAAAAGTCTGTGACATGTCTGTACGTATGATCAGTAGCTGAGCAGAGATCCTAACCAGGAAGGAACTTCAGGAATATGAATGTCTTATGGCCACCAGCTGTTACACTGCGACGTTGCATAACTCTCTGAAGAATATACCTTGTATTCATCTGAGGTACAGAGCGCCTGTAACTGATACTTATTGTGCATTTTTAAAGGAGTCGGGATAGCGTAGTCGGTATAGCGACTAGGCTGCGGGCTGGACGGGCCGGGGTTTGGGTCCCGCAGGGGCAAGAGATTTATCTCTTTGCGGGAACGTCAAGACGGGTTCTGGGTCCCACCCGGCCTCCTCCTTTGTCAGTTGGTGGCGGGTAGCTTCTTTTCAGGGTGTAAAGCGGCTGGGGTCTATGTCTAATCACTCACCTGTACGTAGTGCCGAGATAAGAATAAGTGGAATTGTACTCCCACCCCCTATATATCTTTAGGGTGTGTATAGAGACAGTTTTATTTTTATGTACGTTTGTAAATAATTCACTTTAAGATGGCTTATCCCCGTTGCATAGGCATTCTCGAGCACGAAGGAATTAAGTCATGAATCGGGATGTGTAATGTGACGTAGTATATTATACGGAGTTCTAAGTTATATTAATCAAGTTTAAACAACCTTATCTGCATACTCCAAACAAGTAACAAAAACAGAACATCGCCAAACAGAATAAAAGAATTGAAGCTAGTCCTGCTTTACAGGCTTGCTACACTTTGATGATCGGACTGCAATATAAACACGTCGCTTACAAGAATTTTGTGTCTAATTGCCTACATAATATTATTCTGTTCAATATTTTCAACGTTTTATAAACTTCAAATTCTATTTTTTTTTTTATGTATTGCTGACCCGCATCTCAGTATAATCGTAGTAATTAACCAACTTAATGCACAAATTCTTGTTTTATATTAAGTTTAATATATGCCTCTACATGTTTCGAGCACTATGTGCTCATCATCACGAGCTCAAGATTGTATTATACAACAGCACTTGGTTCCATCACACCTGTAAGTGGCCGTCCCGTGCACAGGTTGAGAGAGGACCTCTCTCAACCTGTTAATTACTAAGATTCAAATTATATGTTTCAGGCATTCTGTAACTTTTCCACAATACAAATATTTTAACTTCTGATGGTTGAGATTTCCAAACTGGAGTTCAGTTGTAAATTGTACGCGCTTTTGCATTCGTGTAGTTGGGTCTGATGATGCGTAATCATTTTTATCCCAAACATATAGTCTTATTCGTACTGAATATGTGTTGACTGCAACATTCGTGTTTATAAATAGCCGAATGTATTTGTTAACATGTTCACGATCCATCGATTGAGAACAGCTATCTGCGGCCTGGCCGGTAGTGTATCATCACTGCATTCTGCATATTACTATAACAGCGACAGTGTAACCTAATATATATAGTAAAAGTAAAGTTGTTTCGGTGCAACCCGTGAAGTCATACGGCGGAATGGCGGTATAATTCTGCTCATTCTTAACCTCCACGCTCTAGAGGGATGAATGGTCAGCTGGACAGTATGGATTATTCGCCCCCGGGAAGCACCTCTCTCCTTCCAGTAACCATTGAATAGAAGGCTGGTTGGGTCCCACAGCGGGAATTGGGCATTTTGTAGAAGAGGTAAGTGTTTTGACCCCGCCGGGACTCGAGCCGTGATTTCTTGCTTGTCCAGCCTGTAGCCCGTGTGTGTAGGCCGCGTTCTCCCGGCTCCTTACGACAGTGTGTTCGAGTATAAATTGGCCCGAGAAATTAACAAACGGCGATTGCCCATATTTGTCTTTTACAGCTTATCACAGCTGTTAGTGAACGATGGAACGTGTTTGTTGTTCATGCGGGAAAGAAGCCGAGGTGGGGACAGTATTTCTTGCTAACTCTGGGCATGCTGAACCTCGTGATCGGTTGAATTCTAGCCTTAGAACACTTAAGGTGGTGTAAAAAGGTAAAGTGATCCCGTTACAGACCCGGTGTGGCCCAGAGGTTGGGTAGAGGTGTAGCTCTCCTCTTCCATGACCGTGGCACTGGAAGGGGGTGAGGAGTGGCCCAGAGGGTGCAGTAAGTTAAGGTTCCCAGATTTCATGACAACGGCACAGGATGGTGGTAAGATTGTCAGCCTTACACACCGGCCGCCTTTACCCCCAGGAAATACTCCTGGTACTGATTTCTGTTAGAGGCTGAGTCGACCCCAGGGCCATAGTGCGATCGGAAGGATTTTATATCAATGAAAAATTCCAATGACACAAGCTGGGATCGAACCAGCGACCTTCCGATTTGTAGCTCAGAACCTTAACCACTGT
>Ga0123353_10004563_pt1 | contig 17860 bp, 9 predicted proteins | sample TergutLab28metaG_3_FD_92763 | JGI IMG/M metagenome (GOLD analysis project Ga0123353, IMG submission 92763) | Labiotermes labralis P3 segment gut microbial communities from Petit-Saut dam, French Guiana - Lab288 P3 | ecosystem: Host-associated > Arthropoda: Insects > Digestive system > Gut ... | reverse complement strand
GCGCTGACCACGTGACACCCCTCTATCCACAAAAGTTGGCACTAACTTCGCCGACCGGCGGCGGCCGCTCTGTCGGTATAGTTCGCGTGCGGACTAAGGCCACGGAGTTTAGTTTAGTTTAGTGTGGGGTACAGTTCTGTGGAATAAGGTACCTTCTGTGTACAATTGGGAATGAAACAAGGAACCATCACTTTGAACTGGATGAAAAGACAGTCGGTGGAATGGCATCATCCCACGTCTCCTTGGAAGAATAAGTTTAATGTTACCTCTTCAGCAAGGAAAGTCATGGCCACTGTTTCAATGGGATGCAGAAGGGGTGACTTTGGTATACATTATGCCAGAAGATCAAACCACTAACTCAGATCTGTATAAACTGAACTCTTAAAACCCTGATGAAGTGTTGCAGGAGAGTTAACTTCACAAAGATGCTGCTGAAACCTTCCTGCAACATGGCAACACATGACCATGCAAAAGTTTGAAAACACAGGAAACAATCAAAACTTGGATGGGTTGTTGTTCCCCACCCATACAGACCCACATTTTGCTCCCTCAGACTTCCACCTCTCTGGAGCCCTCAATGATGTCATCCATTGGAAGAGCTTTGAGAGTGATGAAGAGGTTACTGAAAAAGTGGTCACAAGTACAAAATTCACTTAGGTAAGACTTGTTTCATACTGGTACAAGGCATCTTAAGTTCATGTAGGTTATGTAGCAAAATTACATGCCTCTAGTTATCCTGTGAGTTTGTTCAAAGAATTGTATAATAAATTAGTACCAATAAAAAAATTGTTGCCCAACTATTTGGGTAACTTTTGTACAATCAAGACAACCAAAAAATTGACATCCACCTCTCTGGTGATTAACTACTTGGGACAAGAACGTCCCAGTGTTGCAAACTTCCCTCCCCTGTACATGCTCCCTAGAAGAGAGACTTATGCTCCTGAGCTACGTGTGTCAAGCAAAAGAACGGAAAATGCAACCATGTTGGACAAGCTGCTGTGAAAAGCAACTAGGCACTAGAAGTGAGTGAGCAGGTACAACTGTTACAAACAAAAGTGAAAACAAGGGAATTCAACTTTGGGTGCTTAGCTGCATTGATCCAGTTTTGCCATAGACAGTACTTGCCATCTTCTGGCTGGATATGCAAGTAGTACAGATGATGGTAGGAAGCATTGTGCTATCAATAAGAAACTGTCACAACCTGATATAGAAATAGGCCTTGGATTGGTATTAAAAGTGGTGTAGTGCTATCCAATTTAATACAGTACTATGGTTAAGACGAAAAGTCTGGTAGCAAAGAAGTAAAATGAGATTTTAACCAGTTTGTATGTCATATCAGTGGTAACTGTCTATTTCAATTTATCCCATGATACAATGATTATGAATATATGTTTGCTGTGGTTCCATTGTATAAAATTTAAAGACATGCTCCAATAATATATTACATAGGTAAACCACAAAAGCCAAAATGCTGTGACAACTTACTGATAATAAAACTGGTCACATTTTTTTCCAGTCACTTTCCTTTGTGAGAAAATGTTAAGTTGGTGGAAGAGATGTCTAAACAACTCATAAGTAGCCTTCTATTTGCAAAAGTTATAAAAACTGTTTGGGTTCCTTCAGCATTCCATATTATTAACTCTAACAGGTTATGGTGACAGGATATGACACTTGGTAGGACTGTGTTTTTGGACTTTGTACATTGGCTGTTATTATAAACAAAACATGGTTCATACAATGGGTCTGTCTCTGTCCTCAGTAGACTGGGGAGGAAAGCTCTTTCTTGGATCCACTAGTTAGAGCTAATCTCAAACACTGGTCCAGTGAAACAGCTCATGTTTCCAAAAACTTTCTCTTTCTGAATACTGGGCAATTAATAAATCCATAAACCCTTACCATATTTGAGACTTCATTGTTATTAATGCATTTTATGTACTTGCATTATCAGATGTGAGGTATGAGTAAGGGATACACATAGGAAAACATCATATTCTATTTCATAATAGTATCAAGAAAAAAAATGCCATTTTGAGAAAGAGTACTATTGTAAATCTTCATATTTATGATACTTTCAAAAGTGCAACTTCAAGGTGTGGTGTGTTTAATCTCAAAACCTCACAGGCACTGGAGAAGAGGATAAGACTATGGTCACATGCTGCCCTAGCCTGCCTTCCCGTTCCCCTTTCCCTCACAAGGCTGTTTCAGGCCCTCAACTAGGGCAGGACAAGGGAAAGAGATTTCGAGATTAAACACTGTTCAAAGGTACAGAACAGACACATGTTGGTTTGAAAATATATCTCTATGCAATAAAATTCATCATTATTTGTTCATATACAACCCTATATTTATACTTAAAATATTTAGTACGCATGTTATGTTGAATATATGAATTAAACACGCTCTTCCCTAAAAATGGTCCTTCCACATTTCATTCTGTTTCACACATTATGAGTTCAGACACATCTACAATGTGGCCATGGAAACAAGTGCAGTGGATGATGGGCCTGATGACACTTGAGGCTTCCCACTTCTTGCCTGCTGCAGTATTCCACACCAGTGTGAAGCACTTGTTGTTGACAACATAGTGATTTTCTGTTTCTCAGGAAGAGTTGCATACAATACACAACACAAATGCAAATTTTAAACTAATAATGAAACCTGGAACTCAAATCTGTCTAAATATACAACATGATCAAACTATTTCTGCCAGTGGTAAGCATGATAGAATTCTATACCCGCCAGTGTTCCATGAAATATTACTGCTGTTGCACTTTTGAGTTCCATCTAATTTCACACTGAAGATGCAGTTCATAAACTGCATTCCATACCTGAATCCTAAATTAAATCCAAAATGTATTAAATTACTGTCTGATAAAGCCACCTGTAAAAATGATGCATGTCTGAGCAAGAACCACCATAATATTCAATTAAAAATTTCTACTATAGCTGATCACAAACTTTATCAAACAGGGATGCTGTGTATTCTTAGTGCACTAGTTTTTAAATTTCTCTGCCAGTGTAATGGTATTCAGAAGATTCAGTCATATAAAGACAGTATTTGATCTTTCAAACGTTGTTTCAAAATTTGATTAGGGGTTGACTTTAGAGGTTTTGCAAGAGGTTGTTTTCTATTCTGTGGAGTTTTCAGAAAGTGAAAGCTGGTGCATAATTCTTTATACACACTTTCTGACTTATTCATCTTTACCGTTGAACATGTTTCAGCAGATTTTGCACTTGGGTGATGGGCAACTCCATCACATTCAGGAGTGGATGGTAGTGATTTGTTTCCAGCAGCAAGTGCAAATGCCTGTGCAGCAATTCTTGCTGAACGTCTCAGTGGCGTTCTTGAACACTCTTCTGAATCCTTGTCGCTGTACCTGTACTCTGACTGTTTATCAGAAGAGTGATAATTCCCTTCTTCAAACATGTCACTGCTTATCTTAACTACGTCTGTATGGTTGAAAACATTTAAAATATTTACCATTTCACTGTGTATAATATTGGTCTGATTTTGAAGTGCACGCATTTCATCTACTTGTCTCTTACACACAGCATCTAACTGTTCCTGGTGCTTCAATAAACATTCATTTATAGCAAACAGTTTCTCTATACCTGACTTGGCACAAATTACACTATCAGTCTGAATAGCTGCATTATTCTTTACAATGAAATCTGTTTGTGTTGCTGTTGAAACAGCAAATGTATCTTCATATGCAAATGTGGATATCTTGTTAGACACCATCTCTGAAGTTCCTTCAGGAGACGTTAATGTGCTGGATTCTTCTGATTTATGACATACACAGTTTTTCAGTTTTTGTGACATAAGATACTTGGATCCATCTAGGGCTCCTGTTACAAGGTCTGATGTTGATTTTTCATAAAATTCACTTTTTGTATAATCATTTCTGAAATTTACAGTCCTTTTTGATTTGCTGAAATTGAGAGCTTCATGCATATAATTCATTCCTTTTCCTTCTTCAGAATTAGACACTGCAAATGTTTTACATAGTCCACCAGACTCTTTTGGAAGTTGGCCTGTGGAAGGTGTAGACCTTAGTGGTATCTTAGACTTCAGGAGTTTAGGCATCTGACTCGGTCTTATTATTGCAGAGTCACATGCTGGGCTATTTTTACCATATTTAATACAGTCAGCTGAGAGATAGTTTGTGACATCTGAAACATTCTGTGATGTGTTAGACTTCAGAAGTAAATATGCATCGGGAATGGACGGTCTACTACCAAAGTGAGAAGTTGCAACCTTGTTTAAGGAAATTGGAGTCTTCAATCTGATATGCTGCAGACAATGTACTGAAATATTTTCCTTAGCGTCAATTGTATGGAAGTCATTTTCAAATCCCGAACCAACAGTATCCCTGCACACTGTTGGTAATATGTTGCACACATCTGCATATATGTGTCTTTTTTTTTTTTGAGATCCACAGTCCTGAAAAAAAATTGAAAGGTTTATTTTTAATGAAATTCCATTTTAAGAGGAACTAAAACTGCAATGTGTCTGAGAGCAGTACATGGTATTTCTGTAATGTAATATTATACACACATTAATTAAAACTTGTGATTTGAGGTTACTGTGGCAATGGGTATTAATACTGCCACCTTTCTGGGATGTAGTACCAGGTCACTTGACTCATTGATACCAAACTATGTGACATGTCCCAGACAACAATAATATTATGATAATTCTTCTTATTTTGTGTCATTTTTGCATAACTTATGCATTAAATCCTTTAACTTTTTGGATGCATTCAGAAAGAAATGTTATGTTTGAAGAAACTCAGTTTCCATCAGTGCTGGATAAGATATGAGTATTGCACTGGTGAATGATATAGACAAAGGAAAACCAAAGTACAGACAGAAAAGCCTGTCCAGGTACCACTCTGTCCACCACAAAATGGACAGGCACAGGTTTAAACCCAGGCCTCCAAGGCAACAGGCCAGCTACTAACTGCTTCTAACCACCTCAGCCATGATATGGCCAAAGTAGCCCAGCATGACCACATGGTACCACTCAAGGAAATCCTTTGCATGTGATGCATTACCACTTGGGTACAAGAGTCCAGCCAAACTTTGAACACAGCTCTCCAGGTTTGGTGATTATCATAGCCAAAATGAAGTAATTTGATCCAGCAACTTTTGTCATTTATAATTAATGACTTCCATGAATGATTGTCATTCCTTCTCACTCTCTTTCTCTGTGACACACAAACTCATACACACACAAATACAGAAATCACGGAAAGTGTGAAGAACAGTAGCAGTGACCAAGATTTGTATTTCAGTCATGGACAGTTTTATCTCTCTCTCACATATACAAATATATTACACTGAATGAGTCAAGGCACTGACTTATTGTGCAGTTAAGTCTTCAGACCTGTCTTTTGTCTTCTGTAATGTAAGGCCATGTATGTACATAAACTGGTAAGAAAGCACTGAAATTTCAGAAGAGTATGCTACTGCCATCATTAGCACACATAGAGGCACCAAGATCATCTAAAACAACTGGTCTTTCACCAGCATGCTGCATTATGCCACCCCATTCACTTCACTACAGTTACACTAAATGGAACACAAGATCTGTGATTCACTCACTGATAAGTGGCATAGCCAGTATGTAGTTCAAAGCTTACATCATCTATCAGATGAAGTACACAGGCTATGTACAAAAATAACCAGGTACTTCTGCTCATAGTGACGTTCCCATTGAGTGTATATGAATGATGGAAATTGAAGTGGAACAGTGTATCCTTGGTTTCAAGAACACCACAAAAAAATTTATGCTGTAAAGATTCCAACAGCAAAAAGAACACATCAGTTTTACAAGTAGTGCTTTTTTTTAAAAAAATAAAAGATATGTATCTTTTATTTTAATAAGCTAAGGTTGAGATTTAGGCTTCCTGTATAGAATACTAATACTGTATGACACAACACACAGTCTGATATTCTGAATTTATTTCAAAGTTCAATGGTTTTTATCTCATTGAATCTTGTCCAATAATTTCTAAGATATCAACGTTTTTATAAAATTTTGAAGAACTTACTGATAGTCTGTAATTAGTTTCTGGTGTCATGAAGAAAACCATAAGCATCTGTCAGGATAGTTACTGTCCATGCCAAGATTTGTGATGGGCACCTCCCACATACAAGTCAGTACAACAGTATTATCTGTTTTCAGGCTACAGGTAACTTACCTAATAAATTTCCATATTAGACATTAGGGTAACTCATAAAACAAGAGATGCAATGTACATACAAAACAACATTAAAGCACATCCATATAACCAATGTTGCCATAAAAAGCAATAAGTATTATATATTCTGAGTGTGTTAACTGTAACCTTAGTTATCTGGCAAGCAATACACATTCACAATACTATTGTCATCTGTGACCTGTCTGTCTAACCACATTTTCTCATAAACAGGAATATTTTCAGAAAAACCTTATTGATGTGTACTGATTTTCCCTGCAACTTCTGTCTGAAACATTTCTCATTCTAAGAAGAACTGATTGATTTATTTTAGCATAAATGTACATAGGTCTTCATGAAAAGTACTCCTTACTCTTGTCAAATTTTAATGAAACTTGTATTTTCTCAATACATTTTCAAAAAGTACTCAAAAATCAAATTTCAAGGAAATATGTCAGTGGAAGAGAGGTTGTTTCATGTGGGCAGACAGACAGAAGCTAATAGTCGCTTTTCACAATTTTGCAAACACAAGTAATAAAACCAGAACTTAACTATACCTGGTCTTTATTGATCTGATTCCTGATAAGGAGTTCCCCTGATGTTGGCCACAATTTACGTCTAGCATGTGGCAGGTTCACACATTCGGGACGTTTTATTGAGCCTAAAAAACAATTTGCTTGCGTTATGCCAAGTACTGACACTAAATACAGTATCTATCCCTAATGTCTGTGTAACTTTGGCTTTTGGAGTTTCATCATGTTTTATGTTGAGGTTGTTCTGCTTTGGTAAACTTCAACTTTTAAGACCGTCATTGCAATGTATGCCAAAATTGTATGTCAGATAAATGCCACAAAATCCTAATGACAGATGCTGTCCATGTGCTTGGAGTCTGCATTACATTAATATGCAGAGTATCAATTAAATCAACTGCTTATATGTGACATCCTGACGTGTTATGATAGTATAATATATGAAACTTGTGTCAAAACATAACTATATTTAGACAACATAGTTTGTGTGTTTAAAAAACATGTACATTCTGTAGTCAATGTATGGATGTGGTTTGACTGATACAAATTTTGTATATTATAAATCATTTGCCTTACAGTTGTGTAAATGGTAAGACAATTTTCTACACAAACAAGTGTTTATGAGATGTTAGTATAACTGTTCAAGTACACATAACGAAACAGGGAGGGTTAGGCTGTTTGTCACAGATTTCAGTTTCTCTTAACAGCGAATGTTATGATTTTCATCCACTGAGATGTGATCTGGTAGATCACAAACACTTCCAAGTAACACTATTTTTCTCTGAAATACTCTAATGAGCAGTTCACTGACTGTCAGATTCTCATGGACTCTCACACATGCAGTTGATGCAACTACAGACACAGAGTTGTGCATTGTGAAAGTATGTCAAAATACCAGGCAAGTAGACTAATTCATTAGAACACAATACCTAATCTGAGAATCACCTGGTTTGTGTAAGGCATTACAGAAAACTTAATGACAAGTGTTATGAGTAATATTAAAATAAACTCCTCTGTAAATAACAGCCACACGCCTTCTAAACACATCATTGCAAACACTGCTTTTCAGTATTTCTGGAATGTGCCATCCCCGTTGTGTGTAGTAATTAATAGGTAGAGTAATTACAGTCAATAACACAACAATGTATATATAATTCATGTTTATTAGATGATGATAAAAACTACATGTTTCGGCCACTATTGGCCATCATCAGGTTTTTCATCCGAAAGAACTGTATGCTGTAAGAGTGTTTATATAAGGCATGCAGCCATGTATCGATGTTGAGATCTCATCATCAAGGATTTGGAATTGAACATGGTATATAGCCTGGGTATGGAGCCTAGTGAAGTAGGCAGTGAGTCAGCTGGGAGGAGGACTCATTCCACCGAGTTAACAACCCACACGCACACACTCATTTTTCTTTTTCTTTTTCTTCTTCTCCCGCAGAAACTACCATTACACCAAGCCTACACACTAAAAACCCAAGAAGCAAACACCCCATCAACGAGTTACCTACGAAGGAGAGACATTATGCCGAGTAACCCGCAATGGCAACTACAACGTGAGGAAACTGGACACTAACCTAAAATGCAATGCCCCCCCCTCCCCTCCAACTGACTCACTGCCTACTTCACTAGATTCCATACCCAGGCTATATACCATGTTGGATTCCAAATCCTTGATAATGAGATCTCAACATCAATACATGGCTGCATGCCTTATATAAACACTCTTACAGCATACAGTTCTATCAGATGAAAAACCTGATGATGGTCAATAGTGGCTGAAACATGTAGTCTTTATCATCTTCTAATAAACATCAATTAGATATACATTGTTGCGTTACTGACTGTAATTACCCTACCTATTAACTGCTTTTCAGTTTTGCTTAATCTTCTAAAGCTGCCAGCAGCATTTAACAGTCACAAGCACATTCCAGGTGCAGCTAAAATGTTGTAAAGCAGCTCAACCTTTAGTAGAACAGTTTAAATGTCTCATGTATGTCATGCCAGCTGAGTTTTTCTTGCTATGTGAGGAGATTGAAATTTCTGAAATGCAGCAAATCAAAAATAAATTGTGTAAATTAGAGTTCTATTGTTAGAAAGTCAAAATAAAAACTGATTTTTAAAGAATGAATCTGAATGAATGGATGTGTGATCAATTCATATTGGTCTTTATTACAGTTTACATTTATTTTAATTCCTGCCTTCAGGCTTTATAAGAAATTACTTGGTTGCGTTTGAAACGTGCCAGTCAATCTTGACATCTGTACATTCCTCCTCTTACAATTTTAGAACTACAGATCAGATTTTACAATGTCCTTTCAGCTGCACTGTAAGTCAAGAAAACAAGAATTTGTCCTCTCACAATTTGTTTCAATGATTAGTTTCTTAGTGGAAAGGAAACCATTTCTTTCTGCTGTTACTTTAGCAGATGCATATTTGTGTCAGTTGTGTTACACATGTGCATACATGGTTCAGAAGATATTGCTTTGAATTCAAAACAGGGACTAAACTTAGAAAATACTGTTGAATTGATATTTTGACCCAGATTATGAAGGTGATATTTCTGTGACCAGTCTGACAGTAATGTGCATAATTGACATGACCAGAAAGAACAGCCAGTTACATTCCATCAAGGGGTGTAACAGCAGGATTAAAAGACAAAGCAGATAGAGAGGGGTGCCCAAGACTACAACACTGATTAAAATTCTGAAAGTGATTATACTACTTCCACATATATCTCCAGGTACTTTGGCATGGAGAAAAGAGATAAATGCACAGAAGGCAATATTGGTTCACTGGTAATAAACTAGTAATAGACACAATGCCTTCACTTTTTTGACATGAGAATTCTAAACAGCTTTCTTCTCTGCACCTGCATGTGGGACCAAAATGACTCACACAGTCTTCTGACTTCCATCTTTTCCTAGTGCAGAACTTGATTTAAATTGAGGCTGTGCTGTATCAACTGGTGATGGCAGGTTTTCAGAATCACAAAACATCTCAATGAACAGACATTTAAGAACAAATACTTTGTTAAGTCTCCTACAGCATGCTACCAACTAATCACATATACAGACCAGCACATAGCATGCTAGGCCATTCACAAGTACATTTTAGGAACCAGCATATGGTTGCATACGACAGTAAAGGTTAATCATGACAAAAATGAATCAAAAGACACATGTCAACACCAATTTTCCTTTTTCATCTCACTTTATTTTCATTTCATTATGTTTTAGCTGTATCAAATTTAATTCCAAGCTCCTTTGGATTAGTACACTGCCTGTACCATATGTATAGCAACATCATGTATGCCAGTTTCTTCCATCAAGTGGAAAAATACAGGTACAGTGACCATGTTTTTGTTTCAAACACATTCATTCATTTTAAAATGTAGGAGGTTCATTTATTTACGGTTCATTTAATGACACTGTCAGCAGCTGACTGTACAATATCAAAGAGTAGCATGATAGTGGATAATGAACTGCAAAGAGTGGGGAAACAGCAGGCATGGTGGAACTAAGTTAAAAATCAATAAACATCAGTCAGGAAAGTAAATATTAGGGCCAAAACTTGAACTTGGAAACTCTTGAATATGTAGCATAATTGCTACCCACCCAATAATAACATTCAGTAGTAAAGCTGTGATGTTATGTGAGTAGTAAATTTTTTGTTAACTCTGAAGAAAGAAGAAAATTACAGTTTGGGTAACTTGTAGTAGTGTTCAGTTATGTAATCACATGACTAAAATCATTATTGTGGGCTGGGATAGTGCAGTCGGTATGACGATTTGCTATGGGCTGGAAGGTCCGGGGATCAAATCCCAGTAGGGGCGAGATTTTCCACACACAGTCAGACTGACCCTGGGGCCCACCTAGCCTTCTATACAATGGGTACCAGGTCTCTCCCAGGGGTAAAGCAGCTGGGGCATGGCACTGACCACCTACCCACATTCAGTGCTGAGATTAAGGAAAGTGTAAGCTATACCTCTATCCACCTCTAGGCCTTTGTGGCCTGTTATAGGGTGAACTTTACCTTTACCTTTAATATCACTATTAGTTTCTGTGAAAATGAATGGCACTAGCAGGTTATACTGGTTCAGCAGTTTCTAAACTGGCTAGTAATAGTGAAGCAATAATAAAAATACATCATATAGAGAAAAATATCACAGCTTTCATACAGTTCACCTATATTATATATAAATAAATATGTGAATTGTATAAAAGCTGTGATATATATATATACATATACAGGGGGTGTCAAAAAATGCATATACATTTTAAGAGATGTTATCTATGTATTACTTTTCGAAGTTGAATTGAATTACAGTAGCAATATGTAATAAGACGTTCGCTCAAAAGATGGTGTTAATCAAATGAATGCTAGCATCACCATGCGACAGGCAGGACAGTCAAAGAAAATGGTGGAAGCACAGTTGTCATTCGAGGAGCGCATACATGTATACATTTTTTTTGGCACCCTCTGTGTGTGTGTGTGTGTGTGTGTGTGTGTGTATATATATATAAACAATGATTTGCATATTAAAAGTTTTTGGTACAGCTGCATCCTTAAACTCTGTGGAGGAGCATATGGCAAGTACACTTTTTGGGTGAGCAATCAGACGGTGGGGTTAACTACCAAAATTGCTACTGATATAGCATTCTCCAATAAAGATCAATCATGTAGAAGAAGTAAGAAGTCTTCAGGTTTATCAGTTATGCAAATAGTGCTCTTGTCATGTTATTTTTAAACTACACAATATCAAAATGTTTCATTAGAAAGTGCTTGTTTATATGACAAATGTACTGTATATATCACTGTTTCCAATCACACACACCACACACTCTTTGTGATTGCTTATTGTCTGGGAACTAGTTTCGGCCTCCAGTATAGGTCATCATCAGGCCAATTATACAAGAACATGAATGTAAACAGAAACTAAATATTGTAACGTAGGAGATCTCCACCTTATTATATTAAAAATACATTAAAAATGTGTATACAATGTAGAAAGGTACAATCAATTGCAAATGGTCTAAGGACATAAAAGAGCCATATAAATAAATATGAAATACTAAGGACAAGAAATTTATTTACTTTATTATATAAATTTCCTGTACTTAGTATTTATATTTAGTTATACGGTTCTTTTATAATATCCTTAAGATATTTGCAATTGATTGTACCTTTATGCTTAGTATATACATAGTTAATGTATTAAAGTGGAGATCTCCTACCTTACAGTATTTAGTTTCTGTTTAGTTCTTGTATAATTGGCCTCAAGATGACCTATACTTTATGTTAAATCTAGTAGCCAGACAATAAGCAATCACAAAGAGTCCCTTGTGTGCGATTAGAAACATCAATATACATTACAAAAGTTACACCAACAGGGATATTCCATATAAAGATTATTTGACAACGATTACAAATCCCTGTCACTGTTCCTTACCCATTCCAAGATGATGTTTTACTGCTGAAACTGGGGGCTGAATTGGAATGGGTCGTGGGATATTTTTCCGTTTCCCAAGCATACTCTTTCTTGCAGACCTCACCATATCTGGAAAGAGAAAGTGAGAGAGAAAAACTGAATCAATGATTATGATTCTACAGAAGTTCAAGCTACAAATAGTCTTAAAATGATGCGCCCATTATCTCAATTCAGATGATAACAAAGCAAAAATCACACTGCAAAATTCTTGAGTAAGACACAAAACTGTTAATGATACATCCTCCTTAAAAAAGGCCAATCATGGAAGAGAGGTAAAAAGGCTTCAGATTTTTATCAGTTATGTAAGCAGTGCTCTTGTGAACATTATTTTTAAAATAAATAATATCAACACATTTCGTTAGAAACTGCATGTTGTTTTTAATCTTCGTAACTTACATGACAAAGATCATTACAAACCCCTACCTTTGTACCTTACCTGCTCCAAGACGATCATGTATTGTTGAAATTTGGGGCTGAATTGGAATGGGTCGCGGGATATTTTTCCGCTTCCCAAGATTGTTCTTTCTTGCAGACATCAAAACTGAAAAAAATAACTGATTCAAAGGTCATGATTCCACGCAAGTTCATGCCACGGATAAACAGTCTGGAAATGATATGCACTCTACCTCGCTTCAGACGATGGTGACAAAGCAAAAAGTAACACTGCGCAATACTTGTGACAATTGCGTATTTCCACCCTTCTTCCAACTATTACCATGACGGTTACCGACGTTGCTGCTCATTTTCAAATTGTTGCCATTAAGTACCACTAGGGGAGCTTTTTTTTCTGTCACTCACCTACCAACTTGTTTTACGAAATATACCACTCTCTCCCTCCAGTCGTAGTGACATCTGGTGGCTTATTATGTTTACAAAACTGCGTGAGTGTGCACGTGTATGACTCAAAAAGGCCTATTGCAGCTAAAGGCCCCACACACACGTACAGTTTTACCTTCAGTTTTAACTGCGCAGGCCAGACTGTGCCAAGTTTGCTCAGTTTGGCCTGCGAGAGGTTTTACCACACACGCGCGCAGTTAAAACTGAAGGAAATAGATCAGTTCAGTTTGTAATTTAGATGGGTGCAAAACATCTCCATGATGTTAGCTCTCAGTGAACTGTTGTGCTATGCAGCTATCGCAGTGGTTTTAGACAGGAAATATAGACGAAATGCAAGGAAAATTAGGGAGTGGACCAAGAAGTGGTTGTTAAAACGACAGTTATTAACTGTGCGGTTAAAACTGAAGGTAAAACTCCACGTGTGTGGGGGACCTAAGCAGTGGTCCTTAGTTTGTCCTCGTCGAGGTCCGCAGCCGCGACGGGAATTTCGTTAGCGTAAGCGTAATAGCCATACAAAAATGATTATACCGATATTAGGTGTGGGTTGTTTTGCGGTTATAGCCACTAAACGTTTTGAGACGCAGGATACCTTGAAGATGGTTTACCATTCGTGCTTCCATTCTATTATTAATTACCGAATACTCTTTTGGAGAAAATCCTTATATAGTAATAGTATTTTCAAACTACAAAACAGGATCATTAGAATTGTCATGGCGCAGATATCACGGATTCGTGTAGAGAACTTTTTAAGACATTAAATATTTTATCACCGATATCACAATATATATTCTCTCTGCTACTCTTTGTGGTTAATAATAAAAATAAATTTCCGATGAATTAGGAGATACATAGTATCAATACCATGAACAATTCTGATTTTTATCAACCATTGTCGCATTTGACTATTTACCAAAAAAGGTCCCTTGTATATGGGTATTAAACTACATAACAGCCTTCCACCTGAAATAAAGGAATTTGCACAAAACATTAAGAATTTTAAATCTCTTCTGAGAAGGTTTCTTCATCAATATTCATTTTGTACTTTAGACGAATATTTAATTTACAAAGCAGTTGGATAAGATATACATTAATTTTAAGGTTATATTTATTATTTTGTAACTTGTATAAAGTTTCAAGGTATGTTTCCACATGTAAAAAAAATTTTTGTTTTATTTATAAGAAGGCTATTACGTAATGTACAATTTCACTCCACTTTATATTGGGCTAAGACTGATATTGCTTCATTATATAGAATTTATTGATTGTAAATAGTATCTGCTGATTATAACTGTTACATATGACTAGTTCTGTTTAGAACAAGAATATTTTTATGTGACTGGTTCTATATCCGTTGGTTTTTACCGACAATGGATCTTTGGAATGGTGAAAAGAAATAATCCCATCTCTAGTTTAAGTTGTTTGTTAGTGAGTCCAGTGATGCTCTCAAACGCGGGTATGGCTACACAGACCGAAAAACCTCGACTTGCGCAACTCTAAGCTCTTTGGTTGGTTGACTGGTACGATTTCGCGTCATTGCTCCGAGCATTGGTGTAACTTGACTAGTAACATTGCGCTGGGGGAGAGGACGCAAATCGGCCATGTTACTGGGTACTTCGATTTAAAAAGGAGTCACGTTAGAATGAGAAGGGAAATTTGGTTGCAACCAAACCTTAATATAGAGACACACCTTTCCCTCATTCTCACCCAGATTTTTCTATTTGCTCCCTTTCAACTCAGTAACCAAGAAACTATCTTAAGTAGAAAAAAATATTGGGCGGGGGATTTGCCCCCCCCCCCCCTCCAATGTTGCCCTGTAGCAATTGAATTGACAGCACACCACTGGACTATTGCTTCTCTAAGTTTTGAGACATCATATTGGTTTCATACTGAAGGGTCAAAATGTCCTTGAGACACTGCAAATTTTTACGGTGTGTTGTATCTCAAAACAAAAACGTCACCAAGAGAGACATGCCAACATTGTCTCCTCGTAAATGACCTAACATCTCGGTCATGAAATAAAAACAGTTTGAAATAGACAGGGTAACATAGACTCCTGCATCTTTTTAGTATTACACTTATACCTTCAGCTCTTACGGATGAAGTGCAATTAAATATATTTGGTTCATTTTATTTTACTGCTTCGTCATCCCGACGAAGGTAACCGCGGAAAAACACCGTAGCTGCCAACATTTTCATTGTAAAGGTAACCAGAGTCCTTTCCCCATTGTGTTCCCGTGTCGTTTAAGTTAAACATTTCTGCTCGTTTTTTTAATGCTTCCTTTTATAAAATGTATTATACTGTATTATAACAAGCTATAAAAAATAAAACTCATTGCCAATTCTTTAGTTTTTAAAATAATTTGTTGCGGTGCATGCTGGTTGAAAATTAGCATACGACTTTTAATGTTCAAATGATGCTAGGGACTTGCTTCTAATAGAATGATGTCCTGGCATTTGAAATGAAGACAGTGTAATGTCTTTGTTTTGGATAGTTTTCGGGTGTCATCAAGCAGTAACATTGTAACATAAATGACGTTTTATTCTCAGCAGTTCCGGTCCTACATACTATAATATTAAGACACAAATACGACTGACATTTGTCATTCCTAAACATTCCAGAGAAGGAGTCTCCATGGAAGCCTGGGTTATAGGTAAAATGGTTATATATGACCGTAAGAACGACAGAAAACTGGATAATAGTATCTGGGTCAGAAAATTCACACAATAAAAAAATCGTCTAGGAGCGTCTAAATAACCTTATGGCAAAAGATGGTAATAGAAACTTTTAATTATAAGCCAAAGTTAAAATTTTATTATAAACATTATTGTTCCATTTCAGTATCTTTGTAGACATCCAATCATAACCAGATGTGTTCTTAGATGTCAAGGAGCAGATGATACTTCGTATCTCACCTGTTTCAGGAATTATATTCATTCATGAAATTGCATTTGGACAAGCATTCTTTAAAAGCAAAATTGGCAAACTGTCATTACCAACTTGTATTTTTGGGTTATCATTTATATTTAAAACAATAGTACTTAAAACTTTAGATGTATTTTTTAGTAGGGCCTCTTTATCATCTAATTTAAATAAGGGCGGCATATGCTTAGAGTTACCAGTCATCCCTGTTACATTGCTAATGATATGCCGAGTTGTTTTTATTTTGTTTTCTGGTGTTTCTATTAAATCTTTATAATATAATTTTCTTGCTTCTCTAATAACTTTCCTTAAAACACTGGTATCATCTACAAATAGCACATCATTAAAATGATTAATGCTCACAAGCAAGTCACTAATGGTATTCCTATGAAAATTCTAACAGTAAGTACACCTTTCATCACACCTCCTCTAACACACATATGTAACAAATCACTTTCATCAGGTATTTTTCCATCCTGATTCAAATTTTCTGAAATAAAGCCCTTACATAAAAAAGGAGACAGAATGGATATAACCAATTTTAGACTTAGCTCTTTACTTACATCCTTTTCAAAGATTCTGAAAAAAGTCATATATACAAGATAGTACCAACACATGAACCAAAATAATATATTAGCTTCAGAAATAATTCCTCAACTGAAAAAGACTCCTTCAAACTAATGAATGAAATATTACTAGCATGTAATGATTAATTAACAGTTGGTGGAATATTTTGTGACTTAGAAAAAGCATTCAACTCCATAAATCATGATATACTATTGTCTATATGTGAATTTTATGGATTCAGGGGCAAAACAAATGCACTGCTATGATCATACCTCAGTGATAGACATCAGAGAGTACTAACAAATAATGGCTCTTCTAATATTACTTTTTCAGAAAGGGGCAAAATAAAACATGGTGTTCCTCAAGGTTCAATACTTCGTCCTTTGTTGTTCTTAATCTATATAAATGACCTTCCGAATATCATAGCTGACCCATCGAAACCGATTCTATTTGCAGATGATACAAGCATAATAATTACAAATCTTAGACCCTCAAAATTTAAAGAAGTTATTAACAATATAATTGAAAATATAAATGATTGGTTCAGAGGTAACTCATTATCATTAAATTTTGATAAAACCTACTTTTTACAATTTAGGCCTAAAAATAGTCATCAAATTAGTATAAAAATAAGTTGTGACAATAAACTGATTAAAGAGACTAAAAATACTAAATTTTTTGGATTAGATACAGGTAGTTCCTTGTCATGGAAAAACCATATTGATCAAACGATGTTTAAACTACGCACAGCATGCTATGCAATTGGGTATGTCAAACATTTTATGTCCCAAGATACACTGAGGACAATTTACTTTTCATATTTTCATTCCATCCTACTGTATGGCATAATTTTCTGGGGTAATTCTGCATACAGCTCTAATATTTTTAATATTAAAAAAATGATAATTAGAATAATTTTGAATGCCAGAAATAGAGATTCTTGTCATTAGTTATTCAAGAATCTAAAAATTCTACCATTAAAATCACAATATACTTTTTCCCTTTTATTATGTATTGTCAAAATAGATATTTATGTAAATAGAATTCAGAAATTCATAAAATTAGCACCAGATTAATTCTGACTTACATATTCCAACTGCAAACTTTCCAAAAAGGTCCCTTTTATTTTGGAATCAAACTTTTAAATCACCTTCCTACTAGCATCAGAAATACATCTTATGACATAAACAAATTCAGATCTTTGAATATTTGAATAAAGGATGACCAACTAGATGACACTTGCTTTATTATCTACTGCTCAACATGTTTCAGACGTTAATACGTCCATCTTCAGAAGCCTGCGACT
>Ga0123353_10004562_pt1 | contig 17860 bp, 13 predicted proteins | sample TergutLab28metaG_3_FD_92763 | JGI IMG/M metagenome (GOLD analysis project Ga0123353, IMG submission 92763) | Labiotermes labralis P3 segment gut microbial communities from Petit-Saut dam, French Guiana - Lab288 P3 | ecosystem: Host-associated > Arthropoda: Insects > Digestive system > Gut ... | reverse complement strand
TGGCAGACCAGGTCGCCAAGATATAAGCCCTCCTCTTCTGTTTCAAACGCCGCAGTCGTGTCGAGCATGATCAAAACCGACGTTTCAAGGGGAAGGTCGTATGTCCTCACATACCATTCGCGCAGGCGCGACGAAACAGCCCGGTGTACCCTCTTTAGCGGATCGCCCGGCCTGTATGGGCGGAGACCGGCGAATGACTCGCCCTGTTCCGCATACCACAAGTTGGCGTTGCCTACTTGTTTCGAATCGTTTCCCGCAGCGGGCAGAACGTGCAGTTCCGTCAGTTGCGGATAGACTTTCACCTCGATATGGCGGTAATATGGCTTCTCTATCAAGTCATAGTTAGTCTTGACCAGCCCAAAACTGTCATTTATTTCCAGCTTCGCAATGCCGACGCTATGAATCCCCCTGTATGGGCAGGGCAGCGGCACTGTGAACACTATTCGGCTGTCAGGTAGTAAGCTGAACCTCTCATAAGCTACTTGCGAACGTGCAATAGGGAGCATGGTAACGCATATGAGGGAGAATGGAAAAGGCTTGTCATTGGTGATCTCCACACGCATATGCGTCTGGTCCCCTTTGACGCAGACCTTTTTTTCAGCCTCCTGAAAATAACAAAACGACCTCGCGGTCCATACATTGAGGCATAGGGAAAATATCAAAACAAAGCCCATTATGAACAGCAGCAGAAAAAACTCGCGCCGTCCTGTGATGCATCCCACGAGCAGCGACGCCGCCATCAGGCTGTACCAGCAACCCCTCAGCAGCTTCATACGCCCGATACCACCGGAACCTTTACCGAGCGGACGATGCCGGATATGATCTCTTCCGGATTTTCACTGTATGTCTGCGCATTGAGGATCAGCCTATGGCATAGGGTATAGCGCGCCATCGCCTGTACATCGTCAGGCAGCACATAACCGCGCCCTTTCAGCAAGGCGCGCCCCATAGACGCCCGCATGAGCGCAATTGCGCCGCGAGGGCTGATACCCATTGCGATTTCAGCATGGTTCCTTGTTTTTTGCACGATTTCTACGATGTAGTCGACCACGGGGGCAACGCAAATGATAGCGTCGAGGGCCTTTTGCAGATCCAGCACGCCCTCCGCGCCCGCGACAGGGGAAACAGCCGCCAGCGCGCCTTCCCTGCTGCGCTTCAATATGGCGGCTTCATCTTGTTTATTGGGATACCCCATGCTGATACGCATCAGGAAACGGTCCAGTTGCGCTTCTGGCAGCGGATATGTCCCTGTCTGCTCCACCGGGTTCTGCGTCGCGCACACCACGAACGGGCGGCGCAGCTCATGCGTCACGCCGTCCACCGTAACGGCGCCTTCCTGCATGGCCTGAAGCAGCGCCGATTGCGTCTTTGGGCTGGTTCGGTTTAATTCATCGGCAAGCAGGATATTACACATCACCGCTCCCGGAATAAAGCGTTCCTCTCCGGTTACGGGATGGATCATGTTGAATCCCGTGACGTCGGAGGGGAGCGCGTCGGGCGTAAACTGTATCCTGTTGAACTTACAGCTCACCGAAGACGCCAGCGCGGACACCATCGTGGTTTTGCCCATGCCGGGTACGTCCTCGATCAGCGCATGGCCTCCGCAGGCAAGGCAAATCAACAGCAAATCAATTGTTTCACTCTTACCGACGATCACGGACTCAATATTTGATTTAATGGCGGTCAACGTCTTAAAGCAGTCCATGTCGCCTAACCTATATCAGAAATGCAATGCAATACCCGGGCAATGTGAGGCTGTCCCCCTGCTGCTCAGGAAGTTCGCCGGTTGCTGACAGCGCGTCTTCAAGGACTCCGGGCAAGGTTAGGGTCACCGGCTCCGAAGAGATGTTATAGACGATGACGATCTCGCTGCCCTGCCATGCCCTGCGCACGGCGCCCACCTTGACGCCCGCGTCAAGGTTTATGATCTCGTAAGTTCCGCTTCCTATATGAGGGTATTTCCCGCGCAAACGGACAGCATCCCTGATATATGTGTAAATCGAGTCGGAATCCCCGACCTGCTGTACCGCAGGCGGAAAATTATGGGTCATATCGTCTACGCCCGGCGGCCCGAACGTCATTCCGGGCGCATATTTATCTTCCGTCCAAAACATAGGGGCGCGCTTGTTTTCATCTTTTCCCGATCCCGTCATGCCCAGTTCTTCGCCGTTGTACACAAAGGCGTTCCCGGGCTGAGTCAATGACAGTCCCCAGGCGGTTTTTATAAGGACAGGATCCCGTCGTAGGAACCCGGACGCGCGGGACATATCATGGTTTGTAAAAAACGGGGCGTTTGTCGCGGCTGGGTTTCTGGACTTAACGGCTTCATAAGCATCCGCCGTTTTCTTCAGATAGTCCGCCACGGAAGTGTTCGCCAGGACTGTAAGCTTGGCGATCGTCCCATCCGCTCCCGCAAATGGGAAGGAGAAAAAGCTGTCGATGCCGCTGTCATAATACTGATATAGCGAATCGGTGGTGTCCCAGACCTCGCCCACCAGGTAAGCGTCCGGTTTTATCCTCTTCACGGCGCCGTTTAGCCAGGAGAGCGCTTCAATATTCTTCTCGGTATTTCCGGAATAATAATCCTTAATGGCGTCGAGCCGGAAACCGTCTACGCCGCGCTCGAGCCAGAATGCGAACATACTCTCAAGCTCCGCCCTCAGCTCTTTGTTTTCGAGATCGAGGTCCGGCATCTCCCCCCAAAACTGGCACTCATACCAGCGCCCGTCGGGCAGCCGCTCCCATTGGCCGTTGCCGGGTTCGTCGGCGATGTTGTAATACTCCGGATGCTCCGTAAACCAGGGGTGATGCAGATCCGTGTGATTTACCACCAAATCCAGGATAACCCGGATCCCCCGCGCGTGGCAGGCTTCGATCAGGGCGTCAAAGTCCTCCATCGTACCATATTGAGGATCGATCGCGAGATAATCGCTGACATTATACTTGTGATAGGTGCTCGACGGGTGGATCGGCGAGATCCAAATCCCGTCAAACCCCATGCTGTGGATATAGTCGAGGCGCTCAGTCACGCCGCCCAGGTCGCCTATCCTGTCGCCGTCGCTGTCATAAAAGGAATATACGAACACTTGATACCAAGTATTCCCTGCGCCGGCCGCGCCGGATACGGGAACATCCTGCGCGGCCAGCTTATCGGCCATAACATCCGTCCAAAGCCTATGCTCGTCGTCGGGCCCCGGTCCCGGAGCCACTGCCTTTATGGCACAGGAGCAAATGCACAGACATAAAACAATGGATAAACATATCAGTAAAAGGATCCGGGCAGAATCTCGTCTAATCATCCTAAAGTCCCCTCACGTTCCTCACTCTACTTGCTCCGCTCTCCGCAACGAACGCTATCCCTTGACGCTGCCCCCCGTGACCCCTTCCACGTAGTTCTTCTGCATTATCAGAAACAGTACGGAAATGGGTATCGACACCAGCACAGCTCCCGCGCAAAACGCCGTGTACCACTGGTGGACGTTTTCACGTTCGAGCATCCGGAAAAGCCCGAGGGCAATCGTGAAGTTATTGTAGTTGTCTTTCATTATCACGCTCGCGACGATAAAGTCGACCCAGGGGGCTATGAAAGACGTCAGCACAGTATATGTGATGACCGGGCGTGAAAGAGGCAAGATGATTTTCGTAAATGTCTGCCATTTTGTACAGCCGTCCAGATATGCCGATTCGTCGAGCGCGGCGGGGATCGTGTCGAAAAAGCCCTTCATTATGTAGTAGCCCAATCCCGCGCCGCCTGAGTAAATCAGCACCAGGGCGACCAGCGACTGGTCAAGCCCCATCAGCTTCACCAAATGGTAAACGGCGATAATACTCATAAACCCCGGGAACATCCCCAGAACCAGCACGACGTTCATCATAGGCCGCCGCATCCTGAAACGCAGACGCGAAAAAGCATAGGATGTGAAAAGGACAAAGAACGTAGATATCACACAACTGAAAACAGCAACGATCAATGTGTTGAGGAACCACCGTGGATAGTTGAACAAGGTCGTATCTGTGAATAGCTTCGTATAGTTGCCCACCGTCCACTGTCGTGGTATGACATATCCGTCAAGCCACGCGCCCGGCTCCCCGCGAAATGACGTGATGATCAGATAGATAATGGGTGTCAGCCAGATGACAGACATAACTCCCAGAACTGTGTAGACTAACGCATTGGCTATGGTCCTTCTTGTTTTTAGACTATGTATCATCTGAACGTCTCCTCCTTTTTAGCCGAAGCCGTAAGGTTAAACGTGATAAGCGCTATTAATGCGCTGACCAAAAAGGTAAGGATACCGATAACGCTTGCCAGATTAAAGTCGCCAAAAGTCACTGTAAGTTTATATAGCCAGGTGACAAGCAAGTCGGTCTTGCCTGCGTTATAGTAGTCGGTCGCTGATGGCCCTCCTGCAGTTAGGAAGAATATCGCGTTGAAGTTGTTTATATTGCCTATAAACTGGGTGATCAGATAAGGGGCGGTGATGATGAGCATATAAGGCAGCGTTATCGACCTGAACTGCCGCATCGGGCCGGCGCCGTCTATACGGGCGGCTTCATACAAATCCGCCGGAATGTTCATCAGTATGCCCGATGTGATCAGCATGGTATATGGTATGCCGATCCAAAGGTTGACGACTATGACTGTTATTCGGGCGGCAAGTGGTTGTCGGAGGAACTGAACAGCGGGAATATGCAAGCTGTTCAGGATGGTGTTGATCGGCCCAAGATCGCCCAGCAACTGCCGCATAAATAAGAGCGTTACGAAAGCGGGCACCGCGATGGAAATAACAAAGCAAGTGCGCCATAAGGACTTCAGTCTGATCCCCGATTTGTTTATCATAAGCGCCACGACCATGCCAAAGACATAGTTGAGGAATGTCGCAAACACCGCCCAAATCAGGGTCCATCCCAGCACGCGCATGAATGTGTTACCCATGACGCCGCTCAAATCGAAAACATTTTTGAAGTTTTCAAACCCCACCCAGGTAAAGAGGTTGCCGGGTGGCTGATGGGCGCGGTCAAAGTTAGTAAAGGCCAGCAAGACCATGAAAACTATAGGTATTACGGTAAATGCGACCACTCCTATCGCCGGAGGGATAAGCATGGTGTTGTGCATGTTTCTGTCGAATAAGTTTCGTATATCCTGCAGAAACTTCGTGGGGCGCCTGTCGTGTTTGATATCAACTTCGGCGGCATACGATGATTTTACCGCGGTGAAGTGGATGACCATGCCAAATACCAAAATGGCGATGGCAAAAATCGAATACAGGAGGATTTGAAGCGAGTTGTCGCCGGGGATGTTGACGGGTATCTGGTATATCGGGTCGACCTCGCTGCGCATGACTTGGGTCCCCAGCGTAGATAAGTCCTGCACATACTTAAAGCCGAAAGAAAAGAAAACGAACCAAGTGAGCCCCTGATATACGAGGAACATAAGTCCCTTTATGATCTGTCCGTGAAGCAGATTGCCAAAGCCGGATATCAACAACGTTATTCGTGTGCGCCAGCTTCCATGGACAAGGGCGTTCTTGAGCGTTATGCTGTTTACATCCTTATGCTTTTTGCGTATTCCTGCCAAGCCTAATCACCCCTTTAATAAATCATCGGGGTGAGGTATCATGCCCCACCCCGAAACAGCGCGCATGATTATGACTGGATCTGTGCGACCATGTTGTCAAGGAGCACCTGGAGATCTGTGCTGTCCTGATTGACCATAGCAGTCCCGAATGCGCCTGCAGGCGCCCAATAGTTGCCAAGAACATCGTTTTGCGACGTCGCGAAAGCCGCCTGCTCAGCCAGCGCGGCCAGCGCAAGGTTGGCGCGGACTGCGGGATTATCTGCGGCGACGGTGTTGGACGGTCCCATAGCGCGGGCTTCGAAACGGAGAAGCTGATTTTCTTCATTGGTGAGGAAATCGGCGAAGTCCATCGCAATGGCCACTTTTTCAGCCTCCGTTATCATGGAGTTGACGCCGACCAACTTGTAACCGCCGAAGGAACCCATCTGTACCTGCTTGCCGTCCATCGTGAACGTGGGCAGTTTGCTTGCCCCATAATTATCTCCCAATATCGCGGCTATATCCTCTGCGTTCCATGTGCCGGATACGCCCGCGGAGACCGAACCGCCGATACCGCCTTTGAGCACGTCGTCGTTGCCCTCGATAAACCCGGCGTGAGCGGTGAAAGCCTGCATTGCTTTGGCGGCGGCAAGCCCGTTTGCGTTGTTGAAATCACATACTTGCTTGCCGTCCGGGCCTATGGAGAGCGTACAACCGGCGCCCAGGAAGAATGAAGCGACGTACCAGCCGTTATCATTCAGGTTCATCAGCACCCTTTTGCCCGCTGCAGCCGAGACTTCCAGCATCTTGTCGAGCGTCTTCACGTCGTCATCTGAGAGGACCGCTTTGTCATAGTAGAGGAAGTAGCCGTTGTCGGCGGTGGCCGGATAGCCGTACAGTTTGCCGTCCAGCGTGGCGGAACCGACCGAACCGTCGCCGTTACGGGCAACGATCGTATCTTTGTTGCGGGTCACCTCATACAAACCACCGGCGTTGACAAAGTCGCGAAGCTGGTCGTTCGGGAAAAAGAACACATCAGCGGCAGCGGCGGGGTCTTCGCTGTATCTCGAATAAGCGTCAGGCTCGCCGACCACGCCAAGCTCGATCGTTACATTATACTGCGTGTTTGCGGCGATAAACTTGTCGGCCATTTCGCGCGTCAGGGACTGGTCTTCCTGCGAAGCCCAGACCTTAAGGACATGGGCTGTCCCTGAGGTCGATCCCTGGTTGTTTGTATCATTGTTGTTCGATCCCTGGGAAGTGTCCCCGCCCGTACCGCTCTCGTCGTCTGGTTCTGCGGGCGTGCATCCTACCAAGGCGAAAACGAGCGCGGCAACCATGAGTATGGAAATGATCTTCTTCAATTTGATATCCTCCGTTCCTGAATTGAATTTTTTTCAATAGAATTCTTAAGTTTTACGCGTTGTCGCAATTTTTGTTCATCTGCCTTCTTGCCCTAGTTTAGTATCGCCTCCTGTGTCTCGGCGTTGAAAATATGGGCTTTGGCCATATTCACGCCGACACTGATATTATCGCCTGTTCTTGAAGTCGTCGTTGGGGCGACCCGCGCGCTGAGTGTGGCGCCGCCATATTTCAGATAGAGGAATACTTCGTTCCCCATTAACTCGCTGACTTCGACAGTCGTATTGATAACCGCGTCGGGATGCCCCGCAATGAAGAGATAGTCGTCGCGAATATCTTCCGGACGGATACCGAACTTCACGGGGCAGCCGATGTACTCTTTCAACCCGTCTTTGGCTTTTTCTTCCGGGATGTACAGACGATCCTCGTTCAACTTCAGGAAATACCCCTTCTTGTCCTGCTCCAGCACAGCATCCAGGAAGTTCATCTGCGGGCTTCCGATAAATCCGGCGACAAACATATTGCATGGATTGTCATACAGGTTTTGCGGCGTATCCACTTGTTGTACGAGCGAATTGCTCATGACCACGATGCGGTCGCCCATGGTCATTGCTTCGGTCTGGTCGTGGGTGACATAGATGAATGTCGTCCCAAGTTGTTTATGCAGTTTGATCAGTTCTGTCCGCATTGAAGCGCGCAGTTTGGCGTCGAGGTTCGACAGCGGCTCGTCAAGCAGGAACACCGCAGGGTTGCGCACCATCGCGCGCCCGAGCGCGACGCGTTGCCGCTGGCCGCCCGACAAGGCTTTGGGCCTTCTTTTGAGCAGATGCTCAATGTCGAGGATCTTCGCGGCTTCCTTGACGCGGACGTCGATTATAGACTTCGGCGTTTTGGCGAGTTCAAGGGCGAATGCCATATTCTTGTACACTGTCATATGCGGGTACAACGCGTAGCTCTGGAACACCATTGCGATGTTCCGGTCCTTCGGCGGAACATCATTGACAAGCTTATCGCCTATATAGAGTTCCCCCTTGGTAATATCTTCCAGACCAGCGATCATTCTGAGTGTCGTCGACTTACCGCAACCGGATGGGCCGACCAACACCACAAACTCCTTGTCGGCGATCTCAAGGTTAAAGTCATCGACCGCCGTCACATTCCCCGGGTAAATCTTATAGACATGCCGAATAGAAATGCCTGCCATTACATCTTTTCCTCCTTTTTATTTCGACCGTACATCTGTGTCATTTGCGTCATTTCGTCCGTCAACTTCGTGGTCAGCATTTTCTTTTCCAGCCGCCAGCGCCAGTTGCCCTTGCCGACGGTAGAAGGCGTATTGAGCCGCGCGTAGCTGTCCAGCTCCAGCCAGTCCTGCATCGGGATTATCGCAAGGCTTGAATTGGACTGCAACGCAAGGCGGATCATGCCCCGCGGCACTTCCCGCTTGTTTCGGATCCCTATGTAGTCCATCGCGTGACGGACATGCGATCTGGACGCGTTTTTATACCAACCCTTCAGCGTGTCGTTATCGTGGGTACCGGTGTAAACCACCGAGTTGGTTTCGTATTTATACGGCAGGTGTTCGCCGGCTTCGCTGTCGTCGAAAGCGTACTGAACTATCTTCATGCCGGGACACGCGCTGTATTCAAGGAGTTTGCGAACTCCGTCGGTCTGGAACCCAAGGTCCTCCGCGATAATGCTCGCGCCCTGGACCGTCTTGTTGACCATGTCGATAAACTCGGCGCCGGGCCCCGGTTTCCAATATCCCCTCTTCGCCGTCGTATCGCCGTAGGGAATCGCGAAATAACTCTCCAATCCGCGAAAATGGTCGAGCCGCAACACGTCAAAGAGCTTGAAATTCTTTTTCAGGCGTGATATCCACCATTCATAGCCGGACTTTGACATAGCCCCCCAGTCGTACAGCGGGTTCCCCCAAAGCTGCCCGTCTGCGGAGAAATAATCAGGCGGGCATCCGGCCACCTCCAGCGGGATACTGTTTTCGTCCAACTGGAACAACAGCCGGTTTTCCCAAACGTCGGCGCTGTCGAGCGATACGTAGATGGGTATATCGCCGACTATTTGAATGTCTTTCATATTTGCGTAAGCGCGCAGGGCGTTCCATTGCTTGTCAAACTGGTATTGTACAAATGCATGAAAACGAATCTCTTCCGCAGCTTCCGCCCTCACAGAGTTTATGGCGCCCTGATCGCGGTTGCGCAGCGGCGCTTCCCATTCCAACCAGGAATGAAGCCCCTGCGTTTCCTTGATTACCATATAGAGGCTGAAATACTCAAACCAGGGGTTCCCTTCAATAAATGCGTCCAGCGCAGCGTCGTCCTTGAAACGCGAGAAGGCTTTTCGCAAAACGGGTTCCCTGTGTTGATACATCTTCGTGTAGTCCACGCTTTTGTCCGAGGCGCCCCAGTCGATATCGGCATATTCCTCCCGCTTGAGCAGGCCCTGTTCGTACAGCGTGTCAAGATCGATAAAGTACGGATTTCCGGCAAACGCGGAGAAGCTCTGATATGGGCTGTCTCCCTCGCCCGTAGGGGTCAGCGGGAGTATTTGCCAATAGCTCTGCTGCGCATCATGCAGGAAATCCACCCAGTTCCGGGCTTCCTTTCCAAAACTTCCGATGCCGTAGGGCGACGGTATGCTGCTGACCGGTAAAAGCACTCCCGCGGCTCTTTCAAAGCTATTCTTGCCTGTCTCCATACATACCTCTCTTAATGTTATGTAGAATTATTATAGTAATTTCATCGTTATATTGAGATTATTCTACATAATATTTAGTATTTCTACAAGATTTTATAAGTTTATACGAAATTCCTCCGTGAGTCAAGCGCATAATGTGATTTTTTTTAATATTCTGCGATAGCGGCGTTTTTTCTGTGATGGCGACAAAATGAACGTGACAAAATCAGGGCAAGCCCGGGTAGGCTTGCCCATCTGCGCTGCTGTGTTTTAGGTTCTTAAGGATGCTGCGGATGTGATTATTGCGATTTTGTCCTAACGCCCCCGCAATACTCTAAGTTCTCACCGGTGAGGTACCAGAACTTTCGCAATAATGTGACTCGGAGCTTATGATCATTCCGACATCACTCGGTTGCGGCCCTCGGCTTTGCCCCGGTACAGCAGTTGATCCGCCCTTTCTATGGAATCGTCGAGAGGCGTGCCAAAGCGATGCTCAGCCAATCCGACAGTTATTTGAACATGCATCTGATCGTTCGCGACCGACACAGGAGACTCCTGCACCTTGACCCGGAACCGTTCCATCAGCATCCTGGCGTTTATGAGTTCTGTGTAGCGGAGAATGATCAGAAACTCTTCGCCGCCCCAGCGGATCACCAAATCGCTTTTGCGGAAAAACTTTTTCATGGATTCCGCCAGCAGGACGAGCACCTTGTCGCCGGCTGCATGGCCGTATGAGTCATTGATTTGTTTGAAGAAATCTATATCTATGATCGCGATGCACAAAGGCGCTTCGGTTTCCGTTTCAACATTGTTCTTGTGCCGCCACAGCATATGCCGGTTGCCCAGGCCGGTAAGGGCGTCCAGACAAGCCTTTTTCGAGGCGTTATCCACAATTCTCTGCTTCATTGCCTCAAGCATTTTCACGGAAAATAAATTGAGATACAGTTCCAACATGCAGATTATGAGACCGACATTGCAAAGCAAAAAGCGAAACGCGTTCCCCACATAGTCGGCGTATATGGGCGTGTGGTCCAGGCTGATCCAAAACGCAAGATTGATCACAAGCAATTGCATGAAGCCCAGCGCAAACATGCTGCGAGGCTTGAGCAGCGGGTACAAATGGGGGATGAGCAGCGCCGAGAGAAGAAAGAACACCGTTCCGCAGTTACCGATGTAGTATGTGATGCATAAATGGACCAGCGCGCACTGTATATTGATGCCTGTACATACGATCTCCGGTGCGAAGCGTCCGTTTTTCCGGCTATATATCAGCAGCCCGGATGAGGTGAACAGTATCGCCGTCATCAGGTAAAAAGGTTCGTAAATCTTTGTGATAAGATAAACAAGGCCAAAACCAAAGGCGAGGATCATACCGAAAATGCACTGCATCGACAAGCCAAATATCATGTCGATCTCAAAATCATCGTTCAGTCCTAAATGCTTGATTATTAAGTGGAAAAAATCCATATCGTTCACCACCGTCGAAGGCTTATGGGAGTGTGGTTCCATGTCCCTGATAACAATCTCAGTGACGCCTGAGTGTCGCCTAACTGTCGCCTGCTTGTCACCTGAATGCCGCCTAAATATTCATTATTACCTTTGCCAGATTAAAATATACTATCAGCGCAGCGGCGTCAATGATGTTTGTGAGCAGCGGCGCCGCCATCACCGCGGGATCCACCCTGATGGCCTTTGCGCCGAACGTCAGCAGGCAACCTATGATGTTAGACAGTATGATCGTTGCCAGCATTGCCAGGCAAACCGTTATTGCCATGACAGTCCCCTCGCCAAAAATGAGGACGGACACGAATGTGACCGCGACCAGCGCCGCGCCGCAGAGCAGCGAAACAAGCGTCTCTTTCCATAGTATCGACAGAACGTCCGATAACTTTATCTCATCGAGCGCCATTCCCCGTATTATGAGCGTGGTGCTTTGCGTCCCCGCGTTCCCGCCGGTGTTCATAAGCATCGGGACAAAAGCGACAAGCGCGGGCATCAGGGCTAAACTACTCTCGAACCTTTCGACGATCTCGCCGGTGATCGCGGCGAAAATCATCAGCAGCATAAGCCAGGGGATACGATGCTTCGACAGCTTAAAGACGCCGGTTTTCAGATATGGCTCTTCCGAAGGCAAAATAGCCGCCATCTTCTCGAAGTCTTCAGTCGCCTCTTCCTCCTGCACCGTGAAAGCGTCGTCGAACGTCGCAAACCCCACCAGCCGATCCTCGCTGTCCACCACGGGCAATGACATGAATCCGTATTTCCGGAAACTATTCAGCAGGACTTCCTTGTCGTCGTGCGTCCTGGCGAAAATGACGTTCGGCTCCATTATCTCGCCGATCGTGCTCTCCGGGTCCGCCAGCAGGAGATCCTTAGCCGTGACCATGCCTATCAGTTTGCGCGCCTTATCGATTACATAGCATGTGTATATAGACTCTTTATCGGCGCCTGTGTCCTGGATATGGGCAAAGGCTTCCTCCACGGTCATGCCGCTCTTCAGGTCAACATACTCGATCGTCATTATGCTGCCTGCAGAATCTTCGGGGTATTGCAGGAAGTGGTTGATCAGCTCCCGCCTGTCGGGCTTCGCGATAGCCAGGACTCTCCTAACGACATTCGCAGGCATTTCTTCAATGAAGTCGACCGCGTCGTCGAGGAAAAGCTCGTCGATGATGCCTCCGATTTCCCTGTCCGTTATTGCCTCGATGATGCTCTGCTGTATCTCGGGTTCCGCGTACGCAAATACGTCGGCAGCTTTGTCTTTCGGCAGCATGCGGAACACCCTGACGACGTCCTGCTTCTCCATATCCTCAAACTCTTCAGCGATGTCAACTTCATTCATGCTGTCAAGCATCCGCCGCAGGGATGCGCGGTCGGGGCTGTCGAGCAGTCTGGTCTTCTCATTCTTCATCGCCGTCACCCCCCCTGCCCTGAAAGAAGGATGATCTTCGCGAGGGTGAAGTAGACGACCAATGACGCTGCGTCCACTATAGTCGTGAGGACCGGGCCGGCCATAACCGCCGGGTCGACCTTAACGAGCTTTGCGCCGAGGGGCAGTAAACCCCCGACAGTCTTTGAAAATACTATCGCCGCCAGTAACGCCAGGGAGACCGTCACTGCCAGCGGAAAACTATATCCGAAAATAACTACCCGCGCACAGTTTACGATCGCTAAAACACCGCCGCAGATGAGCGAGACGCACAGTTCCTTGAGAAACACGCTGAAAGAATCCGATAATCTGATCTCGTCGAGCGCCATGCCGCGGATGACGAGAGTGGAGCTTTGGCTCCCTGCGTCGCCGCTCGTATCCATCAGCAGCGGCATAAAGGCGACAAGGACAGGCAGTTGCGCCAGAAGCCCTTCATATCCCGCCACGATGGCGCCGGATAGGAAAACAGACAGGTTGAGAAGCACCAGCCAGGGCGTGCGGTTCTTCGCCATTGCGAATACCCCGGTCTTAAGATATGGTTCCTCCGACGGGAGCATAGCCGCCATCTTTTCAAAGTCTTCGGTCGCTTCCTCTTCCTGAACTGTCAGCGCGTCGTCGAATGTCACGATCCCCACCAGGCGATCCTCGCTGTCAACGACCGGTATCGCCATGTAGCCGTATTTGCGGAAGTTGTTCATCAGTTCTTCCTGGTCGTCGTGTGTCCTTGCAAACATGACGTCCGGTTCCAGGACATCCTTGATGAGGCTGGTTTTAGGCGAAAGAAGTAAAGTCCTGGCCGTGACCAGCCCTATAAGCCTGCGCTCGTTGTCGGTGACATAGCATGTGTATATCGTCTCTTTGTTCATTCCCGTGCTGCGGATACGCGAAAATGCGTCCGCCACCGTCATGTGGCTTTTCAGGTCGACGTATTCAATTGTCATTATGCTTCCGACCGAATCCTCGGGGTATTGCAGGAAATTGTTTATTTGCTCGCGCCTGTCACGCGTGACGTTTGCCAAAACTCTTTTGACGACGTTTGCGGGCATTTCCTCGATAAAGTCAACTGCGTCGTCGAGAAAAAGCTCGTCGATGATGCCACCGATCTCACGGTCTGTTATTGCTTCGATTATGCTTTGCTGTATGTCGGGATCCAAATACGCAAATACTTCCGCAGCTTTGTCCTTAGCCAGCATACGGAACACTTTGACGGCGTCCTGTTCGTCGAGGTCTTCCAGCGCTTCCGCGATATCCACGGCGTTCATGACGTCCAGTTTTTCCCGCAGCGCCACTCGGCTGGAATCCTTCAGCAATCCAATCAATTCATTTTCCATTGTCTTACCTTTACAAGCCATAATGTCCAACACAATCTGAGTGCCAACGCCGCCTAAAGGTAGCGTCGGTTACAACCCTTTGTAGAGCTTGATGTACTCTGCGGCGGAGTTCGTGTCCCAGCTTGAATCGTATGCCATTGCCCGCTTGACTAAACTATCCCAACCTTTGGGGTCTTTGTAACCCTCCAGGGCGCGATCTATGGCGCTCCTCAGCGCTTCCGCGCTGTACTCGTTGAAGACAAAACCGTTGCCCTGCCCCGCCCCATTGTCCGTTACAGTATCGGCCAATCCGCCGGTCTCCCTGACTACGGGGATCGTCCCGTATTTCATTGCGATGAGCTGCGTAAGCCCGCAGGGTTCATACTTCGACGGCACAAGAATTATATCGGACGCGGCGTAAATCTTCTGGGAGAGCTCCGGTATAAAGTCAATACACGCGGACATCTTCCCTTCATTCCCCTTGGCAAGTTTTACGAACTCATCCCTAAGTATTGCGCCCTTTTCGTCGCCTTTCGCCACGTCCCCCAGCATTGCTATCTGGACGTCATGATCGCTGAAGAGTCCGCTGTTTATAGCGTCTACGATAAGCTCGACCCCCTTCTGGCGAACGTCGATCCTTGTTATGATCGAGATAAGGGGAACATCCGGCCTGATACTAAGTTCCATACGTTCCTGAAGCTTGCGCTTGTTTTCCCTCTTACCTGCCTTATAGTTGGCTATACCGTATTGCATGTCGATATCCGGATCTTTTTCGGGATCGTTCTTATCATCCAAACCATTGAGTATCCCGGTGAGTTTCCATTTTCTCTCTTTTATCAGAGGGGTCAGTCCATTTCCGAAATCGTAATCAACCCCGTCGGCAATGTTCTTCTCAGCGTGTCCCCCCGCTATTTCTTCAGCGTAAGTCGGGCTGACGGTCGTAAAGGCGTCCGCAGCCTCGATCCCGCCTTTCACGAGGTTTATTTGCCCGCCATATTCGACTATGGCAGCGGCTGTGTCGGGCAACTCGAAAACAGTGTTCAAATCATTAAAATCGCACGTTTTCTGGAAGCCTATGTTGTGGATCGTGAGGACTATCTTGATGTCGGAGTAAAATTCGTTTTGCGCGTAGAAAACATTCCGGTAAACCGGGACCAGAGACGTATGCCAGTCATTTACGTTGATGACGTCGGGTTTGAAACCGATGTATTTCAGCATTTCCAGTATCGCCAGCGAGAAAAACGCGAACCTTTCCGAGTCGTCTTCATATCCGTATAATTCTTTTTCTCTGCTGAAGAGGAAGTCATTGCCGATAAAGTAGTAAGTCAAGCCCTCGAATAACATTTCATAAACCTTGCAGCTTTGTTCGTGCTTTGTAAACGGAATATCTATTTGCGCTATCTCTTTGAGATCTTCCCGATACTTGTCGGGGATCGCGTTGTACAGGGGCATGACGACCCGGCAGTCTGCCCCTTTGCGTACAAATGCGCCCGGCAGGCTTCCGGCGACGACGCCCAAACCTCCTGTCGTCGCGAAAGGACGGACTTCGCTTACCGCGTATAGTATTTTCAAACTTGCTCCTCCTTCGTTATTCGTGGCAGCTACATTCGTGGCAGCTGCATTCGTGGCAGCTACATTCGTGACAGCTACATTCGTGGCAGCTGCATTCGTGGTTGCTACACTCGTGGCAGCTACATTCGTGGCAGCTACACTCGTGGCCTCTACCTCGAGAACATGATTTTTTCGTTGTTGAACATTTTTGTCAGCGCGAATCCGCCTATTCCGGCATATGCTATGTTGCTCAAGCAAGTCAGCAGGATGTTCGTGCCGGAGTATTCAAGCGAGAATATGCCGTTCATGCTTTGCACGCTGTTGTAAAGCGGGATAATGTAGTTATAGCTCTCCAGATGCGCGCCGCTCCCGATCATCCCCGTTACGCCCACCAGCATCACTAAGATCATCATCGGCATGATAGCCGTGTTCGCTTCCTTGACCGTCCTTGCAAATGCCGAAACTATCGAGATCAGCGCAACGAGCAGCAAAATCGTCGAAAGTATCACCAGGGCCAGATAGATGTAATCCGGCGCGCCATATATCCCCGTGTCTATCATTTCTTCGGCGCCGCCCATGAGCTTGGGCAAAGACAGTATTGTGGAGGCCGCCATGATCAAGCCCGACAGGAACGAGAGCACGGCGAGGCTCAGGATCTTTCCTATGGCAAGTTCGCTGCGTTTCATCGGCGTTACAAGCAGCGTAGCGAGCGTCCCGCGTTCTTTTTCACCGGCTATCGACTCCGGGGCGAGCGCCATGCATCCCGAGAATAGGAATATCATCAGCAGCATGGGCATCAGCGACGACAGCATCCCGGCCGACATATCCTCGATCGTCGCAAGGTCCGGATTTTCAGCCCCCCTGTTGACGTCAAACTTGTTTGCCAGCGATGCTTCATAGTCGTCGAGTATCGAGAACACATTCCAATAAGCTTCCGATGAGTTAGGATCGGTGGAGTTGTAATAAAGCTCGATGTTCGGCGCCGGAGACGTCGAGGTCTGCGCGTCGTAGGCTGCGACTTGCGCGTCAAAATCGGCCGGGAATATGATGCAGATGTCCGCTTCCTTTGCGGTGATTTTTTCTTTGATTTCCCCGACCTTGCTAGCGTCGATACTCTGTACGTTCAGCCCGGCCGACTGCATGAGCGGCGATATCGAGTCGGGCATGTTGACTGCGTAGATCAGCGGGGTGTAATCCTCATCCGGCATAAACATATCCATCATCGCCGATCCCATGAATGAATAGATCACGTAGATAAGCACGGCGGGAAGCACTGTCATAATGAGCATGCGCCTGTCTCTGAAGAAGCGCGCGAACTCTTTTTTCATTACTGTCAGAATGTTTTTCATATCGCACCTCCGACAGTTGAAGCATAGATGTCAAAAAACACGTCTTCAAGAGGTTTTTCCGCCGTCAGGTTTACCAGCGTATCGCAGGCGGTCATCTTACCGTCGATGATTATGCCCGCCCTGTCGCATATCTTCTCCACGAGGCTGAAGATATGCGTCGAGACTATGATCGACTTGCCCTGCGCCTTGAGTTCAAGCAGGAAATCCGTGACAACTTTTGCTGTCAGCACGTCCAGCCCATTGGTCGGTTCGTCGAAGATGATAATGTTCGGGTCGTGTACGATGGATATGACGAGCGATGCTTTTTGTTTCATGCCTGTGGATAAGTTTGCGACTTTGACTTCGGCGAATTTGTCTATGCCGAACTTCGTAAATAGGTCGCTTTTGCGCTGTGCGCTGACCTCGGGGCTGATGTGGTGAAGGTTTGCGAAAAAGTCGAATAGATAGTTCGGGGTGAAGAAGTCTTCGAGTTTTAGTTCGCTGGTTAGAAATCCGATTTTACCGCGTACGGCTTCCGGCTGCGTCTTGATGCTCGATCCGTCCACGAACGCGTCGCCTTCGTCTGCTTTTATAAGCGTGGCAAGCATTCTCAGCGTTGTCGTCTTCCCTGCCCCGTTAGGCCCGAGTAGTCCGAATATTTCTCCTTCATAGGCCACAAACGACAGATTGTCCACTGCTTTTATGGTTTTGTCTTTCGTCTTTTTGAGTTTTTGCTGCTTTGCCGACAAACGGAATGTTTTCTTTAACCCTTCTGCTCTCAGTATCACACCCATATGTTTCAATCCTTTCTTTGTTATTTCACCCCACATTCTACATCAGTTATGGCGATAATGTCTACAGTTTTTATTATAATTAATCAGTTGATGAAGAGACAGTTGTTAAGAACGTTGGCAATCTAATCATATTCTAGTCACAGTATCAGATTTTGTAGCAAAAAAGCTGACAGGGTACACATACACGGCCACAGGGCAAGTTGAGTCTGTTACCGACACTTACGGCAACAGCAAGTTCTATGAATACGACCTGATCGGTAGGCTGACCTGTGAAACCAACGAAGAACGGGAATACAACAATATACAATTTTGATGCAAACGGGAATATAATAGAG
>Ga0123353_10004561_pt1 | contig 17861 bp, 10 predicted proteins | sample TergutLab28metaG_3_FD_92763 | JGI IMG/M metagenome (GOLD analysis project Ga0123353, IMG submission 92763) | Labiotermes labralis P3 segment gut microbial communities from Petit-Saut dam, French Guiana - Lab288 P3 | ecosystem: Host-associated > Arthropoda: Insects > Digestive system > Gut ... | reverse complement strand
TTATATTTTTTGGTTATTTGTGTTTAAATAAAATTTTATTTTTTTTTGTGATAATAAATATGATTTTGGGGGGGGGGGGGGGGGGGGGGATTAACCACTATATGGATCTTAGTATGTTGGAAGATAATATTGACAAAGTTCTTAAAGGAATGGGGTGTAAGGGTGAGAAATGGATTTATCTGGCTCACATCGTGGTCCAGAGGCAGACACTTCAGACAAAGGTAGGGTATGTTCAGGTTCCACAAAAGATGGGGAATTTCTTTACTATATGAGACTACCAGCTTTTCAAAAAGGAGTACCTGAAGCCACTTGTTATGACAGAAATTTCTGGATAAGGATGTAAATTTTAAGGACATAATCCTGTTATTTTCATAATAAGGAAATATGCCAGTTTGTGGCTAGCTGTCAGCTTGTGCCTTATAGGACATATTCCTTTGCATGCACTTGTCTTTTTAATCACAATACACCATTTCAGTGGAAGTAAAAGGCATGGAATGACATGTTTCAACCAACCAGCATTATGAAGCTTTGTACATAAATTGGTGCACTTCTGTTGTGTATTTGTCATGATGGCATAACTCTTACAGTGTAAATAAAATGAATGAATGAATGAAATATTAATATTTAAAAAAAAAACTGTACTGACATTTGCTTACATTTATAGTAATCTTTGGTGTTTCTTTACTTGAAAAATGTGCTTCTCTAATTCCTTATGATTTTCTTGGTATTTTGTCTGTGTTTTATGCAGTTCTGTGGTCTCTTGTTATTTTCATTACTTGCTGTTTGATGTGTTGCATAGCTAATGTAGCTGAAAATATGCTGGAATCAGATAGCAGCACTCACATCCATACACAGCCCCTAAAGTGCTCTATTACTTGCAACACTCCCATGGTATTTGTTCAAACTCCATGCATTATCATCAACATGTAAGTCATATGTTCATGTGTGTGTAGAATGTGATGGGCTGTCCATGGATTGGAATGCTACTAGTTGTAAGTTGTTATAGTGTACTAAATACTGTGCTGTTGAAATCATTAATCTTCTGGGATGTTTCACAACATCAGTTGTCGGTACGTTACATAACCACTCATCAACACATCACAACATCCCAGAAGATCAAAGACCTCAGCTGCACTGCAGCAAAAGACTAATATCTCACAATATTTTGCCCTGGTATCAAAATATGTGTTATTCACAGTAACATTATCTTTTATAATTAATGGTATGTAGTACATTTTAAGTTATTAAGTTTTTTTCTGGCTAATTTTGTTATTTCAAAATATAGGCTTTACTGCTGTGCATGTGTCCTGTGTCTGATATATGATGGGAATATCCAGAATTGCAATTAATCTTATGAACTGCTGGCAGGTTCTTTAAGTGTGATGTTAAAGGTTCATCCATATTGTCAATTATGTTTTAAATGAACTATCTGAATAATTGATTCAGTAAATGCTACATTGCTATATATATATATATGTGTGTGTGTGTGTGTGTATGTCAGTTGTTGGTAACCTCAGTTTATGAATAAAATTTATTATGTTTGCAACTAGGAACAATTTTTGTAACAGCTTTTATTTTTCCCAGAGTACATAATTAAATGTACATTTTCATTTGTGAATATTAGAGACTTTTAAAAATTGGTGTATGTCATTCCATTATTTTAAATTTCTGTGAAATGGTGTAATGGTGCCATAATTAAAATAATTTTATCTTACTGGCATGTTGTGTATTATGGTTCACTGCTGCTTTAGTGTACTATAAAGCAATTAATTGAGTAAAGACTCAATACCATCAACACAAATCTTTATATTATTACATAATGTAACGGGATGTCTAACATAATGCTCAGCCATTTGATTCACTGACTCCATGCAGCACAATTCTTCTTGACAACCTAATAGTTTTAAGTTGAGAATCTTCCTACACATTATGGAATGTAAAATTTAATTAGCATATTTCCAAGAACTTCCATCAGGTCCCTGTCCTAATCCAAGTAAATCCAGTTCATTTCATCCCATATTATTTACTTAAGATCCATTCTAATAACGTTCTACCACCTTGCCTAGGTTTAACAAAACCCAAATCCTATACACATTTCATCATCCCAGTAAAACCAAGCTCTGTCCTAATGTTCCCACATTTACCACTACAACTGGGAATGGCAAGTAGTATAACTTCCAGCTACCATGTTCCAGAGTTCCTTTACCTTCTGATGCAGCCTTGTGAGTCTTTCAGCCATACTTTTCTCTTATGCTTCCCAATAGGCATTTATTTTTGTGCATGTTGAGTGCAATCCACAATTTTTTAATGGCTGATTATGAGGAACAATGCATTCACATTGTTTTACTTTAACCTTGGGAAGACTAGAACAAAAAAAGCAGGGAATGAAAACTGGGTTTATTGTTAAGATTTGGGAACAAAACAGCAATTCCTCTTAATAGAAAAGCCTATAGAGGTCCAAAGAAAATGAGACAAGTCAGGTCAAATATCAAGAGTATGCTGGTGATCATTTTTGGGTTGAGAGTGTTGTTCATTGTGAATTTGTTCCTCCAGGAAAAATGGTTAACCAGCATTACTACTGGGATGTTTTGCAGCAACTGAGGGAACAAGTCCGCCAAAAGTGTATGGAAGGATGGTAGAACCAGGACTGGTTGATTCAACAAGACATTGCACCAGTGAACACTGCTTCATCAATACAGCATTATTACTGGGAGGTTTTGCGTCATTTGAGGAAACAAGCCTCCAAAAACATATGAAACAATGGTAGAACAATATGCCTGTGTGCTCTGCTTTGTCAGTGCAGAAATTTTGGCCCCCTAAAATATGTCTGTGCTCTCACATCCTCCTTGTTCACCTGATTAGTTCCCTCAAAATTTTTTCTTGTTTCTGAGAATCAAATTGCAGCTACATGCATACCATTTCCAGCATGTCCCTGACATTCAGGAAAAATTGCTGATGGTTCTACATGCCATTCCAAAAAGTCAGTTGCAGTGGTGCTTCCAGCATTGGCAAAAACGCTGGATGCAGTGAATAAACTGGAAATGGGAATAGTCTGACATGGACAACAATGACAAATAACAAAGCTAAGCCTATATTCTGTTACTGATTTAGTCCAGGAACTTCTAGATATATCCTCATATTCAGTGAGGTGTACAGATCATGTACCTTCTTTTTATGGAAATCTCCAGCCTCCTGCTACTTCTTTTTAGGACCCATTATTCCTCAGTATGTTTCTGATCACTCTGTTCCTGTGTTATACTTTCAGTGTGACAGACCAGGTGACATATTTATACAAGAGCCCAAAAAATCACAATTTTGTATAAATGTTTCTTCATGTTTTTGATAGTAGACAGAAATGCAGCATCAAAAAATTTTGAGTTTCTGTGTTAACATTTCATAACATGCTGGCCTTGTTCATTTATTTCTGTTTAAAAGTATCAATAACTCCACAACAGGTGTTTGTAATGACATACTTTTTGAGAATATACCTCTGCAAATGTAACTTTGTTAGCTGCATGATGTGACACTGATAATAATGCATACTTGTGTCTGCTAAATGTGCACTCCAAAAGAAGATACACATTCCATAATCCAAGAATTTAAAGACAATTGTGAATGCAGTTTTTATTAAACACATTTTTTAAAAATCTTTGTGTGGAAATTGTCTCGATTCTCATACCAAGCGTATGAATTCAATGTACAGTCAAACCACAATATAGCGCCCCCGGATATAGTGCCAACCTCACTTAGCACCCATGACAGTCTGTATAGAGAAATTCCTGTTATACAGCATTTCTATTTACTGCCACCCCTGATATACCATCGCCTTCTATGTACTGCCCCATTTTGCAGTGAACAAACAGTGGCACTGTATGGGGGTTTGACTGTAAATTGTTAGCTGCAACTTCTTTCCTCAAACCCACAGCCAGATATTACAGCAGGTTTCCTGTTTCTTCCTTTTTTATTTATGTGTAAAATCTTAATATAAGAAACTTACTATATTTTAAAATGTTTTGGCCTTTCAAAACTCACATCCACTATAAAACACCTGACAATCAAAATAAATTTTGAAGATGCCACTGTTGTTGAATCCACCAACCAAATCCGTAGATTTAAATAGTAGCATTACACTCCTGAGTTCCAAACATTTGATTGGTTGATTCTACTGTTACCAGTTGATTTTCCATATTTTGTGTTTCTTTTTGCTACAGCACAAGCAATCCGCTTGCATATTTTATGATACATTTTCATTAAACTGGTACACGACAAAAACACATGCTGACATCAACTGGAGCTATGTTATATTCTACACCACAGCAAGCTGGCATTAGGCCTATATCCTATTGTTAAGAAAGTGGAAGTGAGAAAACAAGGACGACATACAAGACACCGAATAAAAAAGAATGTACTATTGAAGTCTTCTTCTGTGACTTGTTTATCCTCCCTCATTGTTTTATTATTAATCATTATTAGAATAAAGCATGAGTGATTTGTTCTTTTAACGTCTACATTACAAAGGGGATACATATGATGGGTTTGCCTGTACATGAATATAGCTTTAATTTCCCATGAAAATGCATACTGCAAGTAGAAACATTTGATTATTATTATTATTTTTTTACATTGTGATACACTAAACCATATTTTGTACATTACAAATAACCTTATTCTTTCAATCATAAAGATAGTATGCGCATGAGATCAAAACACAGAAATGGCCATTCATGTGTGCTTGTGTATCTACATAAGAGTTCAACAGCCTAAACTCTAAATGTATTTCTTTACAGTGTTGTTGTTCAGTCACACTGATATATGATAATAGTAAAGGAACTGTCTGATGCATTTTTTTTTTTACTTGTGGAGGGTGAGATGATAAATTGTGGCACTAAAACTAAATATTGTTTTCCAGTGTCAACAGAAATAAAACTGTCTGCACAGCAAAGAACTTTCACTGAGCAGACAGAAAAGGACAACATATTTTTGGTTTAATTAAACATAAATTATTGATTAAGCACTACAAACTCTTCTATAAAATGAAATTACTTTATATAATGCATTTTGTATGATTTGTTTTGCCACAAGAAGAAATTAGAGAGACATTTTCTTAACAGAGAGAAAAGGTTAAAGCTGAATACAACATAACAGAGTGGGCCCTAAACCAGAATTATTGGGACCAAACAAAACTGTCAATGTCAGTTAACTTGGTTTTGCCGAGGCAATAGGAACTTCTCACACTTGGTCCTCTTCACATTAAGCTCACCATTATGACATTCAAATTATTCCGTCCCATCAATAGAAAAATTAAACATAAAAAACTTTGAGACTTCCTTTTCTAGCTTCTGCAAACATTAATTAATCTCTGTTCAACAAGTGCTACACAGTGGTGCAGCCATCAGCTGCGTGACATCCACCACAACTGTTGTGTATGAGTAACCCTGCTTTAAAATGGGTGAATGTCACTACAGCCAAGGGGTTGCTTAAGAAAACTTTCTGCATTTGTATACAGAGAACAACCATAATTGCATTATTGTTTTTAAATATACATTAATATATAGGCAACAATCCATATGCTATACCTTTACATTATAATAAATCTAGTACAAAATCCTATGCTACAGAACATGGATGTATGTTGTGGAACTTCTTTTCAAGTGTTGTGAAAAACATTGAACTATCTAAGATAAACATTTATTCAAAACTTACACTCATCTGAACTGACCACAAATCCATAGATTTAATATATATTTTATTTCTGACTCAATTCCTGTGTGTAAATTGAAAAAGATTTAATCAAATTTTAGTATAAATCATCATGTAATTTTTATGCATATTTCAACAGGAAAAAAGATTCACTAAAATTTCTTCAGATGCTATTTCTTCAGATGATCAGTTACATCAATGTTGAGCAGAAAATGAATGTTTCAGAGACATGCTGTGTCAAACTTCAAAATATTATGTTATGAGGCATTTTGAGTAAAGATGCCATATGAGCATGTGGCCAATTTTCAACTGTAACATTGCTATGAGCATTGTAATGTACATACATGACTTTAACCAAAAACTGTTAGGTATTCATATTTTATCATACTGTACAGCAAAAGAGAAACTTGTGACAAATAGCACCAAAAAATAAATATACCGAGTCTTAACCTACCAAACACCACGTGTTCGATAACACCTCAACACAAAGCAGAGATTCAGTCTTACCCCATGGATTGTATGTCATCAAAAAAAAATTGTGTCTGATGACAGCACAAAGCAAAGACATCATTCCTATTTGTTACCCAGTTAGTTATATTAGTTTACGTGGTTATGATACAACAGGAAAGGAAAAATAAGTTTTGATTATGTGATATAAAAGAATGTCAATTTCCAGTTATGTTACACTGATTGCTGTTCAAAATAACCTACAATGTATTGTATGCACAATTCTGCATGTCTCAAAAGAGAATTTGTTGCCTTGTTGCTTCCCTGTATGTAGTCAATGCACTCCACGATTTGTTGTGATTGGTCTTTGACTTTTTTGAGTAGAACATTTCCTTCATGTGCCCCCACAAGAAGTACTCAAGAGCAATGTCCGCCCTGATTTTTAATGGCCTGTTTGTGAAAAAATTTGTTGTGCAAGTTTTTTCCCATTTACAAAGGCCTGTCTGCACCAAATTAGTGTATGTAAAATTATAAACCTGAAATTTTGTTGTTGTTCATATAGCCACTCATATCTGTTAAAAACTGTAATTTTATGTTTTAACAAAACAGGAAATAAATAGGATAGTAACAAATAAATAGGAAATTACAATGATTATTTGTTTTCACCCTTGTATTATAAAATTTACAATTCTATTAACCTTTTGACGCCTAATGTCAACTATAGCGGTCGTACCGCTCCGCTAACATCTAAAGTTGCATTTTATATATTTATTCAACAAATATCAGTACTGAATATTTTAAACACGGTATACACTCTCCGTTTTTTTCTCTTCAAAATGCAGTTTGTTTCATAATTCAAACTTATTTGGTTCCTGTATTATTCACATTCTATGTACAGAGTGTGCTAAAATTAAAAAAATAATTCCGGCGCCAAAAGGTTAAATATCACTGCACTCTATCTGATTATTTTAATTAATAACCATGTTTGTTTTTATTATAATTTTATTTTTTGCAATTTAATTTTTTATTTGCTTTCAGTTTCCTATATGTGCTGATTTCATGACCTGTGTGTCCATGCACACGTCCACAGCTGAGAGGGAACATTCCTCAAGGGACATGAGCTCTTGTGACATCCTAACTGTTTAAACTAGCACAGAAACATAACTATATTCCTTTTGTGCTAGTATTTGACACAATTTTCATATGATGTCATACATACAGTACTGTAAGACTTAATTGCTGCTTTGTTTTGTGGCATTATAAGAATGCTTTAAAGTAGGTAAAGACTGAATGAATTACTTTATTTTATGGTATTATCTAATACATAAGTTTCCTTTTATTTGTAGTGTATTATAAAACGTACATATTGTTAAATTTTCAGTTAGTACCATGTGCACGTATTAATATGCCCATAGTATAATGGCTGATAACTCGGCATCTATTGTTAGCATTTTTTACTCAAAATAACTCGTATAATAACATCCTGAAGTTAGGCACACCTCATGCAGACTGTACTCCATGTCAGTCAGTCAGTCAGTTAGTCACTGCAAAGCTTCGTGTCATTTACAGTGGGATCTTCTTGGTTATGACCCTGTATGTGCCAATTTTATGGATGAATGTATTGCCTGCATGTGACAATAGAGATTCTAATAACATTGTTGAAAAGAATTCAGGTTCTCGAATATTCTGTTCTTTCAGGTGGTAACTACTTAACCAGTTAACCTCAGACATGTTGTAACATCCAGTAAGTCTTGAATCTTCACGTTGCCTGCATCCCTAGGGTTGCAAGTTACAGCTATGATTGCTCACAATGCATTTGGCAGGTTAGGCTTAGCAGGCCACACTCCCACTTTTGATCTGATTCTGTGATCCATGTTGTCTCACCCCTCTTGTTCCATAATTTGACCATACTGGGGCACCATATACTTGCTTAGCTCCCATAGCAACCCCCCTTTTTTCCTCAATCTTGTGTAACGATTCCACTTGCTGTAGCTTGATTTATCTGTATTGGAGAGCTGCAGATGACGAAACTGCAATTGGTTCAATTTGAAACCCACCTCGTCCCTTATGGGTATTAGGTGTAGTCCTCCTTTGATTGTTTCTTTGACAAGCCAGTTCATGTTGGCCCTGCTGTTCTACGTCTGATCCTAGTCACTGCTGTTCCTCACCAATGTGGACTTGTCTGCTCGAGAGAGAAAGAGGGTTGCCCTGTCTGCTCATGTAATGGGATGCTGTAGAACCTAACATCTTCAGTCCAAACTCATCCTGCACTGACCTTAACATGCTCAGTTCTCCTGATCCAGGCCATAGACTGCCATATGTCAAATTTTGCAAGCATGCTACCAATCATTTTGACATAAATTATTGGTAACCTCTGCCCATGTTTTGTAGACTCTGCATTTAGAATGCACAGCTACTTTTAAGTCTGACTGTTCTGCACAAATATTTACCATAGATTCTGAATTTCATCATTGAGATTCTTCGTAGCATAAATGAACATGGATGTCCATGTGGGTGGATTTTCTGTATGCATTGTGTCTCTCTTCATGTTAAGCAAACTGAACTGGGCTCATAGTGGCAGTGCAGATAATTAGACTTGACCTCCTGTGTCCCATGTGTGACCAATGAGGAAGGGGTTTTTCACTGTATGTATGTGTACGTATATCCATGTGATACAACATGTTTGGCGAACGGACAGATTACTACGCTTAATTATAAAATATCAACCACATGGGAAATGAAGCCAAAGACAGTCCCTCAAAAGATCTCTTGACTGTTAATGGGAACGGAACAGGTCACGAGGCCAAACCTTCAAACTAGATGATGATGATGATGATGATGATGATGATGATGATGGTGATAACGGTGACGATGACGGTGGTGATGATATTCATGTGTGAATGTATAAGACTTTACAGTCACTCCCCATACTGACTGACAATAGAGACACAGCCTACCTCAGACACATTGGTTTTCTATTCAGCACTGATGCAGTGCCTAGTCATAATAAAAGCTTCAGTCCTGTGACACAAATACAAAAGGATGCACAGAAACTCATTTTTAAAAGTGTTCACTTTAGAAAGTACAAATTCAGGAACTATTTTCTTCTGGAAGACAATCATTGTTCGTGATAAAAAAAGTTAAAAGATATTTGAAGTATTACACACTAAACACTATTAAAGTTATGGTTCAAAAGAAGTGAATAATAAGCCATATTTGAGATCTGATATTGTTGCCTTTGTATCTTTGGGAAAAAAAATATTTTGGTGTCATGTAGAAATGTAATAGTAATAATTATGGAAACACATTGGTACAAGGTTAGCAAAAACACTGAGCTGCAGTGAGAATGAAGATGGTTTTTACCTTGTTATTAAAAAGTACAATTACATGACTCAGAAAGCTTCTCTTACTCACAAGTGAAAGAAAGAAAGGTTTTTCAGTACAGGAGATCATTCACCCTTGATGGTTCCTGAAATAACTACCATGTACACATTTATATACATAGATTTAAAAACTACATATTTCCATAAAGGTAAAACATGAAATTACATAAATGAAAACAGTCTTCGCATAAAGTACAATATGCAAATAAAATATCTTAATATAAAATGGCTTCATAATTTACAATAATAATTACCTTCAGTTTTATTTCTTTGCTGCAATTAGTGACACATGGACATGTTTTCCTTTGTGATATCACTTAAAATAGTTTAACAAACACTTCAAGAAAAATATATTACAAATTGTTATCAATTCCATTTTGGTATTTCAAGTGACATCACTCAATTCAGTGACAACAAAATCCAGTTTAGGTGCTAATATCTGGTATGTACAACTGGCTCACATTTCTGTTCTGAAACACATGAACCACATTTTCCTTTGGATGCTTAATATCCTAGGTCAGTGGTTTTCATTACATGACTTGTCAGTTTCATGCACCACTGCTGTGTTTTTGGTAATTATAAAGTTGAAACAAAATGAAGAATTTAAATTGCCACAGCAGTGTAACAAGTGCATCTGAATTTCTTTTGCAGATTGAAATTTGAGTTATGAAACACTTAGCCAGTGAAATGTCGCTTTCTGTGCCATTAAAATTAACTTATGTTGGCCCTAATGCTCTACAACAATCAAATATTTATACTGCCCTGCTGATCGAAATGCTCTGTGTGTTAATTTATGCAAATACACTGCCTACCGATGAACGCCTACCGATGAACGCCTACCGATGAACTTACTTTGTTTGAAGTTACATGCTTTTGTTAACCCCATCCCACATAATTTGTAAACAAAAATCTAGCAGCAATAGAGATAGTTGCACTATGCCATACTGAACTCAAAATATATGCCCTCAGCTGCTGTTGTAATAATAAGGTCTGAGATTTGAAATGTACAGAGCCTATGAAATATGTGGAAGTAATGTTCAGAATTTTAGAAGTTATTTCAGAGCCCCACAGAGTGAACATGATCAAATTAAGAGACACATGAACCATAAATGTGTGCATGGAGAAAACATTCATGGAGCTGGAGAAAAACTCTCCACTGCACAGAAGACCAAAAGCCTTACACTTTCAAGACAGGGAATTACTTTCTGGTTTTAAGGATGATCTCATAACCGCTTCACTCAGATATGTTGGAAAAAGCTTAGAATTTTTACGTCACAGTCTTTTGGGTTATAACACCATATATTCTGATGGGTGAGTAGAAGCCACTTACACCCTGCAACTGGAGGCAGTACATCTCTACCAACTAACTGTTGCCATGCCCCCCTCCTTCCACCCAGAAAAAACCTTCACGGCTATGAGAACCTCACTTATATCTCATATAGTTTCAAGTTGTTTGCAAATTAGGAAAGAAGAAAACGTTAATCTGCTGCTTTTTCTAAAAAAAAAAAAAAGTGGTAACTGACTAATACTTGAATAACACAAATGCTGAAGAAAATTAAGCATGTACTGGTATTTTGGTATTCTTTGCATGAAATATTCAAAGTAGTGATGCCTTACTGTTGTGGAGTCATTTGTGTATGTCTCATTGCTACAAGTGCCTTACAACACCTACTAGCCCCACAGAAGTGAGTCATTCTTGAATAGCTAGTCAAGAAATTGCAGTTGAACCCATTTATAATGACATTGGTTTATGCGACACCTCATCTATGGCATCAGATATTTGGTAGTATCAATTAATTATTTACTGTTAATCACAACATTATACTCCTTGGTTATAACAATACTCATTTATAACGACACAAAATGTTCAGTCCCTTTCATGACGTTATAACCGAGTTTGGCCATATTTGAATGTTATGGAACTGGAATATTCATTAACTTGTCCACAAGAATCCACCACTTTTCCCTGGCCTGAGCCAGATGATAACTTCTCCACAACCCCCAACTTCTTTATGATCGCTCTGAGCACTTTAGGATCCATTTCAGTATTATCCTACTGTCTACAACTATCTTCCAAGCAGTATCTTTCTCTTAGGTTTCCCTGCCAAAGCCTTGTGTATGTTTCTCTTCTGTATGCATTTTGTCCTGCATGATTTGATCACTTTAATAATACATACTAAGGAGTACAAATCATGAAGCTCCTTGAGACGGAGCTTTTTTCCAGCTCTCTGTTACATCACCCACTTTGTCACAAGTGTTTTCCTCAGCACCCTGTTCTTGAACACTTTCTGTCTGTGTTCTTTCCTTAAGTTGAGAGATCAATTTTCACACCCATACAAAACAACATGAAAGGTTACAATTCTATATATTTCAGTAGTAATGATTCTAGTGAGCAAACTGGAAGACGAAACATTCTGAACCAACTTGTAGCCAATATTCCACAAATTAAATCAGCTCTTAAATTTTTCATGACTGCAATTTTGATTTGTTTTGTGTCATGTTTTAATATTTCAAACTTTAAAAGCATTAGATTATACTCTCTGGAGATCTTGCTTTGGAAGAGGCTGTGGACCTATCATAAGACAGGATACATGTGGGTGATATTAGCTAATGTTTACCTTACAGCACCTAAACAGCCCCAATAATAATTATGATATATGTGTTGAAGCTTTAAAAATTCAGCTATGTCAGAATATTCAAGTTGACAAACATTTCAGCGAATGACTCTATTGGCTTCATCGTGGTCTTGATATTACTTGACACCCAGGCTTTCTGGAATATATAACAGTCTCATGAAAGGACATGAGTTATTGGGTGGAGTCAGTTGATCACTGTGATGGGTGTTGATTCTCTTTGGACATCTGTCTTTTCCATTGTAGCAGTGCAGTTAATTGCTCTCATGATTCACTTAATGTAAAGCCCTCTGAACCAATAGGGAGGAAGACTTCTCATTGAAATGAGTGTCCCAGCCCTTTACGAAATTGCTAAAATGGATAAGAGAGATGTCCAAGGAGAATCAAGGCCAAACACAGAAATTGATTGACTGTGCCCACTAACTCACTTGTCCTTTTGTGAGCATCAGGATTTTACTGCTATATATTCTAAATAGCATGGGATTTGAGTCGTAACAGGACCATATGATGTAGACAGAATCAGTGTCTGAAACATTGGTGGATATGAACATCCTGATGTGGCTGTCAGCCCAAGAAGATTTTGTTGAATAATTTTAATGTAATTTATTAGGTAAGGCCAAATATAATTCTCATAAATAAATTTAAAATGTACTCTTACTATCAGCTGTGCTGTCACTGATTTACAAGACATTTCACAGACCTGATATTTCTCTGTCATCAGGGTCAAATTCATGAACAGATTTTCAGAATATTTATTCTTCATGAAGACTTTATTTTAGAGAATAAATTAATTATGTTATTGTGATCTAGTAATGAATGATGTCATGAAAGATTTTGTATGATACAGTTTATGTCTAAGAAACCAACAAAGGAAGAGGCATACCTGAGGTCTGATGGTAATTAGCTACTGAAGTGCACAATCTAGAGGAAAAGAAGTTACAAGAGTACACAGAAAAATGGCTCCATGTGCACTTTGACAATTTTCATCAAATGAATAAATTTGGGAAGTTTCACATGGGCTTGTGCACACTGCCATGGATATGTTTCTGTAAGTAGATGTAAATTAATCATAGGTACAGTTATCCCATTGTATATTTTTGTGATGATGTGCCTGATGTTGGCTGTATGAATAGATGTCAATAGGTCGGTAATTTGAAATGACAGAAAATTCTTACCATAAGCGTGAGTTATGCTGTTATTTATTCTTTGACAAAATAACTGAATAAATATGGAAGATTGGGCCCAATAACCATAGATACATTGGACTCTTCAGTTTAAATGGACAGGAATTTTTGTGCACTAGCAGACCTCAGCTTTCTCTGTTTCATTCATGTCAGAACTTTGCTTCTGCAGTAATGCAAATAGGTAGAAGTCACAGAATACAAGGTCCAGGGTGTGTGGTGGATGGGCAAGATATTCCCATCAAAAATGTTCCAGGAGCTATGCTATTGCACAGGCTACAAGGGCAGAAGCATTGTTATGTAGATGGGTCACTGTCTTTGTGAGCAAGCCAGGACATTTAGTGTGGATGGATTTGCCAAGCACCAAAGGGTTAAGATGAATTGTCTGCAGTTCACTTTTTCCTGTGGTTTGGGAACTTACAAAGAAGAATTATTTCAGAATCAAAAAATATTGTTAAAAGTGCATTCCTCAATAATTAGACACTCAATTTGAACCCACACTTTACTGCAAGTGACAATGTAAATAGGAAGCTTAAAATTCTTTCCCTTTCCCATGGTAACAAAACTGTTTCTGAAAATTTATTTGGAGCACGTGAAAGGGTGATGGTAAAATTAGTAAACATTATAATTAAAAATACAGCCTGAACTAAAGTAAGAAATTGTCTGAGAAAAGGAACCACCAAGTGTACTTAAAATTCCATTGTCACTAGACTTCATTCATTTGTGTAAAACTTCCATCATTTATGTAATTGCTGAAGCCTTGTTTTAATGTACAAAGATTGTGTGTGTGTGTGTCTGTGATGGGGGGGATAAATTACATATGTAAATGTGGCAACACTTTTCTGTTGGTAGATTCAGAATCTTATATTTTGTCTATGAAATTATGACTTTTATCACAAGAACCATTTCTGTTTTTGTAAATTTCAAACCTATTATCTACAGAACAGCAACAAAAACTCACAGTGTACACTTGTGGCACCCTCACACTGAAGCTGTGCCCTGGGATTCAGTGCCTCTTGGGTAGGCTTCAGTGGAATGCCAACAATATGAATATATTTTTCCTTTTATAACAACCTATTTTGGATAAATTATGCCATTTCTGCTGATTGTGTTTATCTTAGCGTAATCTTCCATGTCACTATATGCAATAAGGTGACTCTTCTTCTCATTTTCATTTTTTTCATTAGCTGTTTACTCATGCAAATATACCATAACAATTCTATATTTGCTATATAACTAATGTGATGTTATTAAATTATTAACAATAGTGAACATTGCACAAATACTGAGGGCATTTGGGGAAAGACTCAACTTCATTTTAAAAATGAGGAGACAGAAGGAAGTGACATATTTCTAAACTTTCCATTAATATTTAAAAACGAAGTTCTGTAACCACAGAAATATGCTGTAAACACCACAAGTAAAAGAATTAGTCTTTTGATATTTACTGTATTCTCATCCTTCGTACAACTACTCATCATGGAAAATAATCTCACCCACATTTCATGAAATATTCTAATGTTCGTTGAGAATGGATATGGGAGCGAGGTATGTGAGTTTGATGTAATACCACTTGCCAACATGTGCAAGCAGAGTGTTCAATTGTGGGCAGTTTGTGCAGCATCTCTGGTGAGCTTCATCATGGAACTGAAGAGAATAGTCATTCACTCTTGACTACAGGTGCTTGTGGTGCACTGGGTGGTACCCCAGCTCCAGCAAAGCTATGAGCTGATGTTGTTACTAAAGATATAGGATTCCCTATACCTGACAATGATCCTCCTGCTAAAGAGTTGGCAATAGAAGCAAACATACTGGAAGGATTGGGACCAGCCACTGAGCAGATGGTTGGACTTCCCATTGCAGCACTTGGAGGGTTGATTCTCTTCTCCTTCTGTCGTCTGCAAATACGCAAAGAACATAATTAATAAAGTGTCCAGAGTTGTAGGTAAAGGGGGCTTCATTTGATATGATGCACTAAGTAATGTTCCTTTGTGTTAAAATTTAGCTGCATTGGCTTATGACACTACATGATAATTACAAAAAGATGGCCTGTACCTACATGCAAGTGTAATAACTCATACCGTATCCAGGTTCCAGGTCTTCCAGAATGTGACACAGTGTCCTCTGTGATGAGTTTCCAACACATCAAAAGACAACCTGCCTCCTCCCACACCTCCCCTGACTTGCCTGCTTGCCACCCTTACAATCCACAATGTGGTACTGTCATGCCAGTTTATCACAACACCTTCTCCTGTATTGGCTAGTCTTCTTGGACTGCTTGACCCTTGAAGATCAAGGCAAAATATTCCTTCATGTCAGGAACCAGTCACGCACTGTCAAAGTGTAACATCACATAAGACCTGAATTCCCAGTGACATCACTCTGAGAACCTCAAATCTTCAAAACACTGGATCCCCCACTGTGTGTGGACATGGGAAAATATTCAGGTGCAGAAGGTGGATTTCTAAAGTGCAGATTCCACATGCATATTGATTTGAATACATTGTGGTATATTTTTCACAATTATGGCATGAATAAAACTTCCATTCTAAAATGTGGGTCCTGAAGTTATGTGTCTGCTATTTTTAACAGTTGTGACATATTCTGAACCAAAGCACAGGATTTTGTGCTTATGATTATACCTGTGTTTAAGCACCACATCATTAAGAGGTATGAAAAAGTAACAAAGCTCCATGCATTCTTCATCTAGCACTAGATAAAATTTAGTTATCAGCTTAATAGTCTGGCCTGGTAACCGCTGAAATAATCCCATGTTTGAGCGAAGGTAAGGCGGGCCTTACAGTTTGTCTGGACTCTTCCCTTCTCAAGAATGAACTTACAGGTATCCAGCCTATGTCGAGTACAGGGATGATATCCATTTGCTTTGCAGCAATTCTAAATTAAAAACGTTTTCATTATGCTTCTGTTACTGCAAACTGTTAAAGTTTAACACACCAATGTTTAGTTACTGATATGTATGTTTTCTAACAAATGCATTTTGACATTTGAACCTTGTTCATAATGCAACAGTACAGGAAATGGTGAGGATTGCTGTAGTGTTGAAACACATCTGATAGAAAATAAAGGGATGGTGACCACATATTGGTGGTATTACACTTTTTTCATACTCTCAGCTCCACACCTCCTGCAGGGGTTTTAATGTTTGTGTTGATAAGGACTAATAATTTGCCTAATATTATGGAACAAGAGGTCCAGCTAACTGTGAAATATGACATGAACACACCTGTTGCAGAACCATACCCGGACCACTTCTTTCTCCATGGTGAGGCTCTCTGCCAGTAGTGCAATCTCTTCAGATGTAGGTTTGGGGTTCTGGAGGAACGCTTTCTCCAGTGCTACTCTTACACTGGTCTCGATGGATGTTCTCTTCTTTCGACGTCTTCCTATTGCTTCAGGTGTTGTTAGAGGATTAGTCAAGGAGTTTGGATTGTTGAGGGAGTTATCAGCATCTTCAAGCCATTTCTGAAGGAGAGGCTTTAGCTTACACATGTTCTTGAAAGAAAGATTTAGAGCTTCAAACCTTGAGATAGTTGTCTGTGAGAAGTCATTTCCATACAGTTTTCCCATTGCAAGTCCAACATCACCTTGTGTAAACCCCAGCTTGATCCTACGCTGCTTGAATGTCTTTGCAAACTGTTCCAGCTCTTCTAGATCTGTAGTTTCCTCTGGTGATGGCTCTAAGATCCGTGACTGAGGGGTTTTGATGTGATGATGTGGTGGTCCTGATGGAGGTAACTGTGATTGATGATTATGCTGGTTCACGTTGTTGTGATGCTGTGTGAGAGCTGAGTGATGGTGGGAATGGTGATTTGATGTACTGCTGTGGTGATTTTGATGTGTGCTATTCTGCTGTTGAAGCTGCTGTTTTTGAAGCTGTTGCAGCTGCTGGGCTGCTTGTGCAACAGCCTGCTGTACCTGCAACAATTTACATCACTCTTTCTTACTACGAATATATAAACTTCATCATAAAATAGAGTGAAGGAGATATTATAGGCATGTATTCCTTGCCCTGAAGCAAGAACTGCAATTTGTGTGAAGCTCATCATGTACACAGTAGAACTGCATTTATTTGGTGGTTGACCATGCTGTGTGGGTTAAAAGTAGAATTTGAAGAACTTCTTTACACAAGTTAGAAAATCATAGTTTTCACTTGGGAGAAACTAGGAGGCTGTAAATGGGTGAAACATTCGTGCATAAGTGTGTGTGTGTAAAGTACATAACAAATTGGAGATATTCATATGTCAAGGGGTGTTTAATGCCTGTCTCTATAATCTAAAAATCATACAACAAGACTAGACTCTGCACACATGTATATACAAAAAAGAGTGCAAAAAAGAGAGAGAAGACAGAAAAGAGTTCAAATGCCCATGCATACTACTACTTGTAAATGTGGAAACATCCACAGGTAGTGGTTGTTGTTGTTCTCACTGCCATCCTTGGTATTTCAAGTTTACTGAGACAGAATTGCTCTGTAAAGAAAATGGTTGTAGAGAGAG
>Ga0123353_10004559_pt1 | contig 17862 bp, 14 predicted proteins | sample TergutLab28metaG_3_FD_92763 | JGI IMG/M metagenome (GOLD analysis project Ga0123353, IMG submission 92763) | Labiotermes labralis P3 segment gut microbial communities from Petit-Saut dam, French Guiana - Lab288 P3 | ecosystem: Host-associated > Arthropoda: Insects > Digestive system > Gut ... | reverse complement strand
TATTCGTAATCTGTTAGGCATGTCCGCTTGTTGTATTTTTGTGGGCGGCTTTGGGCGTTTTTTTGTGGGCAGTTTCGGGACTTCAAGGGAGATGCTATGCCAACGTTCAAGTTGAGGCGTTTCTTTTCACAGCCGGGGATTCTTCAGGGGATCGACCCGGAAAACCTGTTGGCCCTGCTGGCGGACCACGCGGCGGCGTTGGAGGCGGCCGGGTTGGCATTGCCGGACGTGGGGACGGCGTTGGGGTTCGACTACGAACTGCTTACGCGGCTGATGATGGCACCGGATCGGTTGCCAGCGAAATTGTGCGAAGCGTTCTATTTCATCCACCAGATGGCCACGCCCGACCATCATGGTGTATTGTCCTTCCTCCAGGTATGACACACCCGTGCAGTCTCTCGACGGATACATGGAGTAGGAATAGTTCCCAACGGTCAGCCGTTTGTAGTAACAGTAATTGCCGCCCGTGTCAGTCCAGGGCGAATCAAGTTCCGTGTCATACACGCCATCCAGGTTTGCGGCATGTACTCGAACCCCGTAACTGAGATTGTACTGTAGTCCTTGTGGGCTTGTTGTGTTGATGCAGTTACCCCCGCCGCACCGCGTAAACCCGCTGATTGTGACGCGAACCCTTGTGGGAAACCAACGTTCCTTGGGCCGTACTTGATATGTAATCCCGTTCTTTCGTTGTGACACGCCGCAAGAAATACGACCCAGCGGTTCATTATACTGATAGCCGGAATTGAAATTGTCCGCGCTGAACCCTTCAATCCAATTCCCGAAACTATCCTTATAATAAACGACCAAATCCCAGTCTCTATCGCTCCAGCAGCCGATCCAGTTGACTTCCGGCTCGTCTGGATATTCGGGAAACAGCGGATACCAAAAAGCCAAAATCCGAAATATGATTTTCACCTTTTCGTTTTCGAACGTATAGATTCCCGAATTCCCGGCCTGATCGTACACCGTCCAGCCTTGGTTGCTGGGATTGTTGATAACGGCTGCGTCGCCCGTGGCACCATTGAGGCAAACAAGATACGACCGCGAGCGAATGCAGTTGCACCCTTGACACCCGCCAATCCAGGGCGAATCGCACGTAAACGGCTTTTGTTCACAGCAGCATTTGGATGGCAGCAGAATTCCACTCATGACTTACACTCCCCAGTGACGCCGTTCTCGTAGCTGAACCACCATTCGACTTCATCGCTCCCAACCGCAACCGGAAACAACTGAACCCGCGTCCCGTTCGGCACGGGCTGAAGTTTGAACTCGGCGGTATCGGTGTTGAGATGTTCAACCGTCACACCATTACCGAGCGTGCCGAACGCGGCATTCTGATCCTCGATCAGATTGAACGCCTCACCACCGATCCCGCCGGAGACGTTCAACATGCCGCTGCACTACGATGTAGCCAGAGCCATCTTCCGCCCCGACCTCAACGCCGCCCGCCAAGCCTGGCTCGACGACGCCAACACCACGCCACCCAATGAACCCGGCGAACTCGATGCACCCAATGCGCCGAGTGAACCCGACAACCTCGTCGTGCCAGGGGAACCCGGCAAGCCCGGCGTGCCAAGACGGTGCGAAGCAACGCCCAGCGAATCCGGCACGCCAGGAAAATCCGGCAAGCGCCGCGGACGGCCACCACTCATCAGACGGACAATGCCCGCCGTGCCCAGCGAGGAGTACAAGCGACGCGAAGCCTCGTCCTTCCTCTGCTACCTCGACGCCCAAGGTCGCTACGCCGACTTCCACGCCTTGCGACACACAACCGGCACGCTACTCGCCGCCAGCGGCGTAAACCCAAAGACCGCCCAAAGTCTCATGCGACACAGCGACATCAACCTGACCATGAACATCTACACCCACACCCTCGCCGGCCAAGAAGCCGCCGCCATCGCCACAATGCCCAACTTCGACACCGCCCCCACGAAACAACAACCCACCACACCAACCGACGCGCCGACACCAACCACAAACACCACCGACGCACCGGCTACGGCCGCCACGGCAGCCGACACGACAGCCACAAGCAGAATCGACACAACGTTCGCAGAAAAAACAGCGCCGGCCACAACCGACGCGCCCGCCGCCGCACCAGCGACGAGCACAAGCAACACAACAGGGACGATCGACAACGCACCGAAACCAATCGAAACCCCACCCGCCGACACCACCGCCGCACCGCCAAAAACCGACACGAAAAACTCACCGCCAAACTCACCGGAAAGGACGCATGTGCCATGCCAAATGTTAGGGAAAAGTGAGGACGAATTGGAACGACAAAACGTCATCGCCGAGGGCACAAAAAAAGATGAAAACATTGTAAAAGTCGAACTTTTCCCCGTACAATCAACACAACCGAGTTTGGAAACTAACTTACAAAGCACGAAATTCGAAATCCGAAGCAAGAAATCCGAAACAAAACCGAAAACCTCAAAAGAAAAAACTCCAAACAGTCACGGCGACACCGCGCGTCAAGGCGCATGGCGTCGCCGTTGGGAATTTGTTGTTCGAGGTTTTGGAATTTGTTTCGTATTTCGAACTTCGGATGTCGAATGTTCCGTCACAACTGCCGGAGGTGGGAATCGAACCCACACGTCCACTGAAGGACTCAGGATTTTGAATCCTGCGCGTCTGCCAGTTCCGCCACTCCGGCCTGAATGTACAGCTACCTGCTTTGCCAACCAACGGCCACTATCCCCGACAGGAGTCGAACCTGTAACCTTTAGCTCCGGAGGCTAACGCTCTATCCAATTGAGCTACGGGGACATCACGGCAAAACGACATTGTTGCACGCCAGGCCGCGAAAGTCAATCGTCTGTTTTTGTGGTCTGTTTTTTGCGACAAACGCGGATTTCGCGCCATTTTTTCAGCCCGGCCGCATCGGTATTATAGAAGCCATGGCGGAGCAGTTCACGATGGAATGAAACCCCGACGTCGGGAAAGGGATGAGATTGATCGAGAAATCGGACACAGACCTGGTGCAGGCCTTGATGGACGGCGACGTGGATAGCTTTGTCGTGCTGTGTCACCGCTACTACCCGTCGCTGGTCGCCGTCGCGCGGGCTGTTCTCGGCGACGGTCATCTGGCGGAGGACGCCGCCCAGGAAGCCCTCGCCAAGGCGTGCCGGAACCTGGACAGCCTGAAGGATCCCAGCCGATTCGGCGCCTGGCTGGCGGCCATCTGCCGCAACGAGGCCCGGTGCATCCTTCGCCGAAGGCCCGCCGTCGAGAGTCTGGGCCAGCGCGATGTGCTGGCCGAAACGTCCGACGAGGGCGCTGACGTGGACGTGGTGAGACGGGCCTTGGATTCGATGCCCGCGGCATCGCGCGAGTTGCTGTACCTGCGGTATCGGAACGACCTGAGTTACGACGCCATCGCCGAGTTGCTGGCGATTTCCGTGGAGGCCGTCCGCGGGCGGCTCTGGCGGGCAAAGCAGGACGTGGCGGCGCACCTGGAACGAGAGCGAACGCGAGAGCGGAGGCCGTTATGAGTCACGAATCGAACGACAAGTTGCTGGACGAAACCATCCGTCGCGCCGTCGGCCGCGAGATGGCCACCTTCGATGCCGCCGCATGGATGGCCACGCACCGCGAAGAGCTCGCGATGCTGGAATCACGAAAATCTACTCCCGCCGCCGCGACCCACCGCGGGCGGCCATTCTGGAGAACGATCATGAACGCACGACGCACCCTGAAAATCGCCGCCTCGGCGGCCGCTGTCGTCGCCATCGCCGTCACGGCCGTCATGTGGCCCGTCACCGGCGGTCGATCGACGATCGCCCTGGCCGCCGTTCTGGAACAGTTACAGATAAAAAGCTACGAGTTCGCGTTGGATTATCGTTTCATCGAAGGCGAGGACGACCCTATCACCATGACCATGAAGGGGATGGTCCTCGAGCCGGGCAAGTGCCGGATAGAACAACCCGACGCGGGCCTTGGGCCAACCGTTAGTATCTTCAATCATGACACCCAGCACACCCTGTTGCTCATGGAGCGTTACAAAAGCGCCCATCGGTTTGGCAAGCCCGAGAAGGAAGAAGAGGAACCGAATGTTTTGGAATTCCTCACGCAGCCGAATCAGTCCATCAGCGATTTGTGGAATCTCCAGACCGGCACGGAAACCCAACTTGACCCGAAGGAGATCGACGGCCGGGCTGTACAGGGTTTCCGCGTGACACAGACGATCGACGAGTACACCGGGACGATCACCGTATGGGCCGACGCCAAAACGGCCGCTCCCGTGCAGGTCGAGATCACGCTGCAACCGAACACCGACGGCGAGCACAACTATGCGCTGGAACTGACGTTGCGAGACTTCAAGGTCGTTGCCAATCTCGATCCCGCGCTGTTCAACACGACGGAGATACCCGAAGGCTACACGCTGGCCAATCACTTGACGCTCGAACAACTGATGGCCGAATCGGCCACGGACACGCCCGCGAATGAAAACACGTCCGCCGAAGCGGAGAAGATGCTGACGGTCCTGAAACTCTGGCGTGGTGACAACAAGCAGCAGGCCGTCGAAATGCTGGCGGCCATTGACTGGGAAGCCGACTTCCGCTTCAGCCGGGAGCAGCACGTGTTCACCATGACGGAACGTCAGTACATCTCACTGGTCATGGACGAGCAGATCAAGGTCATGGACGAGATCATGTCGCAACTGGACGCGTGGCGGGGCATCGCACGCGAGCTGTTCAGTCAGGCCGACCAAGCCCGTGACGCCGGGAACAACGCCGAGGCGGAAGCACATCTGCACGCCGCAGTCAAGCTGGGACAGTTTCTCTACGACAAGAACCGGCTGGTTCTCGTTCAAATGGTCGGCATCACCATCGAGTATCGGTCTCAGCAAAATCTGTCGTCGCTCTACGAGGCGCTGGGCGAAACGGACAGGTTGCAGGGCGTTCAGCAGCGAATGGCGGAACTTGAGCAAATCCGAGCACGTCATCGAGAGGCCCCCACGGGAGAGCAATGATTGGCTACAGAGATGGCTTGCCTCTTTGCGCTGTAAGGTATTGAGGACAGCGGAACGTTCGCTTGTCCACAACATCCTACAGCGCAAAGAGGCAAGCCATCGCGATGGATCGTTCTGTTATTTCCGTCGCCGGAGGACGGTCAGGGTTCCGAGGGCCAGCAGGGTCATCGTGGCCGGTTCGGGGATGGCGGTGGCGAACAGTTTGACGTCGTCGAATTCCACGACGCCGGTGCCGCTGGCGACCACGTGGACTTCCAGTTTCTGTCCCGGCGCGACGTCGGCGCCCGTTGTGAAGGTCAGCACGGTCTGGGCGAATTCGCCCATGGTGTCGGGCTTGACAAGGATTTCGTAGGCCAGCCGCGTGCCATCGGCCCACAGTTCCAGCCTGCCGTTTTCGTCGAACGCGCCGTTATTGACACGCCATCCCGCCCATACGCTCAGGGTGTATTCGGTGTTGGAGGCCAGGTCGGTGTCGAGAATCTGGTAGAAGGTTCCGCCCCAGCAATAGACGACGATATGGCCGTCGGGCACTTCGTTGGGGTAATCGGCGGCCGTGGGGTGACGGGCGCCCGCGTGAATGGTCGAGCCACTGTAAAGCCAGCCGGCGGTAGTGTCGTTGACGATCACTCGACTGCTGTCCCAGACGGCCATGTCGCGAACGACCACGCCGTTGCTGTAGGCCCAGCCGGGCGACTCCAGCCACGGGATGAAATCGTCCTCGAAACTCGCGTTTTTGATGAAAATTTCCCCGCCCGATGCGGCCCCGGCGAACAGTACGGCCACAGCGACGACGATTCCCACCATGCCACGTTTCATTTTGTCTCTCCTGTCACACTCCGAAATGAAGACGAACGATCGCACGTCCGCCACAACGTACCGAAATTGAATATACCCCAGCCCCTGGATTCGACAACCGCAAAGTGAATATTTGTCCGAGCGCGGGGGTGTCTCGTGTTTGCAGATGGAAAGAAACATGGTGGCAACAGGACATGAAAAACGACGCCGCTTCGCGGCTGTGTGCCGGACCTTCCACGCGAAACCGGGAAGGCCGACCGGTTCGTCTTTCATGGGGAAATCAAGCCGTTTGGAATCGTTCCAGAACGAGCAAGTCATTTTGCCAGAAAATTCAACGACACCCTTCTGAACGCTCAACTCTCGCCGGGCGGTGAGTCGGCCAGTTTTTCGTAGATGCCCTTGAGTTGCACGGCGCTGTCTTTCCAGGAGAGTTTTCGCAGTTCGATTTGCCCGTGCTGGCGGAGCGTGCGTTGGAGCGGCGGGTGGCGGAGGACGGCGAGGATTTTGTTGGCCATTTCGTCGGTGTCCCAGAAGTCCACCTTCAGCGCGTGCTGGATGACCTCGCTCACGCCGGACTGCTTGGAGATGATGACCGGCACGTTGCGGGAGAGGGCTTCCAGCGGCGCGATGCCGAACGGTTCGCTCACCGACGGCATCACGTACAGGTCGGCCATCGCGAACACGCGGTCGACGTCCTTGCCGCGCAGGAATCCCGTGAACGTCACGTAGCGTCCGATGCCCAAGGCGGCGGCTTCCTCGATCATGCGGTTGATCATGTCGCCCGAGCCGGCCATGATGAACCGCACGTTGGTGAAGCGGTCGACCACTTTTTTCGCCGCCCGCAAGAAGTATTCGGGGCCTTTTTGTTGCGTCACACGGCCGAGGAAGAGCACGATTTTTTCGTTGCTCTTGATGGGTTTCATGTGCCATTCGCCCAGTTGGGGCATGCTGACGGCGTTGTAGACGACCTCGATTTTCGCCTCGTCGACGCCGTAGCGGTTCATCGCGATGCCGCGCGTGAGGTAACTGACGCACACGACGGTGTCGGCCTGGTGCATGCCCGCCCGCTCGATGTCGTAGATTCGCTGATCGACGTTCTCGCCGCTGCGGTCGAACTCCGTGCTGTGGACGTGCACGACGAGCGGCTTGCCGGTGGCCGCCTGCACGGCCAGGGCGGCGGGGAAGGTCATCCAGTCGTGCGCGTGAATCACGTCGAAGGGTTCGGTGCGGGCCAGGTCCGCCGCCATGGAAGCGTAGTTCCGCACCTGCGTGAGCAAATCGCCGCCGTAGTGGCCGGGGCCGCCGGCGGGCGTCGCGGACGCGGGGGTCGGCGCCTGCGCGTGGGCCGACCGCGCCTGCTCGATCACCTGGTGCAACTGCGTCAGCGCCACCGGCACGGACGTCTCTCGCGATTGCAGCAACTGCTGCCGAATGTATTCCTTGATGGCGACTTCGTAACTCTCCGGCGTGCCGTACGGTTGAAGCACGGCTGGGAGTTGATGCACGCTGACTCGCTGAAAAACCTGGGTGACGACTTCCTGCAATTCCTGCCGCAGTTCCTGCTGGGCGGCGGGTTCGAGTTGTCGCGGCGTCCGCAGCCGAACGTGCGACGGCGACGGATGAGACCCGTCGACCCCCACGGCGGTCGGCAGGACAAACGTCACGTCGACACCAACCTCGTCGAGGCCCTTGGTCATGCCAAAGCACGCCGTCCCCAAGCCGCCGCTGATGTGCGGCGGAAATTCCCAGCCGAGCATGAAAACTCTCATAATTCCCTTTATTCTGCCTGCCTGGCGATTTCCTTACCGGCGGTTTTGTTGCCCTGACGGCTTCGACGCGAACCCATTCGCCCAAGCCGGCCGTCGCTCGCGACGCGACACCAACGCCCCTCTCCCGATGCACGACGCACGCTCGCAACCACAACGCGCAAGCGCAGTTGCAACAAGCCGCCGCGGCACGCTACACCCTACCGCAGCCGACGCAAGGTTGCAAGACACTATACTCGTTCCCCATAGGAAACTTATCCCGCCAAACCGGCGGATTCAAGAAACGATGCACGTTCCATCGCGTTTTTTTCCCCTTATCGGAAAGATGAGTGGATTCCCTCAGTCGGTTTTGCGTTGCGCGTGGGTGAAATCACACCGCTTGCGACAGGGAGCCTGTTCGTTAATTCGTTAATTCGTTGACTCGGCAGAATGATCGACGAATTCACGAGTCAACGAGTTAACGAATCAACGAACAGGCTCCCTCGGCCACGCGGCCCGGTTCCACCGTCGCGCACACGCCAATCCAACCTTATCACCATCCCCACATGACCATCATGACAATCCCGATGCCGCTGTAGCCGCCCGCCCAGTGGGTCGCGAACGGCAGCAGGCCGGTGCATTGGAGCAGCAGGCCGTCCGGGTCGTTTTCGATCACCGCCACCTCGGGGCCGAGATGTTTGAGCAGCGTGTCGGTATCCGGGAGCGTTTGAAAACGCCCGTTTTCCTCGTCCCTGCCCTCGCGCGCCAGCTCGGTCCGCAGCATCGGCCAGAAACTTTTCGCGATGCTCGCGAGATCGACGAAGAAAATCCCCGCGCCCTCGCCCGCCAACGCCGCATACGCTTCGCCCTTGGAATCCTTGCCGAATCCGCCGGAGTCCTCGGGGTCTTTGGCGGCGTCGATGGCCTGACGCACGCCCTGCTGCGACAGGCTGACGATCAGCCGGTCCCCCATCGCCGCCGCGAACGATCGGCCCAGCGGATGAATCACCACCTCGCGGTACGTCTTGGCCGCCCGCTCGCCGCGGTCGCCGCGACGGCTGTCGTCGCCGTGATGCCTGGCCATGTTCAACTGACGCATCGACGCCAACGCGTCCAGGGCAGCCTTCTCGTCCTTCATCCCCAGCACAAGCCCGATCGGCGGCGGATTGTCGCTCATCATGTCCAGCATGTTCATCGCGCCGACGAACGCGATCACATGCCCGTTGCAGCCGGCCGCGATGTCGGCAATGTCCTTCAACACCGCCTCGGCCTCCTCGGACAACTCGCACGCCTCGTCGTCCCCATCCTCGTCGTGGTCATCGTCACACTCATCCAACAGCACCACTTCGCGAATCAGCGCGGCCACCGCCTTGGGATCGACCTGCCCCGCCATCGCGAACGCGGCGTTGCGTGGCACCATGGCCAGCGCGGGCTTATACGAACCCTTCGCCGCGAACAGCCGCAGCAACCCGCTGTCGGTCTTGGGACTCAGCACGAACGTCCGCTGCACGAACGTCTTTTTGTCATACCCCGCCACGCCGCCGATGGCCCGCACGTTTTCCAGCCCCAAGGCCTTCACCGTTCGCCTCGCCTCTTCGCGATCGTCCTCGTCCAGCATCTCGCCGATGACGACGGGATTGACGTACCAGCGGAACGCCCAGTTGGGCGTTTCGGTTTTCTTTATGACGGCCTGGAAATCCGCCTCCGCCGCAAGCCCCTTGAACTTGGCGTCGGCGATGCCCTTGTCCAACGCCTCCGCCGCCGCCAGCGACGTCGCCACCAGCAGATACTTCTCCGTCCAGCAGGTCATGAACAGCGCCTTGTCCTCCAGCGCCTTCTCCAACTCGCCCGCCTCCGTCGGCAACTCGCCGAACGCGTTGTAGCTCCCCGCCACGCCGGTCCAGGCCAGCCGCTCCGTCGTCCATTTGAACGGCTGCTGTTTCGACGACGGGCCGCTCACGCCGGATGCCTCGACCGATTCGATCGCGGCGCGGGGTTCCTTGCGGGCGTCCTGCGGCACGACGCAGATCAGGCCGAAACTTCGACGCATCTCATTGGGCGTGTCCTCCGGCGTGGGCAAGTAAAACACCGCCGACGGATACCGCCAGATCGGCGTGAGCAACTGCTGGAGCAAGGCCGGATTCCTGCCGCCGTCGGCCTCCACGTCGAGGTCGTATAGTTCCTCGAGGATCGTGTCGAACATCTGCGCCCGCAGATCCTGAATGAACTCCGCCAGCGACGGGTCGTGGAACATCGCGCCAAGATTCGACGCGTCGAAGGCATCCTTCACGGCATCATGGCCGGCCCGCTCGACAAAAAACACCACATTGGCGGGAACGAACCGGGCCAAACTCGCCTCGAGTTTGGCCTCCGCCCTGACCGCCGTTTTGGCTGGCGCCGTCTCGGTGGCTTCCGCTTCCGCCGCGGCCGCCTTGGCGGGCTGGGTCGCCGGCCCGGCCGCCCTTGCCGTGGGTCTGGTCGACTGCCCTGCCGCCGACACCGCCACCCACATCGCAACACAGGCCGTCAAACCGTACGACACGAATGCACGCGCGATCATGTGAGACTCCTTTTGTGGACCACCAACCCGCCAGCCAGACCGTCAGGGAATTCCGTGAACGGCCCCTCTATTCTTACCACAGAGACACAGAGAACACAGAGAAAGATGGCCGAAAACAAAAAATGTTTCGCGACGGCTTTGCCTGTTTGCGCTGTGGAACGCGGGAAGTGACAAAACGTACATCGTGCCGACCTCGAAAAGACCGAGCGTGATTACACGGATTAACGGATTTGAGGATTGCCGTTCGGAACAATCGTTCCAGTGCGACAGTCTTCTAATCCGTTAATCCGTGTAATCCCGCTCGGTCTTTTCGAGGTCGTATGAACGAACGTCCAACCGCATCGAACGTCCGGCCGCCAAGATGTTACTTCCTGTTTCGGCGAAGCAGCGCCAGGCCGCCCAGAGCCAGCAGGGTCATCGTGGCCGGTTCGGGCACGGGCGCGTAGAGGGCGAATTCGTGAATGCCGAACGCGCCGCCTGAAACGTTAGGCCTTGTTCGCGGCTCGGTGACGTTCAGCCGAATTTTTTGCGTGGTGAAGCCTTCGGGCAGGTCCAGCCAGAAAACCTCGGTATTTGCGTCCCAGCCGGTCACGTCCGCCAGCAGGTCGCTGGACCAGTCGTTGGCGTCGGCATCCCACGCCTGGATTGTGAACGCTTCCGGCACGGCGTAGAAATCGCCCTGCCTGCGGAAGCAGATCCGCAGCCCGCCGACTTCCTGCTCGCTGCCCAGGTCGAGTTCCATAAACCCTGGGCCGCCGTTCAGGCCCGCGCTGCCGTACGAGGTGAGCATGTTGCCGTCGATGGCGTCATTGACGCCGCCATGTAACGACGGACTGGCGGTAACCGTCACCGCCAGCGGCGTCATGTCCTGGTTGTAGAGTTCAAACTCGCCCGTTATCGGCCGATTTTGATCCGTGTAGGACAGCTTGATCGCCTGCGTCTGGATATCGGCGGGCAGAACGATCAGGTACGTGTGTTTCTGTGCCTCGGGCACGTTGTAATCGCCGATCTTCGTCCAGGAGGCCGGATTCTCGGGATCCGCGTCGTCATTGAGCGACCAGAGCGTGAAGGCCGTCACCAGCCGGCTGGAGTCCGCGCTCGATCCGACCCAGCGAATCGACCGCACTGTCTGGATGTCTTCCCACAAAATGTAGTAGTAGCCGTCAACGAGACCCTCGGCGTAGGTCGAGCCGTAGAACCCGCCGCTCCACGCGCTGGAACCGTCCCGGATGCCGTCGGGGCTTCCCTGCGGGCTGGCGGACTGCCACCCGTAGGCCTTGCCGTCTATACTGAGATTGGCCACACTCGCCATCGCGGGCATCGCCACAGCCGCCACCAGCATCAGAACCATCGCTTGCCATTTCATAGCCGCTCCTTTCATGCCCGAACGCTCCGCCCAGGCACGCTCAACCCAAGATCGTTACAACAACGACCATCCGTACGAATTCGCATAAAAACTTACTGCCGGCGACGCAGCAGCGCCAGGCCTCCCAACGCCAGCAGGGTCATCGTGGCCGGCTCGGGGATGGGCGCGAAGAGGTAAAACTCCGCGACGCCGAACGAACCGCCCGAAAGACTGGGCATCGCGCGCGGCGTGATGACGTCAAGGCGGATCTTGTCCGTCACCACCGGGCTGGCCAAGTCCCGACTGAAAATAAAGTCGGTGATCTTCCAGCCGGTCTCGCTATACAGCGGTACCCAGCCGCCGTCGCCGTCGTTGGCGTCGGCATCCCACCACGAGACCGTAAACGCTTCCGGGGGGGCATACCAATTCGCCTGGACGCTGAAATAAATCTGCATGGCGCCGACCGCCACCGGCTCGCTGCCGAGGCTTAATTCCATGAACCCCTGGCCGCCGTTCAGATTGGCGCTGCCGTACCGGGTCATCATGTGATTATCGACGGCATTGGTCGCGGGACCGTTCATCTGTGGGCTGGCGTCGAGAATTGTCGCCGTCAGCGGCGTCATGTCCCGGCCAAAGATTTCAAACTCGCCCGTCAACGGTCCTTGTCCCCCCACGGATTGATCCGTGTAGGACAGCTTGATCGCCTGCGTGCTAACGGCGGCGGGCAGGATGACCAGTTGGTACTGCTGGTTAGGCACGTCGTAGTCGCCGAGTTTCGTCCAGGAAGTATCCAGCGTGGGGTCCGCGCCATCGTTGAGCATCCAGAGCGTGAACGACGACAGCCCACGACCCGGCGCGGCGAGCGATGTCCACCATCGCATGGATTGCACCGTCTGGACATCGTCCCACAGGATGTAATACCAGCCGTCAGACGGGGCGGTCGTCGAACCGTAGTACGTGCCATGCCCCGTGTAACCCGAACCCGTGCCGTCGTTGATGTTCCCAGGCCCTGACTGCACGGTGCCGGACTGCCACCCGTAGGCCGTGCCGAGCCGGCTGAGGTTGGTGATATCCGCCAGCGCGGGCATCGCAAGGGCCGCCGCCAGCATCAGAATCATCGCGTGCCGTTTCATAACGATTCCTTTCGCGCCCAAACACTTCATTCAGGCATTTTCAATCAAGACAATACAGAACAACACGTATAAATTCGCGTGAAACCTACCGCCGCCGCAACAGCGCCAGGCCTCCGAGCGCCAGCAGGCTCATCGTCGCCGGTTCGGGAATGGCCTTGCCGAAGAGCTGGAATTCCGTGATCTCCCTGCCGCCGCCGCTGTACGAGTCGTCCCAGGTCATCATGAACCGGTCGCTCGTCACGGAGGCCTTGAAGGAAAGGTATCCGCTGACGGCAACGCTGGTCACCTCTTCGCCCAGGTCGGAAGGCTCGAATACAATCCCCCAGTCGTTGAGGTCCGCGTCGAATGCCCACAGTGTCAACCCGTTGATATCGCCCCAGTTTTCCAGCTTCGTGATGTACGCGCCGGTGAAGGCGTATTCCTGCGAGAACGCGAATTCGATCCACCCGGCCGAACCTTCCGACGACGCCGGCGTGTCGCCGAAGCCGAGGTTAAACCACGCGCCGTCGTTGGGGGTAGCATCGTACATCTTGGCGATATTGGTCAGGGCCAGCGGGGACTTGGTGTCGTCATACCGTCCGGTCGTAACGGTCATCTTGGCCTCGCCGCCCGGAGGGGCTTCCTCGCGGAAGATGTTGAACGTGCCGTCGATGGCCAGACCATTCCTGGCCTGAGCGCTGTCGGGCGACAAGTACGCCCCCATGTAAAGAATATCAACGATACTGAAGGGAGTGACGTTCGGAGTTCGTATCTCCAGGTACGTCGAGACGCGGCCATCGTCGATCGTGTAGCTCCACGTCCGGTCGCCGATGGTGGCCCATGTTGTGATGTCACTTTTGTACCCCGTGGCGATGAGGCCGTTGTCGTCCCAGATCTCCCACCAGTCGGGCGTGTGGCCAAAATCGCGCCATCCAATTTCCACCTTGCCCAGTTCCGTGGGCGCGCCCAGCACAACCTTCCCATACACGCCAGGATCGCCGTCGAACGTGCCGTCGAAAGCGCCATTGGGGATTCTCATGCCCGATATTCCGGACTGGTACATCCCGCACGCGCCTTTCCAAACCGTCGCCAGCGACAGCGGATTCGCCGTGTTGTGCGCCTGCTCGTAATAATACGTCCCGTTGGTGTTCCACCGTTCCAGGAGGTTGATCGACGTGGGATCGCTGAAATTGGGCCCCGCCACGGCGGACGTCATAACGCCAACCGCGAGAAGGCAGCTACATAACGCAACTCTCATCAGACTCTCCTTGGGAAAGAGATGACAATAAGTAGACAGACTGCCGGATCAGGACACTTGGTGTATCGTACCCCAACTATTCCGCGCGCCAAGGGACAAAAGGGCAAAATTTTGCGGGAGGACGCACCGATAGTCCCGCTTTTCGCACGGGATCCGTGTTCCGGCTTGACTGGCCACAGGCCCTGCCATTTTGCGTTGTAAAACGTTGTGAGCGACGGAACGCTTTGTCTGTCACAACGATCTACAACGCAAAATGGCAGGGCCTGTGGCCAGTCAAGCCGGAACACGACGGCACGCGAATAACCGGAAAATACGCCCGCGTCACGTTGGGCGCCGTGCCCAGCGGAATTTCGCCGAGGCGCTGCGCGGGTTGGCGCGGACCTCGCCTGGGCTGGGCGTGATGACGTGTTCGCTGACGGCCTCATAGACGCCCTGGCGGCACTGCTCGCGGAAGTCCTGCTTCACCAGGCGGTCCTCGCCGCTGTGGAAACTGATAATGCCAATCCGCCCGCCGGGATTGAGAATGTACGGGGCCGCCCGAAGCAACGCCCGCAATGCCCCCAACTCGTCGTTGACCAGGATCCGCAACGCCTGGAACGTCTTGGCCGCCGGATGCAGTCCGCCGGGCACTTGCCACGGTTTGTGCCTCTGGGCGGGCGAAAACCCCTTGGCGTTCAATACCAGCCGAGAAAGCTGATCGGTCGTCTCGATCGGCTGGGCCTGTCGCTGATTGACGATCCACTGGGCGATCGTCTCGTGGTCCTCCTCGTCGGATAGCTCCCGCAGGGCGCGGGACAGCTCCGCCAGGCCGATCGTCGCCAGCACGCTCGCGCCGGTGGCGGTCAGGCGGTCGTCCAGCCGCATGTCCAAAGGCCCGGAATGCTTGTAACTGATCCCCCGGCCCGGATCGTCCACCTGCATGCTCGAGACGCCCAGATCGGCGAAGATGATGTCAAAGCCCGTCAGTCCCTCCCCCGCCAGCACCTGCCCGATGCCCGCGAAATTCATGCGGTGCGTCGTGACGTTCGCCCATCCCGCCGCCGCCAGCCGGGCTTGTGTTTTGGCCAACTCCGCGCCGTCGACGTCGAATCCCACCAGCCTGCCGCCGGCACCGACCCGCCGCAAAAACTCCCCCGCGTGTCCGCCGTAGCCCAGCGTGCAGTCGGCCACCACCTCGCCCTCGCGAGGCGACAGCCACTCCATCACCTCGCGAAACAGCACGGGCACGTGCGTGCCGGCGGGCGTCTTGCCCTTGGCCCGAAGCCGCTCCTGCACCTCGGGATACTTCCCCGGATCGCGTTCCTTATACTTTTGCTCAAACCGTCGAGGATGCGTCCCGTGATATCGAGGCCGACGCGTGTGCCCCGACTCGTCGGGCGGGTTCGGCTGGGCGGATTCATTGGCGGATTCGGGTTCCCTGGTCATCGTGCCGCCATCATACAGACTTTTTCAGAATCTGGATGGACAAAACGGCGGAACCGGGTACGATCATATTTTGGAGCGGTTGTTTTCTGCGCAATGATCACTTTGTACGAGGAGAAAGAGATGAGCAACAACGTGAAGGCCATACTGGCCGTGGCGGCCTTGGCACTGGCATGGAGCGGCGCGGCGTCGGCGGCGATTCCGGCGAACCCGTGGACGAACTTTGTGTACTCTTCCACGGTGACATCGGTGGCCGGCGAAGGGGCCGCGAGCGCCAATCTCAACGAGCCGGTGTTTACCCGGTGGCATCAGAATACCAGCGCCGTGTACACCCCGGAGAATCCGTGCTGGGTTCAGTTTGACCTCGGGGCCGGCAACGAACAAACCATCAGCTACGTGCGATGGTACAATCTTGCCGGTGGCGGCAACGCCGACGGGCCGTTCGTGTACCACCTGGAGTATCGCGACGCCAACGGCGACTGGAAGGTCATTACGGACATCGGCGATGAGTTCGGCAATGTCACCACTTCGTCGACGGCCGGCGATCAGCTCGCCTTTGCCCCCATTTCCACCAGCGCGTTGCGGTTTGTTCTCACCCAGAGCAACGCGGGCAATAACTTCCGCCTCTCCAATTTCGAGTTTTTCGAATTCGATCAGCGCACCGTCAACCTCTGTAACGCGCCCGGCGCGACGCTGATCTGGAGCAACGCCTACAACGACAACACCGTGGACATGCTGGCCCTGGACAGCTTCACAAACGGCAGGGCCAATCCCGCCGACGGGCTACCCGGCAACCCGCGATGGGATTCCGGCCAGTACACGGGCGGCCGCACCGACAGCCAATTCATCACGCTGACACTGCCCGAAGAGTACATGCTCAAGCACCTGCGGATAACGGCCGAGGACGACGGCAGAAGCATCGGCGAGTTCAGCATTCAGTATCTCCTCGCCGACGGCGTGACCTGGGCAACCGTTCCGGGGCTTGGCAATCTGACGGGCCAACCCAATATCGCCGAGTATGACCTGAGCACACTCCCCGCCACAACGGGCCTGCGGATGCACGTCACCGTTCCGTCCACCAACACCGGTGACAACCAGTTGCGGCTATGCCAGTTCGAAGTCTTCGGCACGCCCGTCCCCGAACCGGTGACGATGAGCTTGCTGGCCCTGGGCGGCCTGGCGCTGCTGCGCCGGCGGAAGTGACCTCCAATCACAAACCTCCAATCACAAATTGATTACGGTAAAACAAGGAGAAGATATGAGCAGCAACGTGAAAGTGATTCTGGCCGTGGCCGCCCTGGCGTTGGCGTGGAGCGGCGTGGCGTCGGCGGGCATCATTTCGGTAGACCCGTGGGTCAACCTGGCGTATGACACCACGATCTCATCGAACGACTCCAGCGCCGTGAGCAGTGCTCTCAACAAACGAGATTACTGGATCGTCAACCGATGGCATCAATCGAAAGTCGTCTCTCCGGGAGACCCCCTGTACATCGCCTTTGACCTCGGGGCGGATAATTCCGCCATGGTCAGTTACGTGCGAATATACAACATTTCGGATGCTTCCTCCGCGTTTAACTACCACCTCGAGTACCTGCCCGCCGGCATGGAAAACATCGCCGAGAATTGGGTCGCCATCGAAGGCACCCAGCGCACAGGGGTTTCGACGAATCCCGGCGACATCTTCCAGTTCGATGCCGTCGATGCCCGCGCGTTGCGATGGGTTCTCACCGGTGGCACCGCGAACAATTTCCGCTTCACCCGTTTCGAGTTTTTCACGGCGAATCCGACCGCGCACAACCTCGCCAATGTGGAAGGCGCGACGCTGACTCACAGTACCAACCCGGATGTTCTGGGCGCGGACGCCGCCAAGGCCTACAACGGAATCATCGGCGATCGGTTTAATGCCGCGACAGACCAGCAGTTCCTGACGCTGATGCTGCCCGAAGCGTACGACCTCCAGTTCCTGAGACTCTACAGCGAAGACACCGGCCAAAGCATCGGCCTGTTCAGCCTCGAGTACCTGGTCGTGGACGAGTTCGGTGAGAGCACCTGGAAAGTGGTGCCCGGCTGTGCAAACCTCGGCCCCAACGCCTACACACAAATGCGGCACCCCGAAACGAACGCCTGGGTGACCAACCCGGACTACGCGGCCGTGGCTCATCTGGCCGTTCCCAACATCTGGGAAGTCGATCTCACCGTGATCCCCGAAGCGGCGATGGGCTTGCGACTGAACGTCGCCATGCCCTCCACCAACCCGACCAACCCCATCCTGCGGGTTTGGGAGTTCGAAGTCTTCGGCACCCCCGTGCCCGAGCCGGCCACCATGAGCCTGCTGGCCCTGGGCGGCCTGGCGCTGCTCCGCCGGCGGAAGTAAACGACAACGGATACAAACTCAATAACACCGGCCACGGAGTTCCTCGCGAATTCCGTGGCCGGTGATTTTTGTGTGCATCCGCCGTACAGAACAGCGTGCTCCGGCTACTCGCTCAACTCCCGCGGCAGTTCCGTGCCGGTGATTACGTATGTATGGTTGGCGTCCAACTCATAGCTGGCGGCAGCGGGCAGCGTTTTTCCGGTGGTGAGGTTTTTCACTTTGCCTGGCAGCGAGACCGTTCGCTTGGCGAAGTTGAATAGGGTGGCGCGTTTG
>Ga0123353_10004557_pt1 | contig 17864 bp, 11 predicted proteins | sample TergutLab28metaG_3_FD_92763 | JGI IMG/M metagenome (GOLD analysis project Ga0123353, IMG submission 92763) | Labiotermes labralis P3 segment gut microbial communities from Petit-Saut dam, French Guiana - Lab288 P3 | ecosystem: Host-associated > Arthropoda: Insects > Digestive system > Gut ... | reverse complement strand
GACTCTTCCGGGTCGTCTTTATGCAGTTTGTAGTAAGTCCCGCCGATCTCGACCTTCAGGCGCCTGACGACAGCCCTGTCATTGGCTATACCCGCGTTGAGCTTTGCTTTCCTGGCGAACACCCTTGCCTTTTCCTCGGCGAGCTTATATGCCTCCACCGAAACGTCGGCTAACGTGTCGAGCGCGTCCTTTGCCTTTTTTTTGATTTCATCGTAGTTTGACATATTTTTCTCCTCCATTTCATTAAATATTTATTTCGGAATCCGGAATCCTGAGCTAGGGTTTCGAGCCTCGCTTCCGGAACTTCCATATACCACCCGTCTTTTCCGCCTGTTTGGGTTCTTCTTCGCCGTCGTCCGGTGATTCATCCGGAGATTCATCCGGAGATTCATCCGGAGATTCATCCGGCGACTCGTCCGGCGATTCATCCGGCGACTCATCCGGCGACTCATCCGGCGACTCATCCGGCGATTCATCCGGAGATTCGTCCGGCGACTCGTCCGGCGACTCATCCGGAGATTCGTCGATCACGCCTTCTTTGTCTGACTTCTTGCCGCAGGTTTCACATGCGCATTCGTCGTCCAGTTCCTCGCCTTCGCTATCCTCCGCGGGCCCTACCGGCGCGGTGACGTCCTTGACGTGGTTGCGGATCAGGATGCCTATCGCCGCCGCGCAAGACAGCGCCGCGAGAAGCTGCGAAACTCTGACGTCGGTCCCGTGAAGAAACAGGCTGTCGACCCTGTACCCTTCGATCAGCGCGCGCCCAAGCCCGTACCAGGCGATGTAGAACAGAAAATACTGGCCGGGATATTTCGTTTTTCTCTTGCGGGAGAAGATATGCATAAGCACAAGTCCGGCAACATTCCAGAGCGATTCGTACAGAAAAGCCGGATGGAAATAATGCGGGATGCCTGCCGGAAAAGTCTTGTCTAGCGATGTGATGTATGTATTGCGCTCAAACGTAAGCCCCATTTTCCACGGCACATCAGTCTCTATGCCAAACGCTTCGCGGTTGAAGAAGTTGCCCCACCTTCCGAGCGCCTGGCCGATAAAGAGCCCAAAGCCCGCGGCGTCAAGCGGCTTGCCGATCGGTATTTTCTTTATGCGGCTGTAGACGAGAAAAGCGATCGCCCCTCCAATGACGCCCCCGTATACAGCCAGGCCGCCTTCGCGGAACTGGAGCATGTTCTGCCATTTGCCGGGCCCGAAGTAGTGCTCGAAGTTGAAAACCATATAGTAGATACGCGCTCCTAGCAGCCCGCACGGCACAGCGAGGATCACAAGGTCAAGAATGTTGTCCTTAGTAAGGCCTATTACATCCCGCCGCTTGAGCAGATAGACGGCCGCCGCCGCAAACCCTGCGGTGATGAACAGGCCGTAAATGTAGATGTCAAAGCCAAAGACGGTAAAGTACCTGGGAGGGTCGATAACGAATCCCTCGCCCAGGAGCGGAAATGAGATGGGTATATTGTTCAATCTTATGACCTCCTGCGCTATTCTTTTGGGGTTATCATTGAAATAGCCATGTTCTCCGGGACGAGGTTTTTCCTTATGAAATCAGATATTTCTTCTTCGGTTATCGATGAGAGGATCTCAGGAGCTTCAAAGGAGTCATACCCCCGAAAATGCCCTCCGACAATACTTCCGCTAATCGTTGAAAACGAGTTGAGAGAGCGGATATGGCCGCCTGCCGCGGCTTTTTTGATCCTACCGAAAAGCTCCGGGTCGGGGCCTTTTTCAGCTATCCTTCGTTGCTCGCCGACGACCTCGTCAAAGACCCTTTCCGGCTCGCGCGCCTCGCCGCCGAACATTGTATAAGCCGCGCCCGCGGCTGAATCGAACGAAGCGGAAAAGTCGCTGTTGACAAGCCCTTTTCCGTAGAGCTTTAAATAAAGCGGCGATGAATGTCCGGCAAAGACGTCTAGCGCAAGCGCGCTTATGAGTTCCAACCGCAGGCTGCCGCGCCCCCTGGGCGCCGCTTCGGACTTGCATCCGGCGAGAAAGACAGGCAGGCTGACATCCATTGCTTTTGAGAAGCGCGCCGACTCGGGCTTCGGAGACTCGGCGGCGCCGTAGTCGCGCTCGGGGATCTCGCCCGCGTGTTTCGGTAAAACCCTGTCCGCAATGCCGAGGACTTCCGACGGCTCGACGTCGCCGACTACGCATAAGGCCATGTTTGACGGGTTGTAAAAGACTCTGTGGCAGTCGTACAATGTGTCAGCGGTGATTTGCGATATGCTCTCGACCGTTCCCGCGACGGAATCGCGCATCGGGTTGTGGCGAAACAGCGATCTCATCAAGCCGTAGTAGAGGCAAAAGTCAGGATCGTCCTCGACCATGCATATCTCCTGCGCTATGATGCCCCGTTCCTTCTCGACGCTTTCCGGTGTGAACCAGGGTATCGACACGAAGCTGAGAAGCGTCTCGAGGTTTGCGCCAAACTCATCTATGCATTCGAAATGATACGCGGTTATATCAGTCGAAGTATAGGCGTTGGGGGAGGCGCCGTTTGCAGATAGAGCGGTCAGCGCGTTGCCGTCCTCGGTGTCGAACATCTTGTGCTCGAGGAAGTGGGCGACGCCCTCGGGCGTATCGATCCAGTTTCCCGAAAGCTTAAAACGTCGGTCCGCGCCTCCGTAATCAGCGGCAAAATAGGCGTAACGCTTGTGGAAGCCCCGCTTTGGAACAACGAAAACGGAAAGCCCGTTTGATAGCTTGCCGGAATATATCTGTTCGCCGATCAGGGGGTAGAATTTTTGCCTCATCTTTTCTGGCGTGACCTCCGTCTGCTTTGCGCCGTTCACCTGCAATTCAGGCAATACACAGCGTCCGGTTCTATTTCCGAGGCGGTTTCCACCACGCGGCCGAGAGTGACGGCTTCGATCTTATCGCACAGCCCGGCAGGATCGTATGGCGCCGCGGCGACCGCGCTGTCGAAGTACAACTCCTCAAGCCCGCCGGGGCTATCCAACGCGGCCTTTATGGAAGTTATAACGTAACGCTTGGCCGATGTCAATTCAAAATCGCTGATTTCGCCTTTTTTCACAAGCGCCAGCTGATAAAAGATTTCCTCGAGGGCGGCGTCAAACTTCGAAAATTCCACGCCCGAAGTTACGATCATGACGCCTTTATGTTTTTCGATAAAAGAGTTTGCGTAATAGCAGAGCGACAGCCTCTCCCGGACATTCATAAACAGTTTAGAAGTTATGCTGCCGCCGTAGATCGCGTTGAAAACCATGAACGCGGGATAATCCGGAACCCTCATAGCTTTGCCGAGCCGGAAACCGACTGTCAGTTTACCTTGCGTAACGTCAAGCGACTCCGTGAAGCGGCGCGGCGAATCTACTGGCGGATAGAGAATGACCTGTGTTTTCGGCGGCGTCACGCCTGCAGTTTTCGGCAGAGCCCGCAGAGCGGAACTCAGCGCCGAGCCGGCGCGCTCCGGCGAAGCGGAGCCGCAGTATAATACCTCTACCCTCGAGTTCTCTAGAAGGCTGCGGTAATGCTCAGTCAGACTTGCCGGAGTTATCGAGTCTGCCTCCTTCTCGCTTCCGAGCTTGCTGACACGAAATGCCTCATCGGCGCACATCTCCTCGATAAGGCGGTCGATGGAATAACCGCGCTTGTCGTTGATCGAGGCCCGGATGTCGTCGATCAGGTTGCTCTTTTCGCTGTCGACATAGTCAGCCCGAAAAACACTTTCACACATGTCGGGCGCCAGCAGTATGCCGCCAAGCAGCGAAGCGGTCTTCTCCAGCACGCCGCCGTCCGCCTCAACGAAACGGTCGTCGGGAAAATCGGCGTATAAACCGACGCTTTGCATCTCGCCCTTCTTACGGACCGCCGGCTCGATCCTTGCGCCGTACAGCTCGTCCAGCGCCGCCGCGATACGCTCCATGTCGGGGTAATCCTCGCAGCCGCGGCGCAGGACACGCGGCATAAGCGCCGACAGGGAGGCTGTTTCGCCGCTGAGCCCGCCAATCAGGTTGATCGACATGCAGCCCGTCTTAAACATGTCAGTCGTTATGCATGTAAGCCTGACATTCGGAAAAATATCAATCGTGCTGATATCGTGCAAATACTTCAGCTCCAGAACAGTCAAGTGTGCCCCGTGACGCGGCTATTTTATCATAATGTGTAAACAATTGGTATTAAAATTTTATTAAATTAACCGGATTTGACATATACGCGGTTTTAATGTATTATGGTTTGCAATTGAGAATCCAAGGTAATAAGGAGCATAAGTGACCGATGTCAGTTAGTCTGGACGCCGGAAGAGAGTTCATAAGGACAAGAGCCGAGGAACTGCGGAGCCAAATCACGATCGACAAGTCTCAGTTTGAGAAACATGACGTCAAGCGCGGCCTTCGAAACGCGGACGGCACCGGCGTAATGGCGGGCGTCACAAGGATCGGCAGTACGCAGGGATATTATATGCGCGACGGTGAAAGGCGGCCTATGGAAGGGAAGCTTTACTATCGCGGCATCGACGTATCCGAGATCGTACAAGGATTCCTGAGCGACGGGCGCCCCGGATATGAGGAAACGGCTTACCTGCTTATATTGGGCAAGCTTCCGGACAAAGCCGAGCTTGCAACTTTCTGCGATTTGCTTGAAGATTTCCGCGAGCTGCCGGACCATTTTTCAGAGGATATGATCCTGGCGGCGCCGAGCGTGAATATAATGAATAAAATTGCTCGTTCGATGCTGGCGCTCTACTCGTACGACGACGCGCCGGAGACGGACGAGCGAAACCTCGAGAAAGAACTTGACCGCGCGCTGCATCTTCTGGCGCGCACCCCTGTAATAGTCGCCCACGCGTTTGCGGCGAAGCGCCATTATTTTGACATGCAGGGCCTTCATCTTCACCGGTCGCAGAAGGGTTATTCGATGGCGGAGAACTTCCTGCATACTGTCCGGGACGACAACAGTTTTACCGCCGAAGAGGCGCGGCTTCTGGACTTGTGTATGGTTCTACACGCCGAGCACGGCGGCGGTAACAACTCTGCTTTCGCCTGCCGCGTCCTGACGTCGTCGGGCACGGATATCTATTCAGCGATATCCGCCGCTATAGGCTCGCTTAAAGGCCCGCGCCACGGCGGCGCCAATGAAAAGGTGATGGAGATGTTCGCGCACATCAAAAAAGGCGTGAAAGACTGGAGAGACGAAGACGAAGTGTCGCAGTACCTCTACAAGATCGCGATGGGGGAGGCCGGTACGGGAGACGGGCTTATTTACGGAATGGGGCACGCTGTCTATACGGTTTCCGACCCAAGGGCGCTGATACTTAAAGATTTGGCGCGCTCGCTTGCCAGAAGGAAGGGATTCCTCAGCGAGCTTGAGCTGATGGAGCTGGTTGAAAAGCTGGCGCCCGACGCGCTTGGCCGCGCAAAGGGCGTCTCGGTCGATATCTGCGCGAACGTCGACATGTATTCCGGGCTCGTCTACAAGATGCTTGGTATTCCCGAGGATCTGTATACTCCGCTGTTTGCCATCGCGAGAATGGCGGGCTGGTGTGCGCACCGGCTCGAGGAAGTGTGGAGCGGCGGCAGGATAATAAGGCCGGCGTACAAGGCAATAGGGCTCGACGCGGATTATGTGCCGCTTGCGGACAGAGTGTAGGCAGCAGAACGGAAAAGTCAGAAAATCTCGAAGGGAAGAAAATATATGTCAAACAGGATATTTACATCAGAATCTGTCACGGAAGGGCATCCCGATAAAGTTTGCGATCAGATCTCCGACGCTGTGCTCGACGCGATACTGACGGGCGACAAGACTGCCAGAGTCGCTTGCGAGACGATCGTCACAACAGGAATGGTCCTCGTGATGGGCGAGATAACGACGAGCTGTTATGTCGACATCCCGCAGGTCGTTCGAAGCACCGTCAGGGATATTGGATATGTCAGGCCTGAACTGGGATTCGACCATAAAGGTTCGGCCGTGCTGACGACTATCGACGAACAGAGCCCCGATATCGCAATGGGCGTGGACAACGCGCATGACGACTCGGACGATAAAGGCGCAGGCGACCAGGGCATGATGTTTGGCTTTGCCTGCGACGAGACTCCCGAGCTGATGCCGGCGCCCATCTCCATGGCGCACGCGCTGACCCGCAGGCTGGCGGAAGTCAGGAAGAGCGGCGAGCTGAAGTTCATTAGGCCGGACGGGAAAAGCCAGGTGACAGTCGAATACGACGAAAACCGAAACGTCGCCGGCGTCCAGGCGATAGTCATTTCCACCCAGCATGAACCTGAGATCGAGATCAAGGACTTGCGCGAGAGCGTTTTCGAATGCGTCATAAAACCTGTGATCCCTGCGCGCCTGATCAGCAAAGACACGAAGATATACGTAAACCCGACGGGGCGTTTTGTCGTCGGCGGGCCGGTCGGCGACTCCGGGCTTACCGGGCGGAAAATAATCGTCGATACATACGGCGGGTACGCCAGCCACGGAGGCGGCGCGTTTTCCGGAAAGGATCCGTCGAAAGTCGACCGCAGCGCCGCTTACATGGCGCGCTATGTCACAAAAAACCTTGTGGCCGCGGGTTTTGCGCGTGCTTGCCAGATCGAGCTCGCCTATGCGATCGGCGTCGCCCAACCGGTGTCTGTCCACATCGACACCAGAGGCACGGGAGTTCTGCCTGACGAGAAGATAGCCGGAATCGTCAAGGAAGTCTTTGATTTTAGGCCTTCGAAAATCATTACTAAACTCAACTTGCTTGAGCCCATATATCTGGCTACAGCGTCTTACGGACACTTCGGCAGAGAGGAAGCCGGATTTTCCTGGGAAAAACTGGACATGGTCGAGACGCTCAAGAGCTATATGTAAAGTATGCACGAAGATTTCATTGAGGGGCGCAACGCCGTTATAGAAGCTCTGCGGGCGGGCGTAACGATCGATAAGGTTTTCATCGTAAAAGGCGAAGCTGACTCCACGCTGCGGCATATCGCCTCGGCGGCCCGCGAAGCCGGCGCCGTCGTAGTTGAGGCTGACAGGCGAAAACTTGACGCGATGAGCGTTACGCATGCGCACCAGGGCGTTATCGCGGCTGCGTCATGCGCGGATTATGTCTCGATAGAGGATATTCTGGAGATAGCGCGAAGAAAAGGCGAAGAGCCGTTGCTCGTTCTGTGCGACGGGATATCCGATCCGCACAATCTCGGGGCCATCATCAGAACTTGCGAGGCCGCGGGCGCGCATGGGGTCGTGATCCCCAAACGAAGGAGCGCGGGGCTTGGCGCTACGGTAGCAAAGACTTCAAGCGGCGCCGTTTACCATTTGGCGGTGGCGCGCGTTACTAATATCACGGCGGCGGTCACAGAGCTGAAAAAAGCCGGCGTATGGGTCTACGGAGCCTCAGCCGGAGCGGCGACGCCCCTGTGGCAAACAGACCTGAGAGGACCCGCGGCGTTCGTAGTCGGGGCCGAGGGGACCGGGATCAGCCGTCTGGTCGGCGAAAACTGTGATTTTCATGTGAGTATACCTATGTTCGGGAAAATAACGTCCCTGAACGCTTCAGTATCCGCTGCGATACTGGTATACGAGGCAGTCAGGCAGAGGGGTGTGTAAACAGTGAGCGACAAAGGTAAAAAACGCGGCGAAGTAACTTTGGACGAATTTGCTCTGGAATCGATCCTGGCGGAGTATAAGGGTTCGGCGTTTATCAACGGCGACAAAAAGACTCCTCCGGAACTCTTGAACGAACAAGCTGAGAGGATACTCCGAGAAGCTGCGGGCGATATCGCTACCGAATCGCTTTTCTTGAAGGTCGCGGCCGGAAAATCAAAGGCAGCCGCCGCCGCAAGCGGAGCGGCTCAGCCAAGCGCAACGCCCTCAAGTGCAGCGCCCTTGAGCGCGGGGCAACCAAGCGCGGCTCAGCCAAGCGCTGGGCAACCTTACGCTCAGCAGCCTGTCGCAGCTCAGCCAAGCGCGGGACAACCTTACGCAGTGCAACCCGGCTCGGGGCAACCTTACGCAGCTCAACCAAGCGCTGGGCAACCTTACGCTCAGCAGCCTGTCGCAGCGCCCCCAAGTGCAGCGCCCCCAAGTGCGGCGCACTTAAATTCGCCGGATGATGAGCCCGACAATGTGATCCTGTTTTTCGACAACTACAGATCCCCTGACGACGATACGCAGGATACGATCGTAAGGGACGTCGAAAAGGCAATTGAAAAGGAACTCGGCAGTGTTCAGGAGAGCAAAGCGCCTGAGAGAAGAGCGCCGCGCGCCCCTTTACGGACAAAATCGATAGAGGAAAGGCCGCCCGCGAGCCCCGCCGGGGAGTTTGGGGAACCAGAACTGAGGGAAGCCGCCAACAGATTTGCCCTTGCCTGCAACTCGATCTCCCTCAGATGCATCCCTGCGGCAATAATTTCACTCGCAATGGTGATGCTTACATTCGCTTTTGAAGCGGATTTGGCTATCCCGTTCGGAATCGGACATAATCAGATCATGGCGGGCGGCGCCCTTATGCTCTGCCTGCTCGTAGTAATGGCGTTATGTGTAGATATTATAGTAAGAGGCGCGGGTTATCTTATCCGCGGCGTACCGAACGCGGAAACCCTTATACTGTTCTCCTGCGCTTTCTCTCTCATTTCGGCAATGTTCTCAATGCTTGGAGGGTCTTCCGTCGTGCTGCCTTACTGCGCGGTTTCAGCGCTGACGCTGACGTTTGCCGCATTCGGCGAGAAATTCAACCTGCGCGCTATCACAGAGACGCTGAAAACAGCGGCTGCGTCCGCGGAACCCTACGGATTGCAGGCGGAGTATAACGGAGATATCAACAAATCAGTTTTGAAAAAGGCGTATAACAGAGTCGACGGATTTTACGACAACCTCATGCACCCCGACGTATCCGAGACCGCGTTCCGTTACGCCGCGCCCATCTTGCTTGCGGCCGCGCTGCTTCTCTCGCTGCTGACCGTACTGATAAAAGGAGGCGGCGAACTCTTCCTTCACATACTGTCCGCGCTGCTTGCGGCCGCCGCACCGTTTTCACTGCTTATGACGTTTTCCGTACCTTTCAGCACAGTGGCCAAATCCATTCGCAAGTCGGGAACCGCGCTTGCCGGCTGGGGAGGCGCGGACGATGTATGCTTTACGGACGGCGCATGCGTTACCGACGAGGACTTGTTCCCGCCGGGAACGGTCAAGCTAACGGGGGTGAAGCTTTTTGACGACGCTTCGCCGGAAAAGGCGATTCGTTACACTGCCAGCCTTATCATGGCCTCCGGCTCCGGTCTTAGCAGCCTCTTTTCCGAGGTCCTGAAGACGCAGGGGATGAACAAGATAAAAGTCGAGGATTTCGCCTGCTACGAAGGGGGAATAGGCGCGCTGGTCCGGGGGGAACGTGTGGCGACAGGCTCGGCGGCGTTTATGAATCTTCTTGGCATAAGGGTGCCGGACGATACAAATATGAAAAACGCTGTGTATACCGCCGTTGAAAACAGGCTGATCGCTATGTTTACCGTGGATTACACGCCGATAAACTCTGTTCAGAGCGCGCTGATATCAATTCTGAAATGGCGGATAAAACTGTTTTTCGCTGTCCGCGACTTCAATGTCACCCCTCTCATGCTCGAGCAGAAGTTCCGGGTCTCCCTCGAAGGCATCGAATACATTCAGACAAGGGATTCGTACAGCATATCTGACGTAAACTCCGGCAAACAGGGACGCATGGCGGCTGTCCTCACGCGCGAGGGGTTGGGGCCTTTCGCGGAAGCGGTCACGGGAGGAAGGCTGCTCAAGTCGGCGGCTCTGGTTGCGACCGCGGTTTCAGTGATCTCGGCCGCGTTCGGCGTGCTGCTGATGTTTTACATGTGCTGGTCAGGCGCTTTTCTAGCAGCGAGGCCGGGCAATCTTGTGCTGTTCATGCTGTCCATGCTTGCGGCAGTACTGATCGTCTGCTTCTATGTGAAGTGCAGAAGGTAGACATGAGTTAATAGTTAAGAGTTGAGCTGATTATGAAAATTCCTGTTGTAATCACAGGCTTGCTATTATATAATCTCGTACGATTATATTTATAAATATCGATTGAGGGGGCAAAAACATGCCGTATACCACAGAAGGCATCCGAAACATCGCGATTCTCGGGCACGGGAGCAGCGGAAAAACCAGCCTAGCCGAGAGTATGCTATTTCTGACGGGAGGCACCGACCGGCTCGGCAGGATCGCCGACGGCAATACGGTCGGCGACTCTGATTCCGAAGAGATAAAGCGCCAGATAACTATCTATCTTGCCACAATGTTCGCCGAGCATAAGGGCTGCAAAATCAACATACTTGACACTCCTGGTTATTTCGACTTCGCCGGGGAGACTGCCGAAGCGCTTCGCGTCGCCGACGCGGGTATTGTGGTATGCTCCGCTAAAGACGGGATAAGCGTCGGTTTTGAAAAAGGCTGGGCATTTCTATCGGCGAGCAAGCTTCCGAAAGCGGTGTATGTGTCCAAGGCTGACGAAGAAAACGGGGACTTTGACGCCGTGTTCTCATCGCTCAAGGAAAGATACGGCACATCAGTATGCCCGCTTATCGTACCTATTAAAAACGCTTCAGGGAAGGCCGAGGGCGTAGTAGATATTATCAGCAGGAAAGCGTATGCTGTTGAAGGCGGAAAGCAGAAGGAAATACCGATCCCTGACAGCATGAGCGACGAGCTAGAGGAACTCTATAATGCCGTCAACGAAAGCGTCGCCGAGACGAGCGAGGAACTCATGGACAAGTTCTTCGACGGACAGGAGTTCACCGACGAGGAAAAAATACAGGGTTTAAAAGCAGGGATCAAAGATATGACGCTGGTCCCGGTCTTTTGCGGATGCGCCGCGACAGGGCTTGGCACGCTGCCGCTGCTCGATCTGATAGTCAGTCTGTTCCCGTCGCCTATGGATCGCAGCGACGTCTCGGATGAAGGCGCAGCGATCAGCGCCGACCCTGGCGGGTCGACCTGCGCGATCGTCTACAAGACCCTATCAGACCAGTATGGGAAGTTCAGCATCTTCAAAGTACTGTCCGGCAAAGTGACTGCCGATGTGCAGCTTATGAACACCCGCACGGGGACCGTCGAAAAGATGGGGCACATTTTCCGGATGCAGGGGAAGAAAAGCGTAGAGGTTAAAGAGATCGTATGCGGCGATATTGGCGCCGTCTCAAAGCTCTCCGACACTAAGACCGGAGATACGCTCAGCGATCCGAAGAAGCTTGTCACGGCGAAGAGGATCGAGTTTATGCCGCCTTGCTATTCGATGGCGATCGCGCCGAAGGTCAAAGGCCAGGAGGAGAAGATTTCCACGGGCCTGGGGCGCCTGGGCGAGGAGGATCTGACTTTTACCTTTGTAAATAATCCGGAGACGCGGCAGCTCGTTCTTTCCGGTTCCGGCGACATCCAACTCGACGTCCTTTGTTCGAAACTGAAAGATAAGTTCGGCGTCGAGGTCGTGCTCGCGCCCGCGCGCGTGCCTTACCGGGAGAAGATACGCAAGAAGGTGCAGGTCCGCGGCAGGCACAAGAAGCAGTCGGGCGGCGCCGGGCAGTTTGGCGACGTCGTCATGGAGTTTGAGCCAGGTGAGACCGAGGACCTTACTTTCGAGGAGAAGATTTTCGGCGGCGCGGTTCCCAGAAACTTCTTCCCGGCAGTCGAAAAAGGCCTGCGCGAGAGCATCCAGCGCGGCGTCCTTGCGGGGTACCCGCTGGTTTACCTGAAGGCGATGCTCGTTGACGGCTCATATCACTCGGTCGACTCGTCGGAGCTTGCTTTTAAGCTGGCGGCGCAGCTCGCGTATAAAGAGGGCATACCGCAGGCTAATCCCGTGATCCTGGAGCCTATCGGTTATCTGACGGTCACGATCCCCGATACATATATGGGAGATATAATGAGCGACCTTTCGAAGCGGCGCGGCAGTCCGATGGGCATGAATCTCAACTCCGAGGGGATGCAGGTCGTAGAAGCCGAGGTCCCGATGGGTGAGATGTCAAGTTACGCTATCGATCTGCGTTCAATGACGCAGGGCAGAGGTTCGTTCCTGATCCGGTTCGAGCGCTATGAGGAGGCTCCGGCGCCGGTCCAGGCAAAGATAATCGAAGAGGCAAGGATGCTCGCCGAAGCGGACTGAAAACGATGAATGATGAATGATGAGTGATGAATGATTAAGAAACGGGGAAAACGAAGAGGCTAACAGAAAGCAGTTTTGTACAGATCCTAGCGGGGCGTGGTGATTGATACTACGCCCCGTTATTGACCTGCAATCAAAAAATTTCGGATAATTATGGAACAAATTGCTTTTCGAAACGTCTTACAATATAATGGGGCTATATACCCATCTAAATTTGAAAGTGAGGTTGGTTTAATGAGAAAACTGCTAAAGAAGGTTCTAGTGCTGCTTTTGGCAGCCGTCATCGCCGCGGCCGCGCCCGTTTCGGCTCACGCGCAGCCCGTATCGCAGGACGTCAGTATGGAAACCGCGCTGGTCGCCGTCAAATCTGTTATTGATATTGACGACGATCTTTTTACGGATTTCAGCTACAGTTCGAGCTTCTCAAACTACGAGACCAGGGAGGGGCTGATCTGGTATTTTCACTGGTCGGCGGATAACGCATATATCCACGCGGCGGCGACTGCCGATGGGACTCTGCTTTACTTTAATAAATACTTGTACGACAGCAAATACTTTGGCTTTGCGGAGTTTAGTATCGATGAAGCGATTTCGATAGCCGACGAGTTCATCCAGCGCGCCAGCCCGCGCACATATACATATTTCAAAGCTCCGGCGGACGTCGGCTCGAACCTGCATAACAGCGACATCTACCTTTCATATACAGCCGAGGTAAACGGCTATGCCTTCCCGGCGGCGTATTTGTTTGTCAGTGTAAACAAGTTCACGGGCGAAGTCACGGGCTACAGCAGGCGCAACGTCGACCCCGGTAGGTTCAAGTTCGAAAGCGCGGACGGCCTTATCGGCGTCAACGAGGCGGTAACAGCTTACGCTGAGAAAATAGGGCTCGCGCTCGAGTACAAGAGCTCGTTTGACTACGAGAATAATAAGATAACGGTGTTTCCGGCATACATGTTCAAGTCGCATGGAGACAGGTTCATCAGCGCAAGGACAGGCGACGTCGTCGAGTATGTCTATGACCTCGGGGCGGAAGGCGATGATATAATGAGCGGAGGCGGCTCATCCGGCACCGCGCCGCTGGAAGCTTCCGCGGATGCTTCGGAAGGCAGCCGCGGAGCAAACATCACGCCCGCCGAAAGAGCGGCGATAGAGCAGGTCGCCGGGTTCCTGACAAGCGAGCAGGCTCTTCGAAAGTTGCTTGAGGCGGCGGAGCTCACTGACCTTAACGTCGAATCGTTTGACGAGCAGTATATAAGCCTTGGCAGGGACTATTTAGACAACTCACGGTACTTCTACAACGTCAACCTGTATAAATATCTCGAATGGGACGCGGCGGACGACGAGATAACCGGACTCTTCGGACGCGTGGACGCGACGACCGGGCGGGTAATGTCTTTTAGCTTCTTCTACCATGGAATGCCGGTCTCATCTGACGGGAAAACTCTCTCAATAGAACAGGCAGGGGCTGCCGTAGAGGCATTTTTAAAGAAAAACGCGCAGGCGGAGCTGGCGAAATCGAGATTGGATGAAAGCCCGCAAACAGCCGCGGGGCGGTTCGGGCCCTCGGCGTACAACTATCATTTCAATTATGTAAGATATGAAGGCGCCGTCCCATTTCGGGATAACGGCATAAACGTGACCTTTAACCCGAACACGGGGAAAATCACAAGTTACTCGCTAAACTGGTTTGAGAACGTGACTTTCCCGGGCGTTGGCGGCGTCATTACGCCTCAGAGCGCGCTATCGGTGTTCGCCGAACAGAACGGCAGCAGCATTATCTATGTCACGACCGGCGAAGGGAACGCCAGTCTTGTATATGATTTTAAGAGCCATTCTCTGATCGACCCGTTCAGCGGCAAAGCCATCGATCATTCAGGCAAGCCTGTTACGGATACAGCTGTGACGCCGGCTTACGGCGACGTAGCGGGGCATTGGTCTGAAAAATACGTCACGCGCCTGCTGGAAAACGGCGTTTACATGTGGGGCGGCCGCTTTGAGCCCGACAAGGTCATGACCGAACTCGAGTTCCTTCAGTACATCATGCTGATCGAGCCTTACTACCTTGCCCGCATGGAGCCTCAGTCGTTCTTTGCCCAGCGCGGGATAAACGTCGAGGCGAGCCCCGACAAGAACCTGACAAGGCAGGAAGCGGTCAGGATCATAGTTGAGTATCTTGGGTACGGAAAGCTGGCGGAGCAGTCGAAGTGGTTCGTTTACCCGTTCAACGACCGTGTTGCCGAGGAGTACAAAGGCTACGTCACTATTTGCTATATGCTCGGCATTGTGACGGGGGACGCAAGCGGCAGGTTCAACGCCGCAAGCAACGTGACGCGCGCGCAGGCGGCGGTCATGCTTCATAATCTGATCCTGGTTCAGGGTTAAACCTTAAAGCGGCATTAAAGAAAGCGCGCATGATTGTGTGTAAATTCCAAACGGCGCTCATGCGAAATGCTGAAATTCATCCAGAATAGTACCAATAAACGACATTTGCTTATTGAGCAAATGTCGTTTTATTATCACGTTTTTCCGGTCCGGTCGGATGGCCGCCATATTTTCCGAGATACTTCTTTTCACTTTTTTTAATAAACCTATTGACTTTAAAGCTGCTTGAGAATGTATGCTTTTCCAGACTAAGGGGGAAGATACCTATGTCGGCTCTTAAGTTAGTTAATAAAAGAATTAAATCAAGACGATTATTATCTGCGCAGATACTGTACACAGCGCTGGCGTTTCTGCTTATGGTCATACTGAGCTACTCGTTCGCGAGCAATATCGTCAATAATAGTCTGACGCGTTATGCTGAAACTTTGATTTCTTATGCCCAATCGCAGATAGAGTCTGAACTGACCGAATCGACTGTGACGCTGGGCAGCCTTTCCGAATCTATACGCGGCATGATCCTTAGAGGGTACGGCCCCGAAGAGATACACGCCTACATTCAACAGCAATCGAGGTACCTTAAAACTATCGGCACCCGCATGACAGGCATAAACGACTTATACGGATACTTTGAGGCCTATCCCGGCGGAGCGTTCATGACAGGCGGTTCCCATAAGGAGATATACGACGGCGCGGATCTGACGGCGCTAAGATGGTATGCTGACGCGGAAGCCGCGGCCGGCGGGATCGCGCAAACCGTCCCATATAGCTGCGAAGCGTCCGAAGGCGTCGTCGTGACGTTCGCCCGCTGTATTTACGGCGATGACGGCCGGCGCCTGGGTATAGTATGCCTCGATATCCAGGTTTACGATTTTGGGAAGCACATCGTCGAAATCGCGCTTGATCGCGGCGGATACGGAATGCTGCTCGATCAGGATCTGAACTTCATCGCGCATGCAAATCCCGAGTATGTTGGCAGAAACCTTAGCGATCCTTCCGTAGCGATTTCAAAATACTTTGATGAGATCGTCTCGGGTGAAGACTTGTCGCGCCGCAGCTTCCTGAACTGGACCGGAGAAAAGACCGTCGCGTTCACGCGTAAGCTGTCAAACGGCTGGTATATCGGCCTTCTGACGCCCAAGGGGCCGTTTTATCAGGGCGTATCCAATATGATCGTCATCCTGTGCGTGTTGGGGGTGACGCTGGCGTCTATCCTTATTTGGATGCTTAAGAGCATCGACAGAAGAAAGGAAAAAGCCGACGCCGAGAGCCGACAAAAGAGCGCGTTTCTGGCGAACATGAGCCATGAGATGCGCACGCCCATGAATGCGATCATAGGTATGTCTTCATTGGGCATGGACGCGGACAGCACTGAACGCAAGAACTATTGCCTCTCCAAGATCGAGGACGCCTCGCATCATTTGCTTGGAGTGATAAATGATATTTTGGATCTATCCAGGATCGAAGCGAACAAGTTCGAAATCTCGCCGGTCGAGTTCAACTTCGAAAAGATGCTTCAGCGCGTCGTGAATGTCATAAATTTCCGTGTGGACGAAAAGCAGCAGAACCTGGTGGTAGACATAGATAAAAACATCCCCGAAGTTCTTTTCGGGGACGATCAGCGGCTTGCGCAGGTCGTGACAAACCTGCTTGGTAACGCGGTGAAGTTTACGCCAGATCTGGGAACGATACGGTTGACCGCGGATCTGATAAAGGATTACGGAAAAGAATGCTCGCTCAGGGTCTCTGTGAGCGATACCGGGATCGGAATAAGTCCGGAACAGCAGAAAAATCTGTTTCGCGCGTTTCAGCAGGCGGAATCCAGTACGACGCGAAAGTACGGCGGTACAGGCCTCGGGTTGTCAATTTCAAAGAGCATCATGGAGCTGATGGGCGGCAGCATAGGGATCGAGTCCGAGCTTGGACAAGGCGCGACATTTTATATTGAGGTTACGTTGACGAAGGCTGACGAGCCGATGAAAGCCCTATTTGATAGAGAACAGGAGCAGAATAAAGAACAGCCTGACTACACAGGCGTTTTTAAGGGGCGCAAAGTTCTGCTGGCCGAAGACGTGGAAATAAACCGCGAGATCGTATTGTCGCTGCTGGAATCCACGCGCCTGGATATAGACTGCGCGGAGAACGGCGCCGAAGCCGTGCGGATGTTTTATGAGTCGCACGAGAGTTATGACTTGATCCTCATGGACGTTCAAATGCCTGAGATGGACGGATTCGAAGCAACGCGGAGCATCAGGGCAATGGACGTGCCGAACGCGGGATCGATCCCGATAATCGCAATGACGGCAAATGTTTTTCGCGAGGACGTCGAGAGATGCCTGAGCGCGGGTATGAGCAGCCATATCGGAAAACCGCTGAACTATGAAGACGTCATGAGCAAACTCAACTTCTTCCTTTGGGACGGCGAGGATGACAGATATCCTGAGGCTGAGGCGTCATAGGCACTACTTGGTTCCGAAGATCCTGTCTCCGGCGTCGCCAAGGCCCGGCACTATGTAACCGTGGTCGTTGAGATGCCCGTCCACCGCACAAGTGATTATCTCAACGTCGGGATGCTCGCTCTCCATCTTTTCCACGCCGGGCGGCGCCGATAGGATCGTGAGCAGCTTTATGGAGCGGGCGCCGGCGTCTTTCAAATATTGAGCAGCAGCCGCCGCCGTGCCGCCTGTCGCCAGCATCGGGTCGAGGATAAAGCAGTCCCTCTCCATGATGTCAGGCGGCAGTTTACAATAATACTCGACCGGCGTCAAAGTTTCCGGGTCGCGGTATAGCCCGATGTGTGCCACTTTCGCAGAAGGGATAAGGCTCAGTATCCCGTCGACCATGCCCAGCCCTGCGCGCAGGATCGGTACGAGCGCCAGCTTTTTGCCTGCAAGCGCTTTGCTGGTCGCGGCCGCTACAGGCGTCATTACTTGCACCTCTTCAAGCGGCAGCCCGCGCATTGCTTCGTAGCACATTAGCATGGCGATCTCGCCCACGACCTCGCGGAAAATCTTGACTCCGGTGTCTATATTACGCAAAATAGTCAGCTTGTGCTGAATCAGCGGATGAGTTAAAAGTGTAACCGACATAGTAGTACCCCCCAATGAAGATCATATCAGTAATATTACACCCTGAGGAAATGAAAGTCAATCGTCGGAGCAATAGTCGGCTATGAGAATGTAGTGAGGCTATGATGTACCCGGCGTAGTCGTCATACTCACTTAGCTAAACAAAAGCACCGCCTACGTGATGAGTCAATGAACATGTTTGCGTCTGTCTACCGCCCCCTGGGGAAATGACACATACTCCTATATCTACGTTGATATCGCCCAATGAGTACTGATGGTTGTCCTAGTCGGCTGCCGACTTTCCGATGGCG
>Ga0123353_10004554_pt1 | contig 17869 bp, 11 predicted proteins | sample TergutLab28metaG_3_FD_92763 | JGI IMG/M metagenome (GOLD analysis project Ga0123353, IMG submission 92763) | Labiotermes labralis P3 segment gut microbial communities from Petit-Saut dam, French Guiana - Lab288 P3 | ecosystem: Host-associated > Arthropoda: Insects > Digestive system > Gut ... | reverse complement strand
GGCCATTATCTCCGTAACCGTTCAACTTTGGACATAGGTGTTTTGGGTTATATAGGTATACTTTAACATAAGGAACACCCTCCCGAAGTCTGGCACATTCCTCCTGGGACACCCTGTATATAGATGTGTGTGTGTGTGTGTCTGAGGAAATGTGACATTTTTCGAGAGGAACTTCCTTAGGTTAATTTGTTTCGATACAACCAAACGTTTCTCTATCCGAAGTTGAACGTTTACGTAAAGACACAAGGAATAATGTGGTCTACTTGCGGTTCCACGTACTGTACCTGTTTAACACGGTGCGTTACCTGCACACTGCGCAGGTCCGTCCTTGATCCGATACCCAAACCAAGCTATGCAGAAGCAATTATGCCCTGTAGCACGTGATAAGCTACGGACGGCTTTTATAACAATCGTGCGAGTTTTTATTGCTTAATTAATATCTTTGTCACTCAGATGTTAACGGTCTAGTACATTTCCTGGTCGGTGACTTTGGAATTGCATTTTCTGACAATTATGTTCTTACGTATATCCCAAAAGTAGTAATTGTACTATGACATCACCATTTGCGGTTCTTCTAGACACTGCGGAAGAACGTTTAGTGACCGCGGTCCTCCCATTACCTAACGTTCTGACGAGGAATGTGATCACAGTCCACAATGTAGTTACCAGTTACCGGCAGCACGACTGTTTATTGCATTTCATCAGATGAGTTACACGGCTACATGTTTCGACAACTAAGTGGTCAGTTTTAGGCCACTAAAAGACATAAAGTTAAATTACATTTGCCACTTCAATACTGTTTGGTCAGACCGAAGTGTCAGTGTCGGTTGTTACAGTACAACTATGAATGTCACCAGATAACACCAGCGCTCTGCGGAGTGAGGCTGGAGGTTCTAACAGTGATAACCATAAAGATCGCTCTCTTCTGGATCTTACGCCGTGTAGTCTGCTGGAAGTGTACCGACGTTGCGAAGGAACTTACTACCGTCACACTACCAGCCTACACGACGTCACATACTACAAGGTCGGTAATCTTCAGTGCCTTTTTTTATCGGGCTTTGTTTTGCATGTGTAATGTTATATATATATATATATATATATATATAACATTATATATATTTATTTCATGCTACTTTATCTCAGATTTTTAGAGCGTCCACAGGATTTGTTTCCATGAATCGACAGCACAAGAGACGAACTGTGTCAAACGACATTTGTACTGCATTCACTTCACAGCTTGCCTTATCCACGGTTGCGAAGTCACTGGCATCCTGCTTCTTATTCAGGAAGTCCCGGATTCAAATCTGGGCACAACGACCGGTTTATCTCAAATTAAACAAAGCGTACTTCTTTCCGTGCCATTTTGAAATACCGTGTTCGTTCTTCCTGTCACTGAACGCCAGCAGTCACTGAGGTACTGCGATCAGTGTATAGTCCTCCCGACAGGTCCACAGCCTGTCCCAAAGCCAGTTACCCACACAGTGCGATCGACTGCTTCCTCTTTCAATTTCCAGTACCCTCTTGTTTCCTTAAGACAATCCAGCAGCTCCGCACGTCTTCTTCTTCGCGTTCCCGTCACGCCTATCCTTCCCTCTATATTCCCTTTAACAGCGTGTTGTATAAGGATATTTCTTCGCAAACGTAACCAACTACAGTAAGTTTATAACCCTAAAATTATAGTCACAGATGTTACATATTATTTTACATTGTACATTTTATACTTCAGTGTAATTACACAGCACACACAGACATAATTTGATACGTACCATAGATTTAACTATAATAAGCTTAGACAAAGCTTGGTAACAGCATGGACCCCTCATGTAACCCACACCACCCAACCTTTCTGACAGATACGAGATCTCGTGCCTACTTTACCCCCTCCCTACCCCATATAACAGCCTATGTATGTTTTGTATAACTGCTTAATAAGTATTTAATGTACAACCTGAAGATGGCCAATATGAAGCGCCGAAACATGTAGTTGTACCTTATGTAGAAAATACTTTATATTATACCAATAAATATAGTTGTGTTAGACGAGTACACACACACTACATTAGTACACACACACTACATTAGTACACACACACTACATTAGTAACCAATCCAGTTAGCCTTCCTGCTTTTTACTGTACGCAGGACTTTCCTCTCCTTTATAACTCTCTGTAACACTTCTCCATTTCTCACACGATCGGCCCAACTGATCTTTTCCATCCTTCGCCAGCACCACATTTCAAAACTTCCCAGGTATTTTGATCTACTTATCGAAGAGCCCAATTATCAGCACCATACAAACCTGTGCCCCAAATTTTGCACTTTACTCGTTCAGTCCATTTTTCTGAAGAAAGAGAGTCACCTTCTTGTTCAATGTACCGTAAAATACAGTAGATTAAAACTGTCCGTGTACTTGATTAAACAGCAAACCATGAAGGCACACATACGTTGAGTGGAGGTATAAATCCACGCATTTTTTATCTCGACAGTAGATGAAGGTGAATGGTCAGATCTACGTCCTGGCCCTTTTGCCCTCGAGGAAAGAACTTCCTTTCGTCCAGTTGCCCTACTTGATATAAACAAAGTATAAATACAAATAAAGACACCTGAGGCACAAACCCCCACGTCTCAAATGCTGTAGCCGATGTGCTTGAATCGTGCGTCCTGTGTACGAAGTCACCTGTCAGCAGCCAACAGCGCAAACGGTCCACGAACGCGGCTGTCGTTTGCAGCACTGTAAATGTTATCAGTGAGCCCGAACTGCGATAAGGTCCGCTCAATTGATCCCTGTGTTGCCGTCATGTAGGCACAGAAGCACCGCACACCGGTGATTACAAGTTATGTGAAGCAACGGCACACCTGCAACGGAATGATCCACACTGCAGTGATGACAGCGCTTTGGGCTTCGCTCGTCTCATTCTGACGTATGCATCCGAAAGCGCGTGTCTGTGGTGAGTTTTATTGTGTGGTTCTAAACTGTGACAACAGGGGATACGTGGGCTTGGTATTCCTTATTTAACCATTTCAGGAACAGACATTCAAAGTCTGAGTTTGTACCTCACAGTAAACACAGTGCGTCCCCTTTATAAAGACCAGTTTAGTGATATATGATCGAGACACCTACCTTCCTAGTTTAACTGGTCAAACAGGCTATTGACTGCGCTCGTTTCTGCACTTAGTCTACAGCAGAACCACACCAGAGGAGTGACAGGAGGAATTTTCGGAATGCCGCTGCCGAAGCGTCATGCTGAGGCAGGACGAGTTAGCCTTTATTAAGGCTACTTCTACATTACAGATGTCGCCGGCCCTTCTCAAGGAGTGGAGGCTGGCTATGGCCGGGAGGAAGAAGAAGCCAACGGTGCCTGCTGGGAGACGCAGCATCTGGAAGCGGGGCTAGAGCCTTTCAACAGGTCGCGGTCAGGCGCAAAACCTACGAGCTAGTATGCTCGAGCGAGTCGATGGAGACCGCCAATAGGCGCCCAGTACCTCGTGCTGGGTCCGCGCCGCAGCCCGCGAACTCTTAAATCGCAGGCGAACAAGCTGCTGTCGGCAGGCGGCAACTCGGACCATCCGGGGGAGGGGCGACGTACGCGGCTGTATTAGCCGGGCCCGTCACCCCGTCTCAACCAAGTGGGCCGCCAAAGCCCACAGCCATGGATTCGGACCCGTCCGAATCCGGGATCTCATCCAAGACAACCAACAGGCGCATGTCTAGCGACATGTCCGGCCCTCTGAGCGGCATGCCAGATGGCACCACTTCAAACGTAGCAAAGTGGCCAACGCCTGCCTACCAGCAGGAGAGCGTCCCATTAAGACGCCCATTTTTATTTCAGGTGTTAGTGACACCTGTTCCTTACTGGCCTGGTTGCGGGCATCCTGCCCTGGCGGTCTTATGGCCCAACTAAAGGGCGAGAAGTTGATGGTAGTCCCATCAACCGCCGACGGGTTCAGAGCCGCGGTCAGTGCGCTGCGGTCCCTTGATGGGAAAGACGGTGTGAGTTTCCACCGTGCACGCTCCCAGAGGACCGCTGTGCGCGACTTCTGGTGAAGAACCTGGGTAGGGGTATGCTGAGAGCGTCGTCAGCTGCAATCCGGACCCCGCCAAGGCCCGCCCTCCCACCCCCACTTCATTGTATAAGTGACCCGAAGGCCTGGCGTGCCAAAAGTGCGATCGCTCACCGAACCCTGCGGCTTGCGAGTGTCGGTGGAGTTGTACGTGGCTCCAAAAGGCCCGCTGCAATGCAAGCGCTGACAGCGCTTCGGCCACACGCAGCTTAACTGCGTTTACGCACCCCGGTGCGTCGCTTGTGGAGGCTCCCTTCTCTCCGTTGGATGCTCTACCCCGCGGGAACAGCCACAGTGCTGTGTCTTTGGGGGAAACCACTTAGTGAACTGACGTGGGTGTGTGAAATGGAGGGAAGCTAAGGCAACTCTTGCAAAGCAAGCGCCCAAACGCAGCCTAAAGAGCGTCGCCACAGGCCAACCTGCCGCTCCTAAAGCTCAGCGGGCCGGTCCCTCTGCCGAGCAGTTGGACATGGCCGAGGGGTGGAATCACGTCCTCCGAGGGGGCCGTGTCATCAAGGCTACCACGAATCCATCCACCAAACCACATCCTAATCCCACACCTCAGTCCGTCACGGAGGCGCCCAAGAAGCCTATAGTGACCGCCACCAGGGAGACGGCCAGGCCTCAAAACCCTGAACTGAAATCCACAGCAGCCCCTAAATGGGTTTCTGGGAAGTCTAAGAAGAAAGCAGCCGCGAGTGTCAAAAGTCGCAACCGCCACAACCACAACACCCAGCCTGGCGGTTCTCTCAGATATCCTCCATCACTTTTGCCTCCATGCACGTGAGGAGCTGAATCGTCGGCTCCTCACGTTCATCTCTTCCCTCCTCACAGGGGCAGTTCGCCCTCGCGCTGTCCTGAAGACCGTCATTCTTTTTGTAACCAAATATGGCAGCACGCCCAGAGAGGACAGAGCGGTGTTAAGCCCTGCGCCTCGCCTGCTGGAAGACGGACGGAATGCGCGGCAGGAAGCTTGAATTGGAGCATTTTCTCAGCCACCACGGTGTCGATATTTGTCTCTTAAGTGAGACATTCCTTAACCCTACTGCCACCGCACAGACAGACCGAGAGCTGGGTGCTGCACAGCCATCTTGGTCCGTCGTGGTATAGTCCACCACTCAGTTCCGGGCCTGACCCACTTGGAGGCTACTGCCATCCAAGTCACACTGAACGACAAACGGGTGTTAATACTTGCGGCTTAACTTTCGCCTTCCCGCCCACTGATCGGAGCGGATCTGACAGCCTGCTTCGGCGGGGGATTACAGGTCTTGATGGCTTGAGACCTCAACACCGAACATGTGGATTGGAACTCGCGGCTGAACGCGAGACGGGGGAATCTCCTACGTGATTACGCCGACGTGAACTCCTGTCTGACCTTCGGACTGGACTCCCTATCCACCAACCCATACAACCACTCGGTTACTCCCGATGTCCCGGACATCATGATAACCAAGAAACTCTCATTCCCGGTGTATCTGACATCGTGCTCGGATTAAGCTCGCACCACCTCCCGGTTCCCATTGACACATCGTGTCGCTCGTCCTTTCACCACCCACCGGATCTCCCTGACTTCAGGCGCACTGACTGGGCCAACTTCCTAACTCAGTTGGAAGAACGAATTCCGTTCGATCCGGAATTGCACAATGAGGTGGCAATCGACACATGCATTGAGAACTTGTACGGCGCCGTTCTAAAAGCTCTAGCAGCGTCACGTCCCAAGCGTCGCCAGCGTGACGACCCACGGCCTCCGATAGCCGCCGGCATTCAGGATGAGATACCCTGAAAAACCGGCTGCGGAGGCAGTTGCAGATCACAGGAAGAACGCTCTGAAAGCTGAGGTCAACCGCCTGCAGAGGTCGGTGACCCGCCGGTTCAACGAGTGGAGAAACGACCAGTGGAGCGCTACACTCGAATCCATCGATCCTGAAGACCAATCGCTGTGGAGGATGACCAGACGGGTGATGAGAGTTCCTACTCCATCTCCCCCCCCCCCTGGTCACCACAGAGGGGATCGCTCTCTCAGACTATAAAAGCCGAAACCCTTGCACACAATCTGGATGCTCAGTTTCAGCCGGTGCTCGATCCTTCGTTCCCGGCAGTTATTGAGACGTTTGACATGACCCTGAGGTCTTACTTCTTAAGCCCCGCCAGCGAACCCCATTTAACCACCCCTGGCGAGGTTCACGATGCAAATAGGGGTTTCAAGGTCAGCAAGCCTCCAGGCCCGAACGATATACCGAACAGGGCACTGAAGCACCTTCCCAAGCGAGCGGTTTCCCTCCTCGTCCATATCTTCAACGCGGTTCTCCGCACCCATCGCTTTCCCCAAACGTGGAAGCATGCTCGAGTGACGTATTCTAATCGGCCCATTGGTCTCTTCGACACAATTGGTAAATTATTTGAAAAGATCCTAGTAGCTAGGATCTTGCATGTAGTAAACGAACGCGGACTGATGCAAGACGATCTGTTTGGGTTCAGACACAGACATAGCACGTCCTTGCAGCTGGCCCGCCACGTTGAAAGAATAACCAGGAATTTCGGCGAAGAGGCTCACCGACGCAGGTTTCCTCGGCGTGGCTAAAGCCTTCGATACCATCTGGATGGATGGCCTCCTCTACAAACTAACACTCCTGAACTTCACGTCTATTGTCCATACAATCTCATCCTACCTCAGGGATCGGACGTTCGAAGCGTCCTTCCAGACGGCCACGTCATCTCGTCGGTAATGCGGGCTGGGGTGCTCAGGGTGGATTGACTTGCCCTGTCCTTTTCAGTCTGTATATCTAGAACATGCCCCCATTCTCGCACCACGTCGATTTGGCCCTCTATGCGGACGACAGGGCCATCATACCGCAAGCCAACGCTGCTTGTCAGCTACCTGGAGTCATAACTCAACGACCTCCAACGGTGGTTGAGTGAATGGAAAATTGCCATTGTCTCTAAGAGCACCGCGATAATCTTCTCGCGTGTCCGTCGGCGCTTTATCCAGCCCCGACCAGTAACATTCTTCGGGGAACCAATCGAATGGGTTGACACTACTCGTTATCTGGGGTGATCCTAGATACACGACTCACCTGGTCGCCTCACATCGAACAGGTCAGGAAGAGGGCTGCTCGAAGGTAGGGTATGCTGGGCCCCCTCCTGAGTAGGAAGAATGACCTATCCGTCAGGAACGGAGTCCTGCTATATAAGCAGCTCATTCGGGTCCTGATGGACTATGCCCGCCCCGCGTGTAGGTCCGCTGCTTGCTACCATGTCCGGAAATTATAGGTGTTACAATCCAAGTGTCTTCGCCTCGGTACTGGTGCCCCTTGGTATGTAACAGGCAGGTACACGAGGATCTGGGCGTTCCACTGTTTGCCGACCACATCAGAGTCCTGACCTAGGGTTGACCCCTTCGCCTGAGGCGAAAGCCAAGGGCGGCAGGGGACAGCATGCCACTCGAGGCCCTCGCCCGCGATGGCCAAGTCGACAAAACGAATCGTGATCGGCGCGGAACAGCCAAGCGCCATTCGATTACCCTGACTGAGCTTTTCCATGATTTTCCTCAGTTGTAAAGCAAATGACAGGGTGTTCGATGCAAAGACGGGGCACGTCCCGCACGTCCCTGCAGCAGGCGTGGCGGCTTCACCTATGCGTCTGACAAACGTTGCATAATAACACCAGTATGCGACAGAGCCAATCTGGGCTCGGAACCCAGACAGCCAACGAACCAAAGTTTATTGTTCCCATACTTTGTCCAGGGCAACCTAAGGCCCTAGTCTTTGGCAAGATCAGTTAAAGCCCTCAGCCTGACTTCAAAATCGTTGGCGTAAGCATAATCCCCTGTTAGAGTTTAGGTGTCTGTTACTGAGCCCTTGTATGCGGTCAAACGCAGGAATTGCTAACAGACAGGGTGACGTCAGCTTGCGCTTCGCGCAAGTCTGTGCCCCCAGTTAACACTTTGGCTTGGCATAGAATCACACAAAACGGAGGGACAGGTTTCAACGGCACGGCAGGTGCTACATACTTGCAGCGGCGTTATTGGAGCGTACACATTATATGGCTCGTTCGCCTTGTTTGCTACTTCATTTCTCTCTGGTTGGAAATCAGTTTTTTGCCCGGAACCCCTGGCAGTGTGTGAACGAGAACTCGGATTGTCTCCGCACACACCCAACGTCTCAGTAGCACAACTGCCCGTGACTCAACTGTGGCTCTCAGTTACACCCGTCGCAGACGCCGTGCAGCAGGATGAGTGTCTGCGTGCTGGACAGAACAAAGCGCCATGAAATTCCCTCACTCAAACGCCCGTTCTTCCTCTTAAAGGGACGTTTCAAAAACGTGAAAACGTGCCTTGAAATTACAGCCAGCGTTTGTGTTCAATCTAGCCTATCCTATTATTGTACTGGCACACGTTCATTCGATGTGACCATCTGTCTGAAGAGCCGGAGTAGCTCAGTCAATACAGGGACTGGAGCACCGCAGCTCGATTGCTTTTAGAGGCAGCTTTTATCTTCGCCACCACGACGGAAGGGATTTTAACGTTGTCAAGTTTTTAGGCGCGTTCGCGAAAAGCGACTGTTAGCTTTGTCACGTCTGTCTGTCCGCATGAAACAAGTCGGTTCCTACTGCACATGTGAAATTCGACTACTCCTTCGAAACTCTGTCGAGAAAATACTAACGGGTGGCAGGACCGAGGTCACGACCAACCGACCCTCCAAGAGTTGCCAAATCACCCACACAACTTACAAATATTTCCATGGGCATAACAGGGTACTTTACATGAAGACGTGTCTACATATATGGTACTGTCTTGCTGAATTCTTCCAAGAATGACAAATGTTTCAGACAGAAGTTGTAGAGAAAACGTTCATGAACTTATTTTCCTAAAACCGTGCCGTTTATCAGATAATGTGGTACAAATAGGTAGAGCCGGACAGGCCACAGGCGACAATATTATATAGCGCATGCGCTTTGCATGCTGGATGACTAAGGCTGCCAGCACAGTCAGAATATGTAATACTTATTGCTCTTCCACGGAATAAATGTTTACGCGAATGCGCTTTAATATTACGTTACACGTGCTGTACATTGCTCCAGGGTGTGGACCAGCGAGTGGCAGTTGTGACCTGCTCACTCAGTACGTCCTGCAGTCCTGCTGTTTGGGCCACAGGACGGACCCTTCAATGCACAGTGGTAACTTAATGCACTATCTGCTTGAACATTAAAATGGCTGCGGTTTTCCCCACAATGTGTTGATACATTCCGAATGTCTGTCACAACAGCCAGCGACCATTTCCCTAAAATATAAGCCTTGGTCTGCGTATAGAGAGGCGCTGTGTATTTGCTGTTGATTGGGAAACGAACTGATCACTGAAAGATGCACTGAACTGTGCGTTGCAGTGTTCAGATCGCCGCCTGTGGTATCCGGACGTGCCGAGGGCTACTGAACAACTACACATGCAGGGTCTAGATGTGCGTTGATTATTTTGACAGAGAGAAGTGTCTTTGGCAATGGGGGCCTGAAGGAAACGATATAAAATGTTGGCACAGCGTAATAATTCTGCCCCGACGGTGCTCTGCACTTGGCTCCGTATCGTCAGTTCGTCACTGCCGATCCACATCGCTGTGCTGTGCAAAGACGTGGGGCTTGCTGCTGTCATACTGAGGAAGTCAACACACAGAACACGGCTGAATTGCATTTTGTTTAATAGAACATGTTTCGGCATAGGCTGGGCCATCCTCAGGATTGCATTCAATTTTAAAACAACACATGGAGGTGAAATGTACATATAGTTTCATGACGTTTAAAATTAGTGAAATGTTAAAATGCACCAGAAAATTACATGGGATTTGGAAACTTTGCAACACCTGCTGACAGTTTTTTTTATAACGAATAATTACTTCCATTACCAGTGGAAGCAGCCTGTCATCAGTTTGGCTGCCCCGATATTTGTACCTTACGTAAATCAAGGTAGCAGACTCTCTTCTTTCACAAACAGCTCACTTCCAGTACGGACAGTACATTACTTGACTGCTGTATGTTTTGTATCAGTACTTCGCAGTTCCTCAGACGACACGTTTGTACGCAGTGCGCAGTTTACAAACGTCATTACTCGTTACAAAAAATGTAAACAGTATGATTTTAAAATTGATTTGAACCTGAGGATGGCCTAGTCTATGTCGAAACATGTTCTGATAAACAGACTAGAATGTAGTTGTGTTTAGATTCTTGTGTATGTATTTATAGAATACAGCTGATAATTTAAGGCAAATCACTGATCAGTACGAACATTCACGAGTGTCAATCGACAGGTTGTGCACAGAACACGCTGTGTGTGTTCCTCATGTGTTAGCAAGGCATTGTTACAATAAGGAGGAAACTGCTGTCGGCGGCGGAACTTCGCGATCTGCTTTAATAAAACACTACGCTGAAAAGTAAACCAAACGTCTTTTCAGTCCATTTTCAGTACAAAATTAGACTTGTGTTCTTTGCGTGGAATGATGGCCACGTGCGTTGGAGAAACGGGCAGAAATTAACGCAGGTTTTCATGTACACCGTGTGTCATTTTTGACCAATAATAACCACAATTGAAAAATGTGGTGGAATTTCCCAGCATCAAATTCCATGGAGATCCGATCAGTGGTTCTGTTGTTATTGTATGCATACAGATGGCGGCCAGACAGAACAGCGAGCAAGGCACAAGGAAACGTTGACGCCAAGTTTCCCATGCAGCAGGCTATTCTGTCACTAGCACAAAAAGCTGTGCATCTGAAGGCGCGAGCATCATTTTGCTGTAAAATCCGTTCTAGATCGTGGTTCCGGCTGTAAGCATGCGCGGGGCGTTTAAGGACCAACGAACGTTCTGCAGTCGGAATCAGGCAGTAACGGCGAAAGGTCAGGCAGGCAGACATGCCTGGTGAGGGGATCATGTTAATATTGCTGGGCACTGTGTGCAGAGGTAGTCCGCGCATTCGGTATGACGGATTATAAGTGATTAAAAAAGATACGAAAGTGGTATCCAGTTTATTTATTCATTATAGGCTGATACAGAAATAACTGGTAAAGGTACTTGCGCCGTGCCTTCTTCACGAACTTGACGTGTTTCTTCGAGGCACTCTCGGTCCATAGCATAAGTTCCTCCAATAGCGGTCAGTTGATATCCCAATCACTGTCACCATGTCTGTCCAGTACCGATGTGTCACTCTTGAATTTCCTATTTAAAAAGCAAAACCCAAAAATCGAAATCAGTCTCCGTTGCTAAATATCTGCAGGAGAGACAAATACATTATTATTATTATTATTATTACACATGAAATGTCGCTAAACAAAGTGTAGGTCAGGGAATGACCAGTAATGAGGAGAAGTAAAAAGAATTCCATCTTGAATTTCAGGATGCGGTGTGACAACTATGAAAGTCCAGTGGCAATAATTTGAACTAATGTCACACATAAAATAGCCTACTCTGCCCCCCTCCCCCCAGGTGAGATGCAAGGTAACTGAGGGAGCAGCAGCGCTGTCATGGTTGCAGGACAGCAACACTGGGGTCGGGACAGTGGTGGTGGTGGTGGTGATGATGATGCTGCTGCTAATGACACTAATTCAGAGCAGTCATAGATTTTGAAATGTCTTGGCCGTACACCACTTGAAAATACGTGAAAAGTTGTTCTGTTTACAGGAGACAAAAAGCTAAACCTAGTGACAATGGAATCGAATTTCTTCAGTTGAAATGGGCACAACTTTCAAGTATGCAAGAAATCAACTGTCAATGACGAATCCGAAGATAAAGATACGAGTTCTTTAAAGATTTAATGCTCCACATGAACCAGGTCTCAGGTCAAAAAGAAAACGCAGGCAACATATCTGGGCCAGTATTCCTGACAACAGAGCAAGAGGCATCTCGACAGCTTATGTCGTCACCTCAGCAGTCACCCACTGGGCAGTCGCTTGTAGCACACCACACATCTGCTGCGCAGCCAGCCAGTTCCAGTGATCTTTGCATTCACTAGCTTGCAATTCCTGCAGTTTCGCATGTGTTTTGGATAAAGTTACGCAAATCCATAAGTAAAGTTTGACATTACGACATTTTACTCAGTGTCTCAGCATCTGCAAAGCGCTCTCTGCCTGTGAAGCCTGTGGCTCGCTGTGCTTACTGAAGTCAGGGCTTTCAACAGACATTCTTAAGAGTTCGATACATTTTCTGGACTATTTCAAAACTGCCAAATATACGACGAATTTCCGCGTATACATTTCGTAATTCAATAATTGGATTGGTCACTTTAGTGAGCCAGAACATGCCATTTGGCATAAGCATTTTCTAGCAACAGCGCCGTCCAGGCTGTCGCTCGTTCGTCTGTCTGGCCGCAGCCGTAGGCGCTTTGCAGGGATGTGAAAGCGCCCAAAAGTGCAGCCTGTCAGTCTCAGCAACCTCAATACGCGGCACGGTTGCTCACTCTACCGCAACGTCCATTCGGCCATCGTCTCTCCGTATGCGTGTCGTACCACACCGCGACACACATCGTGCGGCTGCTTCTCGCGGACCGAACTGGCGGACGGGAGGAGAGGTCTAGAGCTGGGCGAAAATTCTGTCCACTGCCCGTTTTAAAACCACTGGGTTGGTATTACACCCGGGCACATGGACTGGCTAATTTGATAATCATACATATCACATTAACACCAAGTGTGAGAACAATGCAGAGCAAGTGCAGACGTATGATAATCGCTGTGCTTCTTAAAGCGTAGTATTTCCTATATGTACCGCCATCTTGACACTAAAACTGTGAATTTTGCATGCACAGTGTATTTATGCGTGCCGTATAATTCTGACAATGAACAACACGGCTACACCGATTGCCAGTGCACTGTGTTGTCTGTGCACTGTGAGATGGATGTTTATATGTACATGATATATAATGTAGACTGCTTTAAAGAACTGGGGTGAGTGGGCGTGGATTGGATTCACCTGGCTCAGGATAGGCAGAGCTGGCAGGCTGTTGCGAACAGGGTAACGAACCTTCTAGTTCCACAAAATGTGGGGAATTCCTTGGACCAGATGACGAAGAGCTCTACTTTGTGGCGGTAGCGAGCGCATTTCGTCCAGACGTCAGACGCCCAGAGAACTGCCTGCCAAACAAAAGTGCAGCAAACTCGTATTTAATTACACTGCAGTCCGCTCATCGGATGTCAGTGGCGTGGCAGTGGCTGTGTTCTATCTACTGTCTGCCAGTTAACTTGTACTGAAGATTCTTACAGTAAAATGCCTTATGTAAGAATTGAGCTGTCTGTCGACATACAGCAGAAGGTGCATGTCCTCTGGCAACCGGTCTACGGGCTCGACGACTGAGAAATTGAGGTTCGAGTACCGGTTGGTAACAAGAATTTCCTCGTCTGCATAGCCGGGTATCTCCACCAGTATATCGGTTACTGGCAGGGACTGCTGTGAAGTGGGTGTCGGGGGCCCGCGGTTGGATCGTGAAGGCGACCACTGGCACTTGGTGCTCAGATTAAGAATGGGTGGAGCTATGCCTCCATGCCCCACAAATCACCTTTCCAACTTCCAATCACATATCGACGAATTCGTTGTTCCTGGACGGACACTGACCGATCCTTCATCTTGTGATTAGGCACCATGAGTCGTCTCAGGCTCGTCGCAGCAGGAGCCAGCCCAGTTCCTCATCCCCTGCATTGAGCTGCTGGACCTTCTCTCCCCACCCTCGTCACTCCCCCCCTCACCTCCCTCCACCATCTTTGCTCCTGCTTATCGAACATGGTTGCCACGTCGCACAGAGTCGCCCTCCTACTACAGTCCAAACTTAGGCAACACTCAACACAAACCTGCCCAACAAAAGCCCATTTGACCCTGCAGCAAGCCCGGGAAGTACCGTATATTCTCGAATCTAATCCGCACCATTTTTACAGTTTCAGAGGGCTAAAAAATCAGATGCGGATTAGAATCGCGTGCGGACTAGTTTTGCGGTCATGAGCTGGATTTTGGAAAAATGGAGCCGCTGTACGTGCCGTAAGAAAAATACAATATAATAATTTACTATTTTATTTATTATTTATAATATATTATACAATATTTGTAATTTTATTATTCATCAGACTCGCCGTCATCACTCATAACAATCGTCATCCGTCACCCAGTCACTATCATCAGCTGTGGTGCGTTTGTACCGCTGGCAGTTAAATGGCCACTTCACACATGGCGCGTTAGTCGGATAACGGTTAAAGCATTGGTAACATCCAATATTATTCAATCAGTCTGCCTTGTGGCAAGGGGCGGTTGAAGGACAGGTGCGGATTAGAACCGCGAACTAACTTTTTTTCGTTTAAGAAATCAGCAAAAACTAATGCGGATTAGATTCGAGAATATACGGTATTTGACATTTGCACGCCTTCTTATCCATCCGGAAGATTTAAATCTGCAACTAAACCTCAAGCTACTTAATATACAAAACTAGGGGTTCTCGTAGCGGTGACACCGTGCTGTTTGGTAGATAGCGACCCTGGCTGAGCCAACTACTTCGTCGTAACGCCGTGCAGTTTGGCAGATAGGTGGGGAGGGGGAAGCTTGTGCTTGCATCTTCAGTGTGTCTGCACTGAGACACGACAAGCAGGGGTTTCGGAAACCCTCACGATCGTCAGGTTTGATTTAATGAGCGCAGGGCTGATGAGAAAGGCTGGTGGAATTGTGGCCCTGGCCAGGAGGAAACGGTTTGAAGAATGGGGCGAGTCGAGGTGAGAGTGCGCGGGCGATAGGTGCCTAACGTGCAGTTGTGACTGATCTGTGAAAACCGTGTGACGTCACTCCGCCATACAAGGCCCTTCTTACCGATTTAAAGCGTGCAATTAACGTAATTCAGTTTTTACCTGCCAGACAACAGTCACCATTACAGTGGTCAGCCGGTTCATGCTATCTGGGGAAACAATGGCTATTTATTGTCAGAATGTTACGAGACACACAAATGTACACTGTGTGGCACAATGCGGACATTCTTACTGTTGACAAGCGTGCTGAGTGCTGACAGCACTGAACAGCTGACCAGCTGACATCCAGTCAAAAATTCCCCAAATCTGCGCATCTGGCCATCATAAGAAAATGGCGGGGCATGCAACATGTGTTGGAGACAGGTGAAATGCACACGAAGGTTTAGTTGGACACTTGAAGGATAGGGATTATTTATAATATGTAGACATAAAAAGAGGATAATATTAAAGTGGGTCTTAAAAGAATAGGACTCAGAGGATGTGGCCTAGATTCATTTGTCTTAGAAAGGATAACATGGCTGTCTTTTTGGACACAGTAAAAAAATGTTGGGTTAGCACGAGGAATTTCTTGGATACCTAAGCAACTAACAGTTTCCAAGGAACAACTCTCCTCCTCGAAGCTAGTTATATTCTCATGGTTACTTACAACATTTTCCCGTGATAAAGATGGAAATTACTAAATATTATCGAAACAAACGTTGTGACAGTGCGATGCGATCTGGCTGCGAAAGAAAGATCTTTGCAAACACAGGGATTATGAGGTGCTGCAGAAGAGAGAGAGAGAGAGAGAGAAACTACGGTACTCGAACACTCCACTGGCTATGAAAAATATTTTGAGGGCTGTAGTTTGGGAAACTGAGCTCAAAATTGTTCGTAGACATCCCAGAATCTACCCCGAAATTCTGTAATATTTGTCTTCCACAGTTTTACAGTCTTTGCACTCCTTCTCCTGTTACATTTTCCCTTTCTTTATGTATTCCCCCTTTGTTTGCACGTTCTCTCCTTGCCTTCCTGCCATTTCTGTCTCCCTTGCGGTACGACCAGCTAGCTATAGCAGCTCCACGCACTGCCTGTCTGTTTCGACCTTCTCAAACGATAACTTTGACCTACAATAATTATACAATTACAGAACTGAAATAAAGGATTCAGTGATCAAAATAAAGGTCTTTGATACATGACGCCGTACGGTTTCTTGTACAGCCATTAACGATGCAGAAGAACCGTTTGTCTCACCAGCTTACCCTAAATTCAGATACAGACAGTCGGTTTCTCACACGCCTTCGTATCATTTCACCAACTGCCAATCGCAGACGGTCGTGCTGTTGACACTCGTCTGCGTCTATAGTTAATCATGCGGGCTTCCCTGTGCTCCAGCACATCACTGTGATGAAGAGGCGGCGGATATATGGCGCCACACATTCTTATTCTGTGCATGTGCCTCACGACTGGTTCATACTTTAGGGAAGAGACGCCGGTTGACAGCGGACAGAAAGGTAGCCTGTTCTCCGGCCCCGGTCTGGACGCCACCCGCAAGCTGGTGACCATGTGACTACGTTAGTCCAGACATGCCCTGCATGTACGGACGGTATCGTCTATCAAATGGCAGGTGAGCTGCACACAGGAAGACGAAGCCGGTCCGTCCGGTCACTTAACTGTCTGGGGCTGCGTAACGGTGCACATCGAAGCCACAGGATCTACATGTACACAAAACTGAACGGAAAAGCCCGATGTTTGGGTGCAAACGATTCAGGTGAATCCTGTATATATTTATTTTGCAATTGAGTGTAATTTTGTATTTTTTTTTTGTTTGTTTGCCATCCCGAAGTGTTTAACACACATACAAATATACAAGTAAGTATCAAACACGACAAAACTTTATTATGTTTATTATTGTATTAGAGCAACATGTTTCGATTCTTATAGAATCATTCTCAGGCACTTCTAAGAATACAGATACTTACTTAGCAGTGTTCAAAGTATTCTGACTGTACAATAAGAACATAACGACACATGCACTTTATATACAGTTTTATCAAGAATGTAAGCGTTTGGGATCTCACAGCGCATTTGAGATCTTGCTAAGTAAGTATCTGTATTCTTAGAAGGGCCTGAGGATTATTCTATAAGAATCGAAACATGTTGCCCTAATACAATAATAAACATAATAAAGTTTTGTCGTGTTAGACTGATACATCATTGTATATGTGTATATGTAATATTGTACTGCCTGAAGGTAAGCGACACGTGTAGGACATGTTTATAATTAAATCAGAGCAATAGGTTGGAAATAAAATTTACTTATATATATATAAATATATATATATATATATACAGGGTATCCCAAAACCTATGTCACAAACTTCTCCTGGTTATTCCCCACCCCTAATTAAGCAAAAAAAGTTCCTATCAACATGGGTCCAAAAGTGAACAGTTTCCGAGATATCCACTGCTGTGTAGAAATCCGAGAAATGCTGTGATCAACAAGAAACACGCTACTATGAGTAATTCTTAGCGTACGGAAGGGTATGCAGTAACTCGTATCCAGTGAGTAGTGCGTAAGCAGTGTCACGTGAACAGACAACGGCACCATGTAAAGGCCGTCGCTAGATGTACTCAACTGGGAACAGTTAAAGTGGGTACTTGTGTTTGATTCATGATGGAGGCCAAAGACTACACGTTTGCTAAAATGGCAGACATTCACTTCTTCTACGGTCGTGCCAACGGCAGTGCACATGAGGCAAGGCGTCTGTATCAAGAAACATTTCCGAATCGTCGACTTCCATGTAGCCGAACATTTTCGCGCATAGCGTAACGTCTGCGGGAAAGAGGCAAATTCATTCCCACAATTGAAGGAGGAAGGCCTCGGACTGCCAGAAATGTACAGCAGGAGCAACGAATTCTTGCCTACGTAGCAGCTAACCGTGGATCGAGTACCCGTACGATATCTGCAGCGGAGGGTGTTCACCGCAATACTGTTTGGAGGATACTACACGAAGATCGGCTGTATCCATATCATCTGCAACGTGTACAGGGTCTTAAGCTGGAGGATTTGCCTCG